>Ga0207686_10000239_pt1 | contig 41940 bp, 55 predicted proteins | sample KBSM24metaG_FD_184396 | JGI IMG/M metagenome (GOLD analysis project Ga0207686, IMG submission 184396) | Miscanthus rhizosphere microbial communities from Kellogg Biological Station, Michigan, USA - KBS M2-4 metaG (SPAdes) (version 2) | ecosystem: Host-associated > Plants > Roots > Rhizosphere >...
GGTGACCAATGTCGCGAAATGTGAGCATATACGGCTCCTTAAACAAACGTCAGCAATGAGATGGCGTCAACCCGATGGTCAATCCACAAGGCCGCGCAAGAATTCGGCATTCATCGGGAAACTCTTGGCAAAAAGTTAGAAGCGCAATCGATTCGTCCCGGCAAGGATAAAGCTTACTCAACATCTGACATCTGCAAGGCTATTTTTGGCGATCTGGATGGGGAGCGGTTGCTTTTGATTAGGGAACAAAGGGAAAAACTTTCCAGGGAGAGGGAGAAAGATGAAAGGCAACTAATTCCATCCGAACTCGTCGAGCGTGTTTGGTGCGCCACCATGATTGAGTTTAGACAACGTGTGATGGTCTGCGATCTTCCACGCCAGCAGAAAGAGGAACTGCTGGAGATTCTTACTGAACCGAAAATAGATGAATATTTTGCCGCAGCAATTAAAGAGTTGTCGAGCGATTCTGCAGAGGTCAACGGCGCTGAGTAAACCCCCGCCGTCGCTTCCGGTTTGGGCCTGGGGAGAATTGCGGCGACGAATGGGAAAGAATGTGACCGCAAGGCCGGGCCGCTATCGAATATCATTCACGCCTTACCAAAAAGAACCACAGGAGTCCTTCACCGATCCGGAAGTGCAAACAACCGTGCTTTACTGGGCTAAGCGTCTTGGAAAAACCGAGATGATTAACAACCTTCACGGCTCGGTCATTGAGCAAGATCCAAAAAACATTCTCGTTGTTTATCCTGTCATTGAGTCCGCAAAAAAATGGTCAAAGCAATTCTTCAACCCGATGGTCAAAAGTGTATCAGAGCTTGCTATGCGCCTGCGAGAAACCGGGCGGCGAGAGTCGAGCAATACAATCCTGGCCAAAGAATATCCCGGTGGAATTATTTCTGCGATTGGGGCGAACAGCGCCAGCGGCTTCCGGCAGGTTCAAGCGCCGGTTGTGACCTGTGATGAGATCGACGCAATGGAGGATGGGCCGGAGGGTGATCCTGTCGAATTAGCTTTTGGCCGCGCCGAAAACTATTCCGATAACGTCCAAGTGGTTTCGAGCACAGCGACTCGGATACATCTCTTGCACGATGACGAGGATGGCCAAGACTTAGGATCGGGTTCGAGGATTCACGACTGGTGGTTGAAGTCTGATCAAAGAAAGTGGTTTGTTCCGTGTGGCTGTGGTGTCTGGCATGTCATGGAGTGGAAAAATGTAAAATGGCCGCCGATACATCAGCACGAACGGGCCTGGTATGAAACTCCATGCTGCGGGGCCAAGTGGACCGACGCAGAGCGTGTCATCGCGGTTCAGTTGGGCGAATGGAGGCCGACTGCCAATTTCTCCGGGGTTCGTGGTTACTGGCTGAACGGACTGAACACAACCTTTCCAGCAAAGAAGGGGTTCAAATCGAAACTGCATCAGATGGCAGCCGACTTTTACCGCGCTGAAAAAGGCGGCGAGGCCAAGCGCGTGTATTGGATGAACACGTTTTTATGCGAGCCATTTGAAGTCCAAGGCGAACGCATCGAACCCTCTTTGCTGATAGAGCGATTGGAAGACTATGCGCCAACTTCCCTACCCGATGACGTGATAATGACGATGGCAAGTTGCGACGTTCAAAAGGATCGTATCGAGTGTGAAGTGGTCGGCCTCGGTGAAGATGACGAAACCTGGGGGATCGAGTTCAAGAAATTCTTTGGCGACACAGAACAGGACGACGTTTGGACCGACCTGGCCGAACACCTCTCCAGAAAATATCAGCGCAGAGATGGAACCGAGCTGCCAATTTCAGCAACGACCATCGACATGCGCCACAAACCGCACAAGGTCAGAAAGTTTGTGCATCGTTCCGGCATTCCGCGCGTGTTCCCGGTTTACGGCGCCGGCAGTCATACGCCGATCTTGGTGACGACCCGGTTCAACAAGCATTACCGGCTGAGGTCCTTCGCGATAAATACAAAGCTTGCCAAGGACATTCTGTTCTCGCGCCTACGTATCGGCGGCGACGGCGAGAATGGCGGTCCACGCTTCATGCACTTCCCCAAGGGTCATGGCTACAGCGACGACTACTTCCTGCAACTGACCGCCGAGGTGTTGCGCCGAAAGAAAGAAAGGGGGATTGTCATCGAACGTTATGAGAAGATCCGCGAGCGAAACGAGGCGTTAGACATTCGCGTTTATTTCCTGGCGTTGATTGACATTCTCAAGCCGAACATCACGGCCATTTCCAAGAAGCTGACCAGGCGCGAGTATGTGTTAAACCCCGACGAACCGCACAGACCGGAGCAACCGCCGCCGATTAAACCGCCGCCAATGCCACGAAAGCCGTTTGTCAGGCCGAGAATGGGTGGGGGTTTCGTGGGTGGATGGAGGAAGTAGGTTCAAATTCCTCACGCATGAGGAATTTGGCTAGGGGTTGACGGGGTGTCGCTGTTAGATGGCAGCGGACATTCCGACAATTGAGCCGGTCTTTATTACTGCGGGTGATACCGTTAGGTGGACTCGAAGTTTTTCGGACTACTCCAATTCGCAATATACGCTCTCTTACGCCTTCCAAAAAGAGGGCGGCGACGGGCAGATCACGTTTGATGCTTCCGCTTCTGGCAATAATTTCCTCGTCAACCTGGCTCCTGGGGTTACCGCTGGCTATACCGCTGGCCGATACCTCGGGCAAGGTTACGTTTCCAAGTCTGGCGAACGTTACAAGGTCTGGGAAGGGCCGCTCGAGGTGGGCGAAAACTTTGCCGCCGAACAGTTACAGGTAGACCCGCGAACCAGGGCCAAGCGCATTCTGGACTTCATCGAGTCCACCTTCGAAAAGGTGGTTCAAAAGCAACCTGTTGCTGCAACGGTTGACGGCGTTCAGTTCCAGTTCCGAAGCTTAAAGGAGTGGACCGAGGCGCGGAATTACTGGGCCATCGTAGTCAAACAAGAGGAAGACAAGATCGCAGGTCGTAAACGCGGGGTGATCCTGGGGGTTTTTCATGGACCAATTTCTTAAACTTTCGACTCGGCAATGCCCATTAGTGAGGGAATAAAACTAATAATAGTGATACTCGTAGTAGAGACATATAAAGCATTCGCCTGCCTGTTGCGGGGTGACCGGGTCGGATCTTTCTCCCTTCAATGAAACTTCTAAAGCGGATCAAGCGCGTCTGGGACTTGTCCAACAGTCCGGCACCGTCAACGGGTATCAGCCGGCGCTCTTACGCTGCCTCACAGACCAATCGGCTGAACTCAGACTGGCTTTCGCCCGGGACAAGTGCCGATGCCGAACTCAAGACCGCCGTTTGCAACCTTCGCAATCGTTCCAGGGAGGCTGAGCGCAATGACGATTACATGCGCCGTTACTTTACCCTGCTTGAGAACAACGTTCTCGGCGCAACTGGCATCGGTCTGCAAATGAAGGTCATGGAACCTAATGGCCGGTTGGATACGCTGGCCAATAACGCAATTGAGGCCACCTGGCGTGATTGGGGATCGAAAGCGAATTGCAGTGTGACCCGTATGTTGACCTGGCGTGGCCTCTGTCGATTAACCCTGAGAAGTGCCAAGCGCGATGGCGGCGTTCTGATCCGCTTTATTCGTCCCTACGACAACAAATTTCATTATGCCTTGCAGCTTTTCGAGATAGATCAGCTCGACGAAAGCCTGAATAAAACCCTGCAAGGCGGTTCTGAGATTCGAATGGGGGTTGAATATGACACCTGGCGCGCTCCAGTAGCCTATCACCTGCTGAATTTTCACCCCGGCGACTCCATTTTGCCGATTGCACAGCGCAGACGTGAGCGTATTCCAGTCTCGGACATGCTTCACATCTTCCTACCGGACCGGATCGCGCAGTCCGTTGGTGCGCCGATCTCTTCCTCGACACTTTTGCGGCTTAAAATGCTGGCTGGATACGAGGAAGCCGAACTGGTAGCGGCTCGCGAGGCGGCCTGCAAAGGTTATGGCATCAAAAAGGCAACTCCCGATGGTTATTCCGGTGAAGTGGACGCTCAAGGACGGTCACTGCAAGACATCGAGCCAGGAATGGGACTGGATCTCAGTCCCGGTGAAGAATATTTCGGCATCGACCCGCAACATCCGATGGACGCGTTCCCGTCGTTCGTCAAATCCATCCTGCGCGCTGTCGCCGGCGGCCTGGGCGTATCCTACAACTCACTTTCGAACGATCTTGAGTCCGTCAATTACTCCAGCCTGCGCGCGGGTCTGTTGGACGAGCGCGAAGAGTGGAAAGCGATTCAACAATGGCTGATCGAAGAGCTTTGTGGACCTGTTTTTGAAGATTGGCTCGGGTGGGCCTTGGCGATGGGGATGGTGAAGCATCCAATTACCGGAACGGCACTACCGGCAGCCAAGTTTTCCAATTTCAACAAGCCAGATTGGAAGCCTCGCCGTTGGGCTTGGGTCGATCCGCTGAAGGACATGGAGGCGAATGTCCTCGCAGTTGAGAAAGGTTTCACCTCTCGACGACGTGTCATTGCCGACACAGGTGGCGACATCGAAGAAATTTTTGTTGAACTGGAAGAGGATCAGGAATTGGCCGACGAACACGGATTAGAATTCCCAATCGAGGGCGTGACCGGAGTTCAGGGCCATGAAGATGAATTGGTGTCAACGAATGGCGCAACCGGGAAGAAGTTAAGCGCGACACAGATTAAGCGGATTTTACGTAAGGAAATTTTAGAAGAGATGGCGAGGGCCGCTGTTCACAATCCTCCGATTCAAGAACCCATTCCCTGCGATTTGCGGATTCCTTAAAATTGACGAGAATGAATTGTTCGGATTCGAAATTGAACACCCACCAGAAATCTGCTCTTGCATCGTTCTTGAGACACCGCTCAGATTTGGCAAAGGATGCCCCATTCCAAAACCAGTAGCCGGTAGAATTTGAATGGCCAGGGCTTCTCATCCTAGCTCGATTAACCCGATGATGAAACCCGGTGGTTATACCCCTGTCTCCATTGAGCCAGCGGAGCCTGGAACCCCTCCTATCCTTGCACATTCCTTGGGGTGGGTTCGTGTATGAAATTAATACCTTGGTTTCCGTCACACGCGCCACTGACTCAAATTTTATCTTTTCTTTTTCCTCTACCTTTGCCCACCAGGGGGCTTTCCAAAACAACCGAGACGCCGCTAGGTTTACCGGCGCGTCGTGTCCTATCAGGGATTCATTCATTTTAATTCAAATATGCAGACGTGTTGACGCGGGTCAACTCATAAGTGGCAAAGACCATAAAAACAGGTTTGCTTCACCGCTCAGCGGAGTTCGACCGCGCTGCCGTCAACCCTGACACGCGCACGGTTAACCTCGCTTTTTCCAGTGAATTGCCGGTTGAACGCTGGTTCGGAACAGAGATTTTAGACCATTCCCCTGACTCTGTTGATCTTTCCCGACTTCGAAGCGGTGGCGCCTTGCTCGTTGATCACGATACCGGCGATCAGGTCGGCGTTGTTGAGGTGGCAGAAGTCGGCGGGGATCGCAAGGGTCGCGCCACCGTGCGTTTCGGCAAAAGCCAACGCGCCGAAGAGATTTTTCAGGACGTAAAAGACGGCATCCGACGCTTGGTAAGTGTCGGCTATCGGATAGATAAAATGGTCACCGAGAAAGTTGAGAAGGGTATGGAAACCCTTCGCGCTATGTCATGGACCCCGCTGGAAATATCAATCGTCAGTGTTCCGGCTGATCCCACTGTTGGGATCGGGCGCGCTGATAAAACTAATGAATTTGAAACCGTGATCGAAGAGTCACGAGAAAGAAAACCTATGTCCGAAACTGTTACTGCTCCTGCGGCTCCTGCCGCGCCTCCCCTTCCTCCGGCTGACCTCAGTGTCGTGCGTGCCGAAGGCGCCAAAAGCGAACGCACTCGCCAAACTGAAATTCGCGCCATTGCCGAACGGCTGAACGGCAAAGTAAAAGGCATCGAACAATTGGCTGTGACCGCCATTGAGAATGGCCAGTCCATCGAAGAGTTTCGCGCTGCGGCAATTGCCGGAATGCAAACTGTGACGCCGCTCAAGCCTGCTGAACCATTGGACGTGAAGCCGAAGGAATGGCAACGCTACTCCATCGTTCGCGCGATTCGTGGTCAGCTCCAGAATCAAAAGTTCGATGGGTTCGAACGTGAAATGTCTGACGAAGTTGCGCTGAAAACCGGCAAGCAACCCGGTGGCTTCTGGCTTCCTGCTGAAGCGATGGTGACGGCTGGCCAGCGGCATATCGCCGGAACCCCCACGCTTGGCGGTATGCTAGTGCAAACGGACAATCTTGCGAGTCAGTTTGTGGAACTGCTCCGTAATCGCACGCTCTGTGTGAAACTTGGCGCGAGAATGCTGAACTTAAGCAACCCGACGACGATTCCACGGCAGAATGCGGCAGGCGCAGTGAACTGGGTCGGGGAAACAGTTGCCGCGACTCTCAGTGATGCGAACTGGAGCCAACTGACCCTCACGCCAAATGGCCTTTCCGCTTTCCAACAGTATTCGAAAATGCTGCTGTTCGAAAGCGATCCGAGCATCGACGCTCTTATACGAGACGACATTGCGCAAAGCATCGCGGTTGAAATTGACCGCGTGGTTCTCCATGGCACTGGTTCAGGCCAGCCGACCGGGATCACGGCAACAACCGGCGTAACCACAATTGCAATCGGCGCGAACGGCGGCGCGTTCACTGTTGCCAATGGTCGTGCTGCAATAGTCTCGCTCGAAACTGCCGTCGCGACCGCAAACGCCGACGTGGGCAACCTGGCCTACGTTACGAATGCGAAAATGAGGGGTCGCCTAAAGATGATCGACCAGTCTGCTGCGACTAATACAGCGCAGTGGGTCTGGACTGGTGGAAATGCCGGCGAGATGAATGGGTATCAGGCTTGGGTTACGAATCAGGTTTCTGCGGTCCAAACTCAAGGGACGGCTACGACGATCGCATCGTCCGTATTTTTCGGGAACTGGCAAGACGTCTTAATTGCTTCCTTCAACGGCGGTGCGACGGATCTGGTGGTCGATCCGTATGTCCTTGCAGCTAACGCAGTTGTGAGAATAATTGCCAGACATTGGACGGACATCGGTATCAGACATCCGGCCAGTTTCGCGGTTTTGTTAGGAATTCTGGATAGTTGATTTAGTCTCCCGTGGTTGGGGGTTTGTTGGTTAGTGTTCTAGGGTTCGTCCCCGGATCGTGTGGCTGCGATCCGGGGATTTTTATTACTACTGATCCCGCTAAAAGCGGACACTCGGCCTAAAGTATGAGAATCAAGCTATTAAAACCAGTCAGCATCAAAGGCAATCCCGAGGCGCAAGTAGGCGTGCCATTCGAACCGAAGTTCCCCGGCGAAGCGCGACAATTAATCGGCATGGGCTTGGCAGAGTTGGTCTCCGACTCGCCTACCGAGCAACCTGAAGTGACTCAGACTCGCGAGCCTTCGATTGAGGTGCGCGATCCTGCCCCTTTGGAGGGAAAGCAGACGAAAAAACCTTCAGGGCACAGTCGCGCCAAGTAAAGCGCGAAACGATACGGTTAGCTTCCTGGCCGAGGCTCGGAAGTGTGTCACGATGGCGATAGGCGTGTTCCAGAGCGCTGATAAGGTCGGCCACTGGTGGATTGAACCATCCAGCAGGGTCATAGTCGCCGGTGGTGATGAGGTAAGGAAAATCCTTCCAGAAAACGTCTCTGTGACCGTGCGCGTAGGTGGCAATGACCGGCCTGGCGCACCCCATGAACTCGCACATAACCATGTTATTGCCAGCCTCGCACCTGTTCGGGAATAGGCCAATATGCGCGTTTCCATAGACCTCCGGCATCTTTTCATTGGGTATCGAGGGTAGTTGAATGATCCGCTCTTTCGGGAGGTCTTTAAACGGGTCTTCACGGTCCAAAAGCCAACTGTTAGACATGGTGGCGATGCTTTGCGGCCAAGGATTGTGCCAGGCGCATAAGAGCTTTACGTCCTCGTGAAACTTCATAAAAGGACGCATGGCGGCCAGAACGTAGTCCTGGCCTTTTCTGAACTCCAACTTGCCTCCAGAGAACACAACGAAGTGGCTGGATTCGCGCCAGGGTTGGGGTTTAAAGCGATCATGATCGATACCCTGCACCATGACGTCCACATTTCTGCAGCCGGCGTCTCTGAGGCGTTCAGCGTTCCACGTGGAACCAGCTAACAGGACATCGTAGCAGCGTGATTCTCGGTGCGCACCTTCGGGGATAGGCCATTCGGTGAAACAATAGCCGATTACTCGGGGGGCCTTGACCTTTCGCAGTGGCTTTAAAGTCTGGTCGGTGACCGGGATAAAGACCGGGTGATCGAACGTCTCGCGCGTGGTATTCACGACCACGACATTGCAGAATTCTGAGAGCGCTTTAACGAGGTTGGTATTTGCGACACCCCAACCGAAACCATCTGCAGGTTGGCCGAGGTAGTAAAGGGTCGGTTTCACTGAGGAATCGGGATCGCCTCCAGAAAGTTCGCAGTGATACTTGTGCCTTCTCTCGATATAATCGGCACAAGCATTGGGGGCGTCTGCCGGATTAAAAACTCTTGATCGGTGGACGATCTTACAATCGCAAAAATCGAACCGTAAACCCTCTTGAATGAATCTGGCAGGACGGGCCAATCTTCACGCGCCAAGACCATTCGAATGCCATGTTGAATCATTCGACAAACCTTTCTATATTAACCCCTGCCGTCCAATCTGGCGGTTCAACCTCCCTTGGCAACGCCAGCACATTATGATCCTCCATCGACTTGCCGTCAGGCATCACGAACATACTCCAACGTTCGCGCCTCGAGTTGTAGGGGTCAAACAGTGGCGTTGCAAACTTCCAGGCGCGATAGTTGTGCTGTTTGAATATCTCCGTGAGTTCCGGCCTTGACGATGGCCGGGGTTGGTCTGCGCCTTCAAGTTGTTCACACCAAATCACAGGCCGATGTTTTGCAATTGTCTCTTGCGCGCCGCGGAAAGCGTGTGGCTCCATGCCTTCACAGTCAGCCTTTATCAGGTGGCACGCTGGCAGGTTCAATGAGTCGATGGTGACCACTGGCGCCTCTTCCAACTGTGAACCCTCGGGAATAGCATCGAGCATCGACAGTCCCCCGGTATTGTCGCGCCTTGCAGGGTTGAAAGTGGGGAACTCTACGACACCCGGCTTATCTCCGACGGCTGCTTGAAACGGTCTGACGAAGTGCAACAGATTATTGAGTGTCACGTTCGCGACCAGGCAGGAATAGGCGTAATATTGCGGCTCGAAAGAAAAGACATGACCTGTTTGGCCGACGAATGCAGCGAGCGCCATTGTCATTGTCCCCACGTTCGCGCCGACATCAATAACGGTCATTCCAGGCTTTATAAAGGTGCTGATTACCTGGGTTTCGACCGGGGCCCACTCGCCTTGGTTAGCGACTGACCCGGTTTGGAACGGGTCGCAGGTCAGGCCGACAAACCAACCCCATCGGCAAGGCATGAGGGTTGTATAGCGGAAAGGTTTTGCAATTCCGTTGCGATTCGCTGGAAGACTGGTTTCCATTCGTGCTCTTTGGTTTGTTTGAAAAGTTTAACTGAGGGATACCAAGGGCACTGATCCGTTACAAGGGGATAGACAAAATAAGGACGGCAATGCAAAGCGCACCAGCAAGGTTTCCCCATTGCGCCGGCCAGGTGAACCAGTGAGGTGTCTACGCTGATGACCAGATCCATCGAGGCGATACGCCTTGCGGTTTCCATCCAGTCTTTCGGGGGATCGTGCGGGATGATCTGCGGATAGGCCAAGGCTTCGTCCGCACCATCGACCTGCAGCGAATGGAACTCGATGCCAGGGAGGTCTAAAACAGGTTGCCAGTATTCAAGGTTGGTGCTTCTGAAACGATCATTGTTCTGCGCCGAGCTGCCACGCCAACAGATGCCGACTTGCAGCGGGGTTTCGCAGTGGCAAAGGATCTCCAGTGGCATCGGTATGTAGGGTTTGTTTGGGACGTTCTCCATAGTCGTTCCGAACACGCGCGGGAGGCTGGCTGCTGGAATGTGGCAGTCGAACTGAGGGATCATGTTCCCGCCTTCATCAATTTCATCAATGCACCCCATTGTTTCCACGAGGCTTTTCATTCCCTTTTTGACTATCCAAATCTGTTTCATGCCGAACTCGTGCAGTAGCTTGGCATAGCGCAGCATGAGGAAGACGTCGCCTGCGCCTTGTTCGCCGTAAACGAAGATACGCTTTCCTTTCCATCTGGGGTCTGTGGGGCCTGGCCATTCGGGGGTATTGGTTTCGAGTTTTAAAAGGTTGTTTGTTTTGGATCGCCAACGGCATTCGTATTGCCGAAAGCCGGTGAGATAATTCCCACTGAGCAGGGATATTAACGCCTGGATAAATTGCGCTTCATTGTGCCAGGGATTGATCGTGAGCGCGCGCGTGATCCAGCGGTTAGCCTCTTCCAGCCGGCCAGCCCACTTGTGAACCAGGGCGATATTGCTGTAGGCATCTGCCGACTGGGGGGAGAGGTCGCGGGCCTGTTGGAAAGATGCCAATGCCTCTTGCATTTGGCCTCGGCCTGCGAGCAAGAGTCCGAGATTGTTAAACACCCCTGAACGAATGCCGGCGTGTTTTGTGACCTGTAAGGCAATCCTATAGAATTCGACGGCCATATCTTCCTCGCCGTCTTTGGCGTATTGGGTAGCCAACTCACACCACAACTCCGGTGCGAAGGTCGCGGCTTTCCGAAAGGCATTGCTGGACTCGTCCGATTTTCCGGCTTCTGCCAGTTCCAGGGCATGGTTGTAGAGTCGCTGAAATTCAGCCGTTCTCGGCTCTGGTTGGTCCACGAAAGTTCAGAAAACGTCAACGGGGTTGACCTTGGGTGAATGGTTAAATGGCATTACCGGACGATTTTTCAGAGGTTTTAGAAGAACTCGACACTGACGAGGAATTACTGAACCAAAGCTTTACAATTGGCGACGCTGCCGTTTCCTACCCTTGCATTGCCAACAAGTCTGTTGCGGGAGCCAGCCTTGAACCCTTTGGTTACGCGGTGGAAGCAGACCTCGTGATCGTTGTGCGCGCCAATGTGTTCCCGTTGGATTCGACGGTGCCAAAACGTGGACAGACCGTTACCCTGTCCGGCGAGGTGCGTTCCCACACCATCGACTCGATTGGCGCGTCCCCCGGGCGCAAGTTCCTGCGTCTCTTTTGCAAGTCAACAACTCGCGGCGCGTAATGCCACCCGGAGCTACATTCAAACTTGACGCTCGGGAGTTCACGAGAACGCTGAACACCTACCGGCAGTTGTCTAAGCGCGACCCGGCCACCATCGTAAACACCAAGCTTTTCTATATCGCGAGGCGCGCGACGGTGGAGACGCCTAAAGCCAATGCCGCGAAGATAAAGCGCGAGCTTGGCCGAATGGTGACCACTGGGAAGCAGGCAGGCACCATGAGGCTTAGGAAAGTCCGACGGGGTTCGGCTCAAGTCCCCTTGGCCGCTTTGATAATCAATAAACGTCTCGGACCTGGCGCTGGCCTTCACGGTGCCGAAATGACCGAGGCCATTCGCAAGTTCATTGCTTCAAGGTTGCGTTCAATTGCGTTTCTCAAGTCTGGCTGGTTACCTGCCATTAAAAAGCTTGAACCCTTGGCGGCGGCAATCGGCGGCAGACAACCCAGGCAAGACCGGACAGCCAGACAGTTCGGACAGCCGAAGGGTCGCGCGGTGCCAGCTCGGAGCAATCTATGGTCGGTCAGTGGCATGATCGAAAACATGGCTTCCGAGAATAAAGACAATCGGAATGCCTTGGTGCGCTACGGTGGACCGGCCTTGCAAAAAGCTTTCCAGGCCGAAGAAGCCTCAATGCTGGAGTATATCGAGCGCAAAATGAAACAGACCGCACAGCGCGCGGGGGTGGCGGTCAGATAAGGTTATGTCCCAACAATTTTTACTCCGAAAGGTTACCAGAGCACTTAAACAAGTGGTTGACGATGGCTTGGCCGCTGCCAGTCTAAGCACGAACAACCTTTACGCCGAAAAGAATTCGAAAGAGAAAGAGTCTCCCTCGATCAATTTCGAGGCATTGAGCGCCAGAGAGGAACCAGTCGGAACGGGAAACTTTCACATGACAATTCGTTGCTTGGTTAAAACCAAGGCAGCGATTGACGCCGACGAGGTTGATCCCGTTGATAATTCAGATGCCTTGGTTTCCGCTGTCACTCACACTTTAAACGCCGAAGACTTGGCAGACCGAATGATGGCCGCAGTCGATAACCTGACTGTATTCGGGTTCAGCGATGCTGGAGGTCTGGAAATGAGCGAGGATGGTGATCATTGGGTGGAAATATGGGTCAGGGATATTTATTGCAATGGCATGATTCGCGATCCGTTCTATATCGGTGGTTCCAGCTCAAGCTACACTGATGTTCCAGGCGATCCATTATTGTTTCAAATATTTCAATACGACCTTGTTTCTACAAGGGTTGGTGATAGCGCCTATCTGACATGGACTTATCCGGCTTCCGGTGCTCCAGACGCAGCATTGACAACCAGCTTGCAAATGTCCATGTGGCTTCAAAGGTCTTATTACAAGACCAACAATCCGTTAGCTCCTGACTTTTGGAGTTTGAATGTCCCTAATGGAAATGAGCCTGTCGAGAACGGATGGGACACGCTGAAGACATGGAATCCAGGTGAGGATTTTCCAGCAGAAGGACTCGTGCCGCAATTCGAAGATACCGACGCATTTCCAAATGGTGTTCACATTGCAAACTATAGGTTGGTAACGAAGTATTTCACTGGTGGAACGTGGAACGAAATCGATTGGAATATCGCAAGCGAATTCAAGAATCTGGTTCTCACGGCCACTTTACCCAATCAAACACAAGTTGATCTCTCATGGAGTTAAACCGTAGAAAATTCTTTGCTCACGCAGTGGGGTTCGGCGCGTTACTTCCACCAATGCCGCCAGGAATGCACACACTGAGATCACCGAAGGATACCGAGCATGTTTCTTCGTTGAAAAAGGTCAGTGTTCAGACTTACTCTCCTGCGGCCGCGATTCCTGCTGGTTTGCGAATCACCTCGATTAGCATAAATGGCTCGGACGTTACACTGAATTGGGTGGATGGCACTGGACCCTTTATGATCGAGCAAAGCGATCTGCAAGGCGAATGGGAGCCGGTTGGAACTCTGACGATGGCTCGCACCCAAACAATTATATCCGCGTCACCGGAAGCGTTCTTTAGAATCCATGACGCGGTGCCTTTTCCACTAACCGCAACCGATGAAACCGATGGAGTTCACCTAAGTTGGACGCCGCCAACATTCTAATTATATGCCTGATGACATAAGTTACTACGAGCTGCAACGCAGACCTGATGCCGGTGGCATTGCTCAATTCGGCTCCATCTCTGGACGTATAAATGAAACGACATTCAGAGATGAGCATCCTTTAGAATTTCAGGATTATCAAGTGGTAGGCGTTACGACTACCGGACAAACCATTAGATCCAATATTCTGCCCGTTAGTCGTGCGAATCCAGGCAGCGTGGTTTGGGCCAGGGCAATTCTCGGCACCATACCCGGAGGTGGCAAGAACGTAGCGATTCGTTCGGTGGCGGTAGATCCGAACAGTGGCGATGTTGTGGTTTGTGGGAATTATGCCCAAAACAATCTCGCATCCAGTTCTCCAAAAGTAGATTTTGGAGGTGGAACTGCACTGCCCTATGATTGCGCTTCTGGGTTCGGAGCTTTTTTCATTGCCAAATATACTAAAAATAACGCTTTGGTGTGGGTGAAAGGAGTTACGGAAGGAACCGGGTTCAGTCTTGGATTTTCAGTGGTGGTAAACAGTGATGGAAATATTTTTACTTCTGGACTTTTGAATGGATCAATGACTATTGACGGGACCACGTTAAGCGGAGGTTCCAGTGATGGTTTCTTAATTAAATTCAATAGTTCCGGGGTTATTCAGAATGCACAGTTGATTGGTGGGCCAGGAACAGATAACGCCGTAGCATTGAGATTGGATGGCTCCGGTAATCCAGTCCTGACGGGAAGCTTTTCAGGGACGACAACATTTGATGGAACCCATCAATTAACTGCAACTGGCGGATTAGATTTATACATTGCAGTGTATAACAAAACCGATTTGACAATCTCTTTGTTAAAAGGATTTGGAGGGGCCGGAGACGAAAGACCAACCAGTTTATGGTATGAGGCATCCGGGGCTGCTGCTGGTATTTACATAACTGGATTTATGAGTGGGATTTGTAATTTCGGCGGGGGTTCGGTGACAGCCCAAAGCCCCACAGATATGTTTGTTGTTAAGTACAATCTTTCAGGAGACTGGCAATGGAATGTGAGAGTGGGATTGGCGCTTACCTCTGGAGTTACTGGTAATGGTATTTGCGTAGATGGAAGCGGTCGAGTTTTAGTAACTGGAAGCTTGGGTGGGAACGATGGTTCTACTGGTCAAACTGGTCCTAAAAATGTTGATTTTGGTAATGGTGTTTCCATGAATGGACCAGAAACTGGTAACGCATTATTTGTTGCTCAATACACTTCGTCCGGAGTATGCCAATGGGTAAAGAGATATGCCGGGAATACCGGGGCTTCAGATTCTGGCCGTTCATTAACTACGGATTCTTCCGGGAACATATATATTACCGGGAATACCACAACCTCTTCCTATGACAGCCTTTTTATTCTTGGCGCTACTCCAACCTTTCTTATGTTTAAGATGAGTCCAGCAATTTTAAGCGGAGGTGTATGGACACCCGGAACTGCTCAATGGATGAAAGGATTCCTTGGTAATACCGGACAAATCTGTTCGTGTGATTACATATTTTACGAACCATCTGAAAACAAGCTGTATGCCGGAGGAAATATAAATGGTGGATGCGACATGGGTGCTCCGGTAAACGGTGGAACCAGAAACTCTTTTAATGGAGTTTACTTTCCGTCTAACGGAATTCTATTACGGGTGAATCCGTAAGCGGCGTAAGATAAACGTCAATTGACTGGTGTTTTCTCCTGAATTGATAAGTTCAAATCCTTGATTGGACAGATCGGATAATGTTTGAGCAAGTTTGTTGGTGGTTGCACCAAATAAATCTCCACCCGTTACCGGCAGGTCCATTTCCGGTGCTCCTTTGCTACCGTCATAATTGTAAACAAAGCAGCCGTTCCATTGATATGAGGCGTAATTGTTTGTTACGAACTGTTTGAAATCTGGATACCCCTGAACAATAACGTAATCGTAAACCTTACGAGCCTGTGGATCGGCATGACTTTTGGTCGTGAGAGATGTAAGCACCACCACTGCAAGCAGAGCGGCGACTAAGAGGACTGATAGATGTTTCATAAGGTAAGGCTAAATCCCCATACCCGCGCGGGTAAGACCTACATGCCAGAAGCCAGCTTGCAGACCGCACGAATATGGGGGAAACCAACGTTTGTGTTTTGTGAGGTCTTACTTTCACAACCCAATTAAACCATACACCCAACGATTTGGCACTATACCTTTTTCCTATACTAAACCCCAATCGGGTTGACGCCTTTTCGTTGGTTGTATGGCAACCATCAATGGCGTAGCGGTAAATTTTGGATTCACAGGATCAGCGGGTGGAATCGCGATAACGGGTCTGAGTGGCGTATTCCTTCAGTCTGCCGAGCATGAGGCACAAGCCGACGTTGAAATCGTGCGCGATGGCGACGGAGACGAGGTGATCCATGCCTGGCATAATCAGCACGAAATGGCGCGCCTTGAATGGGTGATCACTGGCGGGACAACGATTGCGGCGGCAATTACAAACACCACGCTCAGCAATATCTTGCCCGGGGCGATCATAGTCATCACGGCCTGCGCGAACATTCCGGCATTGATCGCAACCAGTTGGGAAGTTCAAGCCGGTTCAAGGATATCAGGGACTAACGTTGACTCGAAGCGTATTTCCCTGTCGATCAAGAAGTGCCCTGGAGTAACTGCGCTCATATCGTAAAAGATGAAATGCTCAATTACTTTCAGGCCGCAATACCAGATCCATACCGGATACTAGGACTCCAGTTAAAACCTCTCAGCCTTGGCAGGTATAGAATGCTTGCCAGGTTCAATTGCGCTTTTGTGGCCGAAGGCGAGGCGCGCGCGGGAATTGAAGACCTCATTCTCGGTTGCCTCGTTTGCTCGATGCGCTGTGACGAGTTCGCCAAGTTCGTTGAGTCAGACCAGTTTTGGAAGGAAATGCGGAAATGGGGTAGAACTATCTCTGGCAATTTCGGGCTTCTCGGAATCCTTCCCTATATCGGTAAATGGTGGCGAAAACATCATTCCTTTAACGTTGTCGAAAAGATTGCGCTGTTCAAGCGCTACATTGAAGAGTCATCCAGGGTGCCGACTTATTCCCTTGAAAAGGAGATGGAAGGTGGCGGTTCGGTTGGACATTGGAGTCAGGGCCTTGAGGTGGTCCTTCGCGGGGAACTCAACTGGACAGGCGAAGAGATAAACGAGGAACCACTTTCAAAGGCGTTCGCTGATTATTTTCGTTGGGCTGAAAATCAAGGAGCTGTTCGGCTTATCTCTCCAGAAGAAATTGAGTCCGGCAAAGCGAATGCGGCGGCAATCGAGGCCGCATTGAAGGAGGCCGCTAATGGGTCTTAATCTTCAAGCCAGGGTTGGACTCGATGGGAGTGGATTCGAGGCAGGACTAATGCGCCTTCAGCGCAGCGTGTCCAACTTTAAAACCATTGCTGGTACGGCCTTCGGAGTTTTCGGCATTCAGCAGGCTATCCAGAAGACTCTTGAATATGCTGACTCGATGGTTGACCTGGCGAATCGAATCGGGGTTACAACCGAAGCGATGCAAGAGTTCGCTTTCGCCGCCGAACAGTCTGGCACAAGCACCGACAAGTTTGTCAGGTTCGCAGAAACGTTGGCCAAGAATCGGAAAACAAAGGAAGGCGATGCGGCATTGGGACAGTTGGGAGTCGCCAACGTTGGAACTACCGACAACCTGATCATGGCAATTGCACAGAGCGTCCGGGGCAAAAGCCAAGCGAGCATTATCAACCCACTAAGCGCAGTCGGTGGCCGAGGCGCCGGCGAAATGATTAACATGCTTCAGGGGAACTTAGAAGAGTTGCGGAAACAGGCGAACGAGTTGGGAATTGTGATCGACAAGCAAACCTTGGTTTCCCTGAAGGCCGCAAATGACCAGTTGAAGATTTTCAGCAAGTTGTTGATCTCAACTTTGGCTCCGGCGATTTCGATGTGCATCGATATGCTCGTGCAATTGGCCAACCAGGTGCGGGCCAATATCACTTTCTGGAAAGTGGTTGCGCCAAAAACAACCGCCTCGGATTGGTTTCAAGCAAGCTTTGGACTCCTGGGTATGAAGCCTCGGCCTGGTTCGGATGCGGAGAAAGCTTTAAATAAAGTGAATGCTGCGATGGCTGAAGGGGGCGAGGCGTCACTGACCGAGCTTGAGACGGGCCAGGACAGAATTGCGAAAATGAAAGAGGCACTTCTAAAAGCGCAACTCGCAATCGAATCTGTTAACGGTAACAGCGGACTTGGCACAGGTTACAAAAAGACAGCCGGGAGCATTTATTCGGACTCCCTCGTTGGTGCCGGAAACTTCCTTGGCAGCAACCTGAGCGGAGTTCAAAACGTTATGAATGATCAGCTCAATGTCCTGCGACAAATCGAACGCAACACTTCCCCGATGAAAACAGGCGGCAGTGATTATGACTAATTATGTCTGCAATCATTAACGGCAGAAGGGGGGCCTTCCTCCAACCATTGACATACGGTGTTGATCCTTCGGGACGCTATACGATTTACGTCTGGCGTGGGACAGTTAACGAATGCCTCGCCAACGTTCCGGCCATCGAAGCCTCAAGCGGTTTGTGGGAGATGCGCGAGAGCTGGACGCGCGCGGCTTGCGAACTCACGGCGCATGTCCCAACGATAACAGGCCAGGAAGAGCAGATCGAAAACACTTGGGAACTGTTCTCACAGGATACTGAGAAAGACGTTCTCGAGGCCGATATTGGGAGTCTGAACACAATGTCGGCAGATAATAAGCGTTTGGTGCGTGAAAAGGTTAAGGACACTAGCGGACCATCGCCAAACTTTACAGGGGCCAGCGCAAGCTTCTCAACTGGCATCTATTTATTAATGCTCAACGGTCTGACCCATGTGGTTACTCCAGTTCCCACGTTGCGGCACACCCAGACGGTCAGTCGTAATTATCAGGTGCCAGCATCTCTGACAAATGTTGGCCGGGTTATGACTACGGCCTACCTGCAAGCAAGCGAAGATATTCGTTCCGACATTAACGCCAACCTTCCGAATGATACCAGTTCTAGGGTTGGTGAGGGTTTCACGCTGCGCTATGGCTGGTATAAAAAGTTTCCCACGATAAGGGGGGCCGCGCGGCAAAGGACGGTAATCGTTCAGGAATGGGTCTATGGCCTCTGGCCGACAGACCCGGCGCTCTATGGTGCGATGTTGGGACTATGATCGACTTCCCCAATCCTCCGGCTGGTTCAAGCCACGAACGCGATTGGATGCGCAGGCTTATCGCTGCCTGTCGCGCGAGTCGGATAGTGCCTGGACGCGGCTACAAGCTTCACCCGCAAACCAACGGGACGATGTTGAACCTGATTGGCGAACCTGGCGCTGGAATTCGCATTTCGACTTACCGCTATAAGTCTCACGAGGAAGAGCACATCATTTGTCGATCTTGGAACGGGACGACCGAAGGAACCGAAGATGTCAAAATAGCCAAGCCTCACGAACTACGCTATTCGATAGAGAGCGCAGAAATCGGAGCCGTATTTGTTACCTACTCAGGATACGATGTCCTCGGACAGCAACGCATTGCCACCCCATCCGGTGGAACCGCAGAAACTCAACTCATAACTCCAAGGTATATTCCAGATCGTCTGATATTCGCTGTTTCCGCATTCACCGATGTCACGATTGAAGGTGACATACCGGAAGATGACGAAGAGTTAACCCTTATTGACCTCAACGTAGGTGGCCGGGCCTGGGCCGCTCAATGAGCAGCAAATACGACTTTGATCTTGGTCTGGGACAAGACTTTCGAATGTCGGCTGCGTTCGAACGGAACAAGCCTCTATTTGGTTCCGAAAAGGATTGGGACACCTTATGTGTGCACGAAATTTCCCCGTTTGAAAGCAACAATTCTTGGACTATTCCACCCGCCGATCCATCCGGTGCAAGATCGCCACTTGTCGCGGTCAACATGGTCCGGGGAATGAATTTTACAGACATACCAGCACCGAACGCACCATTCACATTTCCGCGCACGGCATTGCTAGGTGTCGATATTCCCGACCGATTCTTTCAACCAGCATTTGACACAGACCCGACCGGGAATAATGAATTTAACATCTTCTTCCAAAGACGCGCGCCACAAGCTTTCTTCGATCAATTCTTACACGGGAGCGATTACTTCGGTTCCCATCGGCTGTATAATAACCTTGCGCCTATAACCGGAACAGAGCCGACTCTTTTACCGCCGCATCTGCCGCCATTCCCGCCAGAAAGACAGACAAACACTATTGGCCAATGCTCGTATTGGTATTACCAGCCTCGCTATGTGCGATACGAATGGCCGCCTTTCAGCTTCAATTTTCGTTATTTTTGGGAGAACGAGATCATTGCAGAAAGGCAACGTGCCATTTGGAAAATTAACAGCAATGGTTTCCTCGGTTCTGCTGACCTCAGGGTTTATCATGTTGAACCTGGAGCAACCCCGAGAATAAGGTATGGCTATCGCCGAAGCGGAAGCACCCTGCTTGAACCGTTCGGCTTTTATGAAGGGGTCACTCCCGTCAATTTTAGCTTGGTGGAACAATTCACCGGGCTGCCTGCTTACACTTGGAAAGAGACGCCGCTTCCAGTGCCTCCAACCGATGTTAACCCCAATGGTTATCCAGGAGAACCGATAGACGGTTGGTGCGGCAGGCTTTACTTCACGGTCTTTTTTGAGACGCCTTCACAATGGGAAACGCGGACTGGCTTTGTTTTGGGGTGACTGTTGACAGGCAGGCTATGAACGATGGGCCTGCTAAAACTCGCGATTGACCGCCAGAACAAGACCCTTGTTGCTTTCAACGGGTCAATTACTTCCCTTCCGGCTCTCTTTCAGTCCAACGTTGCCTCGCTGCAAATCAGCGTAGTTGATCCCACTGGCGATCTGGGTTCGCCTTATTCCATAGTCGATGAACAGGGAGCAAGCCTGCGCGTGGCTGTTGGGGCGACTCCAACAGGAACAGCCGGAGGTCCAACACCTTTGGCGTTACAGGATACTTTCAGCTACGACTCTTCGAGCCATTGGTTTACCGGCACGCTCGACCTGAACACAGCCGGGGTCAATTCGCACATTGGAGCTAACTCTTCAGCGACGGCCTACTTCGAGGTTAATCTGACCCTGGCCGGTAACCGCACAACGATCCTTCAAACGACATTCCTCCTGAAGGCCGTCGTTGACGAACTCACCGCCACTGTCCCCACCCCGACAGACCAATATCTGACCAAAGCTGAAATGTTATCGACGTTCGCAAGGTTGGTCGGTGCCAATGGCCAGACAATCATTTTGAAGAGTCCAGGGGGCATTTATGGCCGCGAGCTTGGCGTCAACGATGACGGCACGGCTATAGATAACATCATTACGCTATGAGGCTTTGTCTCACCATTCTTTTTGCTTTGCTCGTTCTTTCGTCCGACGCAGCCACGCGGATCACTGCGTCTCTGACTTTCACAAACTCGGCTGGCACGACCAACGGCCAGACACTCACGGTCAATGGTAGCACTCGGACTTTTACAAATAACGTTGTCGTGAGTTCCACGCAGATTTTGACTAACAGCTCGGCCACCGGGAGCAAGACAAACGCCTTTACCCAGATCGCCTTAAATAAGTTTTTGCAGGTGGAAATTCTGGATGGTGGCGCAACCAATTTCCAGTTCGTTGCAAGTTCCGGCGTTGCACTGACGCTTACGTTATCTGCCGGTTGGGGTTCCGTCAGTTACTCAACTCAGACTGTGGCCTCGGCATTGACGGTGCGCGTGCCCCTGTCTGCAGAGCCAACGGTGGGACAGCGGACAAATATTGCAAGTTCGCTGGCGCTCGGACTGAGCGACTACAGCACCAACGCAATCGATGAGGATTACCCAATTGCTGCGAACCTTGTGGGCATTGGGAACGCGCAGACCGTTACAGGCGCGAAAATATTCTCCAGCTTTTCGGGGACGGCTGGTGCGATAACGAATGCGAAGCTTTTAAACCCAACAAGCACCAACGGCGTAAACTACGGGAACGCTTTCAGCAGTCCTGGCGCCGTTAGTTCTGCTGAACAGTTTGGAAGCGGGGCAACGGCAACGACATCGCAAGATACAGCTCTGGGGAAAAACGCGGCGGCGAGTGGAAACGCATCAACCGCGCTTGGCAATGGTGCCGCCGCATCCGGGCAGAACTCTGTTGCGGTCGGAACGGGAAGCATCGCAAGCGGGTTAAACGCTATCGCTATAGGAAAAAGTTCAAGTGCGACCCACGTTAGCTCGACTGCGTTTGGTAGAGATTCAACAACAACCACATCAAACCAGGTCAGGTTGGCAACATCGAGCCAATACGTTTCAATCCCCGGCAACCTGCGTGTCGAGGGATCAATCTCAAACGGAATTTTTGCTGACATAACCACTTTTCCCGCTGGATCAGACGTTGCCTTTGGCCGATACGCAAATACAGGTCTGGCGACTGGCAACAATGCCGGCGTGCTCGTTGGCACAAATGTTTTCGTTCAGGTATCCGGGCCTGGCGGCGCGTTCACAATCAACGGCATTGCCGACGGGAGAGACGGCAAGTTCGTAATCATTCTAAACCTCACAACCCAGAATATGACCATCGCGCACGACTCTGGAGTTGATCCGGTGGCGGCGAATCGAATTTACAGCATGACTGGCGCGGACCAGGCCACAACCGGGAACGGTGCGGCAATGCTGATCTACAACTCAAACGTGAGCCGTTGGATTCTCTTGAACCTTGCCCCATGAAAAGATTTCTCATTCTATTACTGTTAGTCCTCGGCCTCGATGTGCGCGCGGCACACGTAACATTCACGATGGAAGACTTCACGGCGCAGCCATTATTAAGCAGAACGCTAACGCTGTTTCCTCTCGGTGCGCCTTTTACAAACGGTGCTGGTGGCATTGTCTCGCGAGATCGCAGAACTGTTTCAACTGGCACCAATGGCTCGGTAACGGTCAGCAACATTTATGGCGGGGTCTATCGAACTGAGTTGAAGGGCACAAGTGCCACGACAACCAACTTTTTCGTTTTCCCGGTCACCAATGGGATCATCAATGCCGCAACATACCTGGCAGCGTTGAACAATGGGGTTTACTCAGTGACGATCAGCACTGGCGACACCATCGTCACAGGTGGGGACAGTGTGTTTACAAACGATGCTGGATCAATCGGACTCACGACTAATGCGCCGATATATATTGACCTTCTCTTGACAGGGTCGGGGTTCACTTACGGCCACGAATTTGACGTAAGTCCCGGCACTGGGTCTGCCACAGACAAGGGACGTGGACTTGTAAGTTTCAACTCCCTGTTTCCGTTGGGAAGTTTCGGGGTGGAAAATAATAACGGAGGACAGATCGGAATCCAGGGTGGCGCGTTGCAGTATAGCGGCACCGTGACAAATGGATCTGCCGCTGGTGTCTCTGGAATGACCGAATCTGCATACGCCTTGGGCATCGGCGTTGTTGGAACATCGTTTGGCATTAGCGGATCAACCAACATCGGCGTGGTCGGAAGTTCTCAAGCCGGGAGCGTTCGGATCGGGCTTTATGGGGAGACCAGGGGCACTAGGAGTTCCAGCAGTAGGCAATATATCAGCTCGGCAATCCTTGGCGACTCCTGGGACACAAATGAGCTTTTGACACTTCGAAGCAATGGGATTCCTTTGGCCGGCGTTCATTCCAACGGCGTTTTCTATGGTGACGGATCGCTATTAACTGGACTCAACAGTTTCAGCAACTCGGCAATGATCTGGGTTGATCCGGTGAACGGCAACGACACCACAGGAAAGCGCGGGAATCAATCCAGACCATTTAAAACCATTTGGAACATCGAAGATAAGACGGCTCATACCTACTACGGTGCTGTGACTGTTGCCGAGGCGGGCGATACCGTTATTGCGCTACCCGGCTTGCACTGGGCACCCACAATCCCCCTTAACATGTCCACAAGTGAGGGCGTTCATCTCTGGATACAGCCAGGCGCTTCGGTTGTGCGGACGAATAAATACTATTCTAAGACTGGAGCCATTCAATCTCTGCTGACTGCGGACCTCAGCTCGGCGGGCCCGATGGTGATTCCTGGGAATAACTCTCGGATAATCGTTGACGGAACACTGGTCGCGACCAACGCAACAGACGGTGCAATTGGTTGGTTTGATTCAATAGTGACATGGCTTTCTTTCGCCTTCTACGGATTCACGAACCGGACCGCAACGAACATTACCATCGGCGGGAATGGCAGCATTTACGGAGCGATTGACACGCTCTATTTCGCGCAGACTAACACGAGCACATCGAGCCTTACTGTAACAGATGTCCGACTCTATGGAACCTACGACTATTTGAAAGTTTCGGGAAAGATGAACCTGCTAACTAAAAATGTCTGGGGACTGGCAACCAACGCACCAACGTTCAATATCGCGCAGGGGGTCAATCTTGACTCCGGAGTGTTCTGGAATGATTACGGATCTACTTTCGGCTGCTCTGGAGGTGTCACGGTAAACACCCCTGTTTCTCTCACGACATCGACTAACGTATTTAACGGCACAAGGCTTTATAGCACTAGCGCCATTTTGCTGCCGGGCGCGAGCGACAATGCGTATTTCTATTCAACCAACTCAACTGTCTCGGGGTGCGTCACGTTTCAGGATTCTTCAGGGACATTGGTTTATAGCACGTGCGGCGGTGTGTCTTCCCCGTTTACGAATTCGGTTGTTGTCTGGGTTGATCCGGGTGGGGACGATACCACAGGCGTTCGGGGGGTGAGAGAAAAGCCATTTAAAACTCTATACAACATTCAGGACAAGACCGCGCATACTTACTATGGAGCGGTCACGGTCGCGCAACCCGGAGACACCATTGTGGTTTTGCCTGGGACGCATTACGCACCATCGGTGCCTTTGAATATGTATGGACCGGGAGCGAACGGAGTCAACCTATACGTAATGGCGGGAGCAACCGTAGTTCGAACCAACAAATATTACAGCAAGACCGGCTCAGTTCAGAGCATCTTAACTGCCGCGCTGACTTCTGCCGGGCCAATGGTCATCCCCGGCAACAATTCCAGCATCGTCATTGACGGTCAATTGATAGCAACCAACTCTTCGATTGATGCGTCTATAGGCTGGCTCGATTCACTGGTGACATGGCAGACGATAGCGTTCTACGGTTTCACCAATCGAACTGCAACCAACGTCACGATTTACGGGAGTGGAGCCATCATTGGTTATTACGACAGTCTCTATTTTGCACAGACTAACACCAGCGTTTCGAGCGTTACGGTAAAGGATCTAAGGCTTTTCGGCTCCTATGATTACCTCAAGGTCAGCGGAAAAATGAACCTCACGACAAAAGGACTATCAGGTTTAGCCACGAATGAACCTGCGGCCAACATCGCTCAAGGGGTGAACTTGGACAGCGGCGTGTATTGGCTCGACGACAATAGCACATTCGGATGCGCTGGTGGAATAACCGTTAATCAACCTTTGTCCATGACACAAACAACAAACGTGTTTAACGGCACGCGCCTTTATTCCACGACTGCAATTATCCTCTCCGGTGCGAGTCAGAATCCATATTACCTTGCGACGAATAGCACCATCTCAGGATGTGTGACGTTTCAGGATTCTTCGGGGAACGTGGTTTATAATTCGTGCGCGCTTGCTCAGAACTTTGGAACGGCCACGAATGCTTCCCTCTATGGAACTGTCATTTTGCCTGCGACCACGAATTCCACTACCGGAGTGATAATTAAAGGCGGACAATCTTTCCTTCACGATTACAAAGCTCCGTCTTCCGATGGGGAAAATACGTTCATCGGAACTTCATCTGGAAATTTCACAATGTCCCCAGGTGGCGGTGCGACCACTCTTGCAAGCGCAAATACAGCAGTTGGTTTCTCCACACTCGATGCGCTTACCACTGGCTATCAGAATTCGGCATTCGGCAGGGGCGCATTGCACAACAACACCACAGGTCCGGTGAATAACGCCTTTGGCTACGGCGCTCTTTATAGCAACACAACCGGGGGCAGTGATAGTGCCTTCGGTGATACGACCATGTTTTACAATACAACCGGTAGCGGCAATTCTGCTTTTGGAGCCGACGCCTTGGCATTCAACACAACCGGATGGAACAATACGGTGATGGGGAAAAGTGCTATGTATGCCAACATCATCGGCTCAAACAACGTAGCGATCGGGCAGGACGCGCTGCGAATGAACACCAATGGATCAGAAAACGTAGCAATCGGCACGCTTGCGGTGCATGAGCAAAAACGCGGGACAAACAATATCGGCATTGGCTATTCCGCTCTGTATGAGAATATTTCCGGTTCTCAAAATACAGTCGTGGGTGCTGGTGCTTTGAATTTTAACACCAACTCAAGCGACAACGTTGCTATAGGATATTATGCAGGTCGTTCCTCAGTGTCTTACAGCAACAAAGGGAATGTGATTATCGGAAGCTCTGCGGGGTATAACCATAAAAACGCCTCAGATTACAATGTCCTTGTAGGTTATGCTTCCGGGAACGGGATGACCACTGGCAATCGCAACATCTTAATTGGTGCTTCTGAATTTTCCACTGGTCAAAATCAGGTCACAACTGGAACTCAGAATATATCCATTGGTCATAACGTGGCCCTTGCGAGTGCAACAGGGAATTATCAGCTCAACATAGGCAACTTGATTTATGGGACGAATCTATATGGAGAAGGAGCAACCATTTCACCTGGGGGTATTGGAATCGGTGTTAAAGCACCAGCTACTACATTCCACGTCAAAGGTCCAACGACTATAGAAAACGGTGGCTTAAATGCAACCCTCGGAACACAAATCAACCTGCAATCCGTCGGCTTTCCCGATAGTTATGGTGCATCAATCAAGTCCAGTGCTTCGTCCACTATAGACCAAAACCTGATAGTATTTGTGGTTGGAAGCGGGGGCGGAAGCGGAACGGCGGTAACGAATGCTCTCACTTTAGTTGGAGACGGCAACGTTCAGGTGGCTCAAACGTTGAATGCCACAAATGGCTTTGCTGTCGGCGCTTCGACTGGCATGACTACCAATATCAACGTGCTTATCGCTGGCGGAACCACAAACCAATTGCGGTTCACCAAGGGGATTTTGACTGGAGTTGTTCCGCAATGATTCTCTGCGCTCTCTCCGTTTTTGTCCTCGGACTCATTCTCCATTGGTCGGTTGAAGTGGCGTTAGCAAAAGGCAGCAATGAATGAACGAAGATGAGACTACCTGTCAGCACCTGAAGGTCTTAGATGAGCGCATCACCCGAGAGCGCGAATTGCGCGAATCCTTTGAGAAGCAGATGGACGAGCGGGATCGGCGCTACGAGGACAGATTTTCTGCCAGCGAGAAGGCCGTTTATTCCGCATTGACCGCACAAGAGAAGCTGACCAGTGCCGCTTTCGTGTCCAGCGAGAAGGCAATAGTAAAGGCCGAAGCCGCTCAAATCTCCTACAACGCCACGCACAACGATCTGACTCGCAAGATGGATGGTCAGTATAAGGACACACTCCCCAGGACAGAAGCCGAAGCCAAGTTCAAGGCGCTTGAGGAAAAGATTGCGGACTTGCGCGAGTTTAAAAGTGGCATTGGAGGCAAAGACCAAAACAAGGCTGCGGTATTGGCGATTGCTGTTGTGCTGATCGGTTGGGGCATAACTGTCATTTTGTTTTTAATCAAAAAGTAAAACTCAAAAACTAAATGACAAATAAAACTAGGAAATGGATTCGTGCCGGACTTGAAACCTTGATTCACGGCGGCGCTGCCGCACTGGGATCAACGATGTCGGCGGCGATAATCGACGGGGGCAACTTCGCGCTATTCACCTCGAATTCATATAAGATGATGACTACCACGTTCATGCTCAATGGTGGTTTACGCTTTGTGCAATGGTGGCAGAATAACCCCCTTCCTCCCGGTTCCGACACCACACCCCCATTCCCAGGAATAACGCCGCCGACAATGAGCCTGAACCCACTGACACAGGTCCAGCAGATTCCGAAAGAGGAAAAAAAGTGAGACACAAAGATCCAATCGTGAAGATCCGAGGTATGCGCGAGCGGATTATGAGAACGCTTAAACTTAACGCTCGGGAGCGGGTCGCGCTCGAAGCGTTATTAAAACCAGAGGTTGACATCCAAACGATAGATGAAAAACGCATGAAAAAAATAACTAAACTGGCGGCACTACTGGCAGTCTTGGTCTTGACCGGCTGCAACACCACTAACCAGACGGCGATGACTCACGCGGCATTTACCGCCGCCGTCACCCTGGGTGAGCAATTTGCGCTCGAACAACACCCCGAGGCTGTCCCCTACGTGCGCGCAGCGGTGCCGGTGGTGTGCGGGGTGGCCAATGGCACTAACGTCTCACCGCAAGCCATCGTGAGCGCACTGGAGGCCGCTGGCGTAACAGATCCGACAACCAAGTTGATAATCAACGGATCGTTGGCGCTGTTTAACGTGGTCATTTCTGGAATAGCAACGAATCAAACTGAGGTTCGTCTTTATGCTGTGGACCTATGCAACGGGATGACCTCGGGATTACCGCCTGAAAAGGGAGCGCCGGCTCGAAAGCGAGTGCTGTTGGCACCCCACCTAAAATGACGCCGCCAAAGCCGAGGCAAACTTCGTGGCCTGGCATTTGTCCGAACTGTGAAACCGCTGTCCAAGATTATGACGAGCATTGGTCGCATGGCTGGATTTGTCGGCCTGCTGCTGGCTTGCGGTTGCGCATCAATAGTCAAGGAGCTAAAAGCACCTCCCTTCCCCTACGCGGCAACACATCACACGAGAGTTGTCGGAATTCAGGCCAGTTACAGCGGTTACGGGTTGCGCTTCGGGTTCTGTTCTGACGTGATCACGCTGATCCCCTGCGCGACGAATGGAATTTCAGCACCGGCTTTCTCTGACCGATTCAAGGTTGGTCAGTCTGGTTTTGATACAACTATTTCGGAGGAGATCAATACCGGCTGGAAAGATCAGCCACCTCCCCCAATGATGCGCCTCTTTTCACCCAAGGCACAAGATCAACCTCGTTCAAGTTCGAATCACGGTGACGCATTCGTGCGTAAACAAGCGTCGGCCACACCAGATAGGCCGAGGTCAGCCATAGTCGGCGCACTCGACAGCACGGCGCCAGTCTTCGCGCTTCAATTCAATGACAAGGAAAGAAGGCCGGTTGCGGTGCTGGAGTTGAACGCCGATTCAGCCATCAACACCTACTCTGTGATTGGGGTCATTTCTTATACGAATTATCCACCCTCACCCCCAAAATGAGCGGTCACAAAGTAATGATACAGATCGATCTCCCGAATCATTCAACGGTGGTGTCTGACTTTGAAGCGGCCAAGGCGGTCAGAGCGCTGCAGCGACAGGTGTCGGGAGATTTCGCACCGGCCTGGGGAATCGATGCGCTCTTACATTTCATTCCGAACAGTGGCGAATGTCATCCGGGTCACTGGCAATTGCCGATACTCGACGATTCCGACCAGGCCGGCGCACTGGGCTATCACGACCTTTCCTCGGAAGGTTTGCCGATTGGCAAAGTCTTTGCCAAGACCTCGGTCATTAACGGGACACCCTGGTCGCGCACCGCATCCCATGAAGTGCTCGAAATGTTGGCAGATCCAACTATCAACTTGACGGTGTTTATCGAGCAGTTGGCATTGTTGGTGGCTTATGAAAATTGCGACGGGCCGGAGCATGATCGGTTCGGCTACGAGATTGACGGCATTCCAGTAAGCGACTTCGTTTTTCCTTCGTGGTTTGAGAATTTTTGGTCCCCAGGAGCGACCCAGTTCGATTTCCGGAGGCACGTTGACAGACCCCTAAAGATATTACCCGGTGGTTATATTGGAACATACAGCATCCGTGACGGAAACGGCTGGCAACAAATTTTAGGAGAACAACTTGTGGACGGAGTTATCGGATCAATTAACGCAAGTAGCCGGGTATTGGCCAGCACGGTTCATTTTAGAGGTAATCGGCACGCACGAGCGCCAATCGGCAGCAGGCGTGAACGGCGCCGAACTCCGGTGGGTCAGTGGTTACGGTCAACAAGATAGGAAATAAACATATGTCAATAGCATTACTCTTCTGGATCATAATGATCATCGGCCTCCTGTCTGGGGGTTACATCAACCGCGCGACCGTTGGTCCGTGGGCCATGAACAATCTGGTCTATTGGATCTTGTTCGCGCTGCTCGGGTGGGCCGTATTCGGCGCAGCCATTCATAAGTAACCTTATGCCTAAACCTGTCCCAAGACCTCCGCATCTTCCACCAAGTCCACCAGGTCCAAAGGAACCAGGCGACGTGGCCAAAATCCTTGAGGCCACAAATAAGATACTCTCTCGACTGGCGACAGCAATTGAGTCGCGAGCCGGGGATCAGCAAACAAAAGAGATCCTTCATCGGATCGCAGAAACAGAAAGAAAAATAATGAGCGCTATAAGCGACTTCGCAGCAAAACAGAAAGCATTCAACGACCGCCAGGACGCAGCCGTTACCGGCCTTCAAGGTGACGTTAAAAGTCTGAACGATAAAATCGAGGAATTGCAGAATTCCCCCGGAGGCATCACGCCTGAAGATCAAGCATTGCTTGATGAACTCGAAGCCAGGGGCGAAGCAATCGCGACCAAACTCGAGGCTTTGGACGCTTTGACGCCTCCGACGCCTCCGGTGGCGTAAACAGATTCAGAAACGAAACTGGCGGGGTGCGATTTGTGAGGAACCGGCACCTCGCCTTTTTTTGTGAACCACGCGAAACAACTTGTTCTTGAAGCGGTCAGGCAATTGGAGGTCGCGACAACGCTCATTGTTTGCAAACCCCATTGGATTGATGACATTCGCCTTGCTGCTCGCAATCTGCGGCACGTTGTCAGCGCAGCAAACAGTCCCCCCAGCACCTCCAGGGTTCACGACGACGACGAATCTAAAGTCGGTCCAGTCCCCGAAAGGTTCCGAAGCAACCGGAAGCCTCGGGTTAAAGATGACTTCGAGGGGTGCCATTCCCACGACTAGCCTCACTTATTTCTCGTATTCTTACGCGAGCGACGAATCCCTGGTGGTTCCACACACGAACGCAGCAGCGCTTTCCATAACAAAGATTACGGTAAACGGAACGGGGGTTACGCTGGAATGGCCAGCGGGTTTTGGCACTGTTCAAGTTGAACAATCGCAAGACCTTGTGACGTGGGACGAGGTTGGAGAGGAAACCGGGGAGACTTCACTTACTGTGCTTGTGTCAGGTCCGAAGGCTTTCTATCGGTTGCGGCGGTTATGACACTGAGATCAGTCGTCCGCGAATCTTCAGTTCGCCTGGACCGTCCAACAATAAGACAAGGCGCTCGGCGGTTCGGCGAATCCTGCGGCGGTTCAACTCGGCATTGGGTGTGACCCTGTATCCCCTGCACTGTTCTAATGCTGCCTTGAAACCGAAAAAGCCTGAACGATAGCGCCGGTAAACGTCTTCTGGCGCACGACTGACACGGAGAATTTCAGAGATGCGAGGTTGCGGAAAATGTTTCCCAAGCGCCTCTTTTACTTCCTTATCAGTAAGCTCATGCAATCTCACAAGATCGCAAATTCTCATATAACAACCGTGCAGCGCTTCGCATCCCCTGATTAGCGTTTCGGCCAGTGTTGATAACTCCCGCGAAACCGAACTTGCGTCTCTATGTTGCAATGTCCAGCGCCCAGGGACCTCGATGATTATTGGATTAGTAAGCTCCATTTATACACCCTAGTATAGCAGATCGTGAACCGTCATAAGATGTTGACTGTTAATAATATATGTTGGCTTTAATAGACTAATAAGGGTCCATAACTTATGTATTCGATCCCTTGCGTCCAGTGCAACTGTCCGTTTTCAAGTTGCGCACGCGGTCCACTTCCCGCGCCACGCCTTACACTGCAACTAACCCGGCCAAGTGGAACTCGGGGTGTTTAAAAGACGGCTGTTCGGCCTCTTCCTTCTGGAACTTTTTTAAGGCTTTTCGGACAAGCCAACCAACAGACGAATCTGCTTTTTCTGCCCTGTTTTCAAGCCAATGCGCTAACTCTGGTTCTACCCGAACAACAATCCTTACAGACTTGTTTTTGCCTTCCGGCTTTTTCATAACGCATACCTAATACACTTTTGTCTGACAAAACGCAACAAATTTGTTGACACCCTTTGTCGCCTCATGTATGACAAGCGGCAACATGACAAAACGAGCCATGAAGAAAACAGCAGGATACCCACGAGTGAGCCTCCGAATAGACCCGGATTTACTGGCTCGCGTGAATGATGTTCGCGAAAAGTCAGACCTTAGTTTTGGTCAGATTTTCTCCCAAGCCGTTCGGCGCTACTTGCCCGAGCTGGAAAGATTCCACGATCGAGTTAATAAGGCGGCATAACCATTGCCCTGATTCGTGATCGCCCTAACCAAGTCAGAAGGTTCGATGCTCGCCGAATGCGAACAGGTCATTCAGGCTGGCATTGCCTCATTCGTAGAAGTTGGCAACGCGCTGCTCACCATTCGGGACAAGAAGCTTTACAAGTTCGCATATAGAAATTTCGAGGCTTACGTGAAGGAAAAGTGGTCAATGACCAGGATGCGAGCGCATCAGTTAATTTCAGCAAGCGAGGTCTTTTCAAATGTAAACAATTGTTTACAAAAGCCGGACTCCGAATCCGTTGCTCGTCCGCTTGCTAAGCTTGAGCCTGCTCAGCAGTCCGAAGCTTGGAGGCAGGCTGTTGAAACCGCACCCAAAGGAAAAGTAACCGCCAAGCATGTTGAATCTGTTGTTGCCGAAGGTCGGTACTACGAGCCAGGAATAAACTCTGCAAGGCAGTTCAGTGAAAACGCTGATGCCGACAAGGATTCTGATTGTCTTTTCCAGCTACGGCGATGGTGGAAAAAAGCGACAAAGAAAGACCAAAAACAATTCCTGCGTTGGGTCGAATCCAGCGCAGGTAAAAAGAAAGGAAACCCGTGAAACAGGAAGTCAAAGTCATAACTCCAGATAAAGCAATAGAGTTCTTAAAAAAGAATAAAACCAATCGCCCACTAAGGATGTCCGTGGTCGAACAATATGCACTCGACATGCGAAAGGGCCACTGGGTTGTAAACCATCAAGGAATTGCATTCGACAATAATGGAAACCTTGTGGACGGCCAACATAGACTGGAGGCAATTCGGTTGGCGAACGTGCCAATAAAAATACTAATCACGACAGGTCTTCAGAATGTTGCACTAGAAAACGGGTTGAAGGTGTTCGTGATGGATACCGTTGATCGCGGAAAGCTGCGCACCGTTGGAGATCAACTAGTGCTTCGCCATGGATGCTCAAACGGAAATCTAACCGCAGCAGCAATCCAAACCATATGCGCCTGCGCAAACAATGGCATTTATACAAAGCTCACCGTTCCATCAGCCATTGCAATAATGAATCTTTATGATCAAGAACTTGCTTTCACAATCGAAAATCGATCCAACGAGATAGGTTTGCGGTCTGCCATGGTTGTTGGTGCTTGTGCCTTCGCGATGAAGGCAGAATCGGCAAAATGCCAGCAGTTTTATCAACTCATCACCCGAGGCGAGGGTTTGTATAAAACAGGTGCCACATCACAAGCTTATGCACTTCGTCGGCTGATTCAGTCTGGAAATCACAAAGGAGCCCAAAATCGTTGGAGGCTTGCGTGCGCCATACTTAATGCTCTAAAGCATTTTATTGAGGGGTACCCAATTTCCCAACTAAAGCACACAACCCTTGGTGTTGAGTATTTTCAGAATCGGCAAAAAAGCTCTGTGGCAAAGGTGGTTGAGATTATCACGATTTGAGCATGACCTTCCTCACCCTACTAACCCTTGCCATCGCGCCACTGCTCTGCCTGTGGCTTTTGTTGAAATGAAAACCTTCAGGCCAAGATTCCTTCGCAGAAATGTCGCGTGTCCAGACTGCGGGTTTCTCTACACGTCTAGCGCGCACTTAGCGCAGCATTCTTCTGATTCCAAAATCAAATGCGGAGACGGATACGGATTTGTTCCTGCGGCAGTTGATTGTCCGAAGTGTCATTCGCATTGGACATGGGAAGATTTTTGGAAGGAGCAACGCGAGAAGTGGTCCGTGGGTGGATTTAGCAGCCGAGCAATAGGAGACAAACCTAAATGAACCACATCCCCTCCTTGCCATTCGGCCTAAGCATTCGCGATCTCGAACCACGCGATCCCGATGCCGAATATCGGCGCGAGGTGGAGAAGGCAGATGACGCAGAAAAGCCGACCAGAAAAGACCTTGGCTTGTGTCACTGCATGATTGCCAGCCTGCACGCTTCGCGAGACTTAGAGCGCGGCGGGTGCTGTGATTGTCACCACTGCCAAGGGGAGTGTTATTGCAAGTGAAAGACAGACTTTCAGAAGTTTTGACGACTGCTCACGGTTCTGCGGAGCCATTCATTGACAAGGCTGAAACGTCCCGGCGACTCGGCTGCGGAGTGCGGACACTGGATACTTGGATGAAGCGCGGCATCCTACCGTATTACAAGGTTTCAAAACGGGTCATGTTTCGATGGTCGGAAGTCTACGAAGCGATAACGACAAGGTGTCGCGTGGACCGCAGGAATTCAGATGACCAACCTTTATGACAACGATAATCCCCTACCCCATCCAAAAGTGGCTCAAGTTCCAGACCCGGTGCGCCTGGTGCAAAACCAGAATGAGCGGCAACCCATTTGCAAAGACGGTATCTCATGGGTGCTGCGAAAGCTGTTATGAGCGAAAGCTAAAGCCGCAAATACTTTCCCGGTCCTGCCATGTTGATGCCCACGCGCGGGGCGGAGTGAAGACGGGTAGCTTGCGAATCGCAGGACATACCGCAAGCACGTTTATTTCCCCATGAACCCCAAACTCAAGGCGATAACCGAAACGGCGGCAGTCGATCTCGTCGCACTGGTCGCAGACAAAGAGCAAGAAATCCTCGACGCCTGGCACGCCTGCGCTGAAGAGGCGCAGCTTCAAGAAACGAAACCCAAGTTCAGGCTGTCTCTGGCGATAACGCTGGACCTCGATGCCAATTCGATGGAGACGGCCTTGACGTTTGCAATACGCCGAAAGGTTTCAGTCAGTCACGAAATACCGGACTTGGAACAAATCAAACTCGCAGTTTAAACCAAACCCAAAAGTATGAATCCTGAAAATCGTTTCATTATCACCAAGCGCGATGGCGCAACCGTGAAGTTTCTCAAGCACGAAGGCCACGTTCATTACTGGACGATGCAACGCACTGAAGCAATGGAATATACCAAAATCGACGTTGCTGAGGCGTTAGCAAAGAAACAAGGCGGTCAAGTGGCAGCAGTGTAAACCCAAAAAGAAAGAAACAAACCCAATGAATCAACAAACCCAAGCAGTAGAAACAGCACAACCGATGTTCCAACGTCCAGCACGCGGACAGGTTGCGCAAAGCAAAAAAACAATTCGCGACGAAATTTCCGGTGACAGGTTCAAGTTGGCACTGGCCAAGATCGTGCCGAAGCACCTCACGCCAGATCGCATTATCAGCGTTGCGATCTCCGCAATGACCCGAAACCCAGACCTCGCGAAGGCAGACCCGGCAACCTTTTACCAAGCCTTGATGAAACTCTCAGCACTTGGCCTCGAGCCGGACGGTTACCAGGCGCACTTGATTCCTTTCTGGAGCTCGAAGCGCAAGACGTTCGAGGTTCAACTGATCGTTGATTACAAGGGATTGGTCGAGATCGCGATGCGCACCGGGATGTTTTCTCAGCCACCAATTGCGCAGGTCGTTCGATGGAATGACGAATTTGTTTGGAATAAGGGAGTGGTTGAAAAACACGTTGTGGACTGGCGATCCGAACGCGGACCTGTTTACGCAGCGTATGTGATCGTGAAAACTAAAGCTGGCGGCGAGGTCGGTCACGTCATGTCGAAAGATCAGATCGAGGACATACGACGCCGCAGCAAGTCGCCGGACAAGGGACCGTGGGATACCGACTGGGAAGAGATGGCGAAAAAGACGGTGTTTCGGCAGATGAGCAAATGGCTTCCGCGCTCGCCTGAGTTTCGAGACACGCTTGAAGCGGACCTTGATATTGAGGATCGAAGATTTGAGGCCGCAAGGCCGATTTTCGCGCCTGCATTGACTGACGCACCGGAACCAGCGCAGCTCGAAGAGCAGCGCGGGGAAGAGTGGCGGCCGGCTGATCCAGGCGAGGACCGAGGCGAAGGCACAGACCTGGCGCCGGAGCCAAAGAAGCCGGAACCGGAAGGCGCATTGCTCAATGTCGGCGTCATTCTCAAAGCGGCCAAGGCGCGCAAGGTCACTGAGGCCGAACTTCTGACATTCATGCGAGCGAACCTTGGACTCGACGATAGCGTCTCGAGCCTCGAAGAAGCCTCAATTGTTGCGATGCCGAAACTCAAAGCGCTCTGGGAGCGCTGGTCGAGCGCAATTGACGAAATTGAAAAGGCCAAGCAACCGAAGGCGGCATAAATGATACTCGTTTTCGACACCGAGACGACTGGCAAGGCCGACTTCAAGGCGCCGCCAGAAGCACCGCACCAACCGCGAATCGTTCAGATTGGCGCAATTCTGTATGACGACCAATGGCGGGTTCGAGGAGAGCTTAACGCCATTCTGAATCAGGAAGGTTTCACCATACCGGAGGAAGCATCCAGAATTCACGGCATAACCAACGAGGTTGCGCGGGACTGTGGCCTTCATCGCTCTGGGTCACTGATGATGTTCAATGAAATGGCAAAGCGCGCAACTGTCGCAGTCGCGCACAATTCCGAATTCGACTGCTTCATGTTGTCCATTGAAAGCCATCGCCACAACGTCGAATGCTCAATGCCGGGGGTGTTCTGCACCATGCACGCTATGACGCCGGTTTGCCGTATTCCAAACCAATACGGTTACTCTGATTACAAGTGGCCGAGATTGGAGGAAGCTTACAAGCACGCCTTTAATGAAACATTCGACGGCGCACACGACGCGATGGCCGATGTTCGTGCCTGCGCTCGGTTGTATCGGTGGCTGCTAGACAACGAGGCGAAGAACAAGGCGGAAGGAGTAATGGCGGCATGAAGCTTTCCGATCGCGCCATCACAGAGCAATTCGAGCGCTGGCAAGAAGAAGAGAACCTTGCTGCACTTGCCGAGCGCAACAACGAGGTGGCGCGCTTTCGCATCCTGAGAGCACGCTTCAACTGTAACGCGATGGAGAAACGTGCGAGGGAATTGGCTACGAAGTTAACTAAGGCGGTAAGAGGATGAGCACGCAAGCGAAAGCGAGAGAGATGGCCCAGGCGCTCAAGATCGCAAATATCGCCCGTAAGGGTTACGGCAAATTGTTCCCGAAAATAAACAAATGGGACGATTACAAGCCAGAGAACAAAAGTGCGTGCCTCGCAATAGTCAGATTCCTTAATGCCAATGGCTTTAAATGGCCGAAGAAATTATGACTTCGGAAGAAAAGCTGACGGTTCCCGAGTCAAAGAGCGACCGAGGATCTTGGACAAGCGCCAGCAATGCGCGCGAAGACTTGCTTTGTGAGGTTCGGCATTTACGCCAACAAGGTTTGCCAGAGACGCCAAGCAACGATTCCGATTCTGGAACGAGGGTTCACAAATGGACATCAGGCGGCGATGTCGAACTAACACATGAAGAGCAGGAGGTTGCTGATGCGGTATTGAAGATAGAGCAGGAGAAGATCCAAGAACACCTTGGACTCACTCTTACCACTAATGAAATCAGGCTTGGAATCGAAATTGACGACGGTGTGAACATCTATCGCGAGGTCCGTTTCTGGACGCAGTTTCCTAACGGCCTCAGACATTCCGGCCAGGTGGACCTCCTGATTGTAACAGGCAACCGAGGTTTTATCAGCGAGCGTAAAAGCCTATGGGGGAAGCATACAGAGAGTTCGAGAAACTTGCAGGTTCGGGATCAGGTGACGTTAGTAATGGGGGCCATTCTCCCACTGAACGAGGTCGCAGCCATAGTGAACCAACCGCGGCGAACGCATAAGCCAGAGGTCACCGTTTACTCGATAGAAGACTGTAATAGGTCGTATCTTGAAATGCAAGCTCGCGTAACACGGTCGCACGCACCAGACGCGAAAGCCACCCCTGGCGAAGTTCAGTGTAAATTCTGCCGCGCTAAAAGCGTGTGTCCCGAATTCAAAAACTCCCTCGTGCCTGTCACCCAATCCAACGGGTTTCTGGTTGACACCCTCGCCACAATGCCAGGCGATAAGCTGGCGCAGCTTCGCGATATGGCAGGCATGATTTACGACGCGACCGATCCTGAGTTACGCAAACGATTGAAGGAAGGCGAGAAGTGCGGGGACTACAAGCTGAGTCCGGGGAGCATCAAACGAACCATCATCGACCCGCAAGTTGCCTACAACCGAACTGTTGGCGAAGGCCATTTAACCCACGAACAGTTTATGCGTTGCATGACGCTGTGGCCAGGGAAGCTGGACAAGGAAATTGGGGACAGGACGATTGCGAAGCAGGTGGGCGAGGGGAATGTCGAGAGTAGGCAATGTTCGGAGGTGCTTGAGAAATGAAGCCGTATTACGAGCACGCGGGAATAACCATTTATCATGGGGATTGCCGAGAGGTGATACCGTCTCTTGATGTTTTTGATCTTGTTCTCACCGACCCTCCTTACGGAGTGAGTGGGGCACTTAATTCAAAGACAAGAACTCGCGGTCCATGTGCCACCAATGAAAGCAGGCAAAAGAACAAATACACATTATTCGATGATTCAATAGAATACGTAAAGTCTGTGATTGTTCCGGCTTTTTGTATGGCGTTAGAAAAGTCTCAGAGATCAATTATTACACCGGGAAATCGTTGTTTAACACTTTATCCAATGCCTGACGCTTTCGGGGTATTTTATCAACCCGCAAGTGTTGGGCTTCAAGCGTGGGGAAGGGCCGATGCTCAACCCATATTTTATTATGGAGCATTTCCTGGGGAAAGTAGATGGATACCGGGGAACCCATGCTCGTATGTGCTGACTGAATCACCCAAGCCAAATGGTCATCCATGTCCTAAACCTTTTAATGCGTGGTCAAATCTATTGCGTGTTGGGACATATCAAAACGATACGGTAGTTGACCCATTCATGGGTAGCGGAACCACCCTTCGCGCAGCCAAAGACCTTGGCCGAAAAGCTATCGGGATCGAAATCGAAGAACGCTATTGCGAAATTGCAGCACGCAGGTTGCAGCAGGAGGTTCTACAACTCGCATGAGCCAACCAACCCGCAAAACGTGGAAGGTGCAATGCCGAAGACCCATGTGCGCCTGCTGCACCGGGGAATGGGACTGGCGCGACATCAATGGCGAAGAATTCAACCATGCCGAAGTCGCCGAACTCAGGAAGGTTGGCTACTGGGAGAAGTCGAGCTTTGCGGAATGGCTAGAATTTCGCGTAACGGAGGGGGCGTTGTGAGCGACACTGAAATGCGAATAGCGATTGCCGAGGCGCGTGGAGCGCGCGACATCTGGATTGCCACCGGAGAAGAGGAGTGGCTTGGAACTTTCCGGCATGAATACAAGGGAGTTCTGATGGCGTTCTTTCCCGGCGAGAAACATTGCAGGCGCGTCCCCGACCATCTCAACGACCTCAACGCCATGCACGAGGCGGAGAAAACGTTAGGCGGAGACAATCTGGCGTTTTACAACACGCAACTTTACGAAGTTAGCCATAACGCACCAACAATCCCATACGAAATTCACGGCTTTATTTGGCACTCGACCGCTCGCCAACGTGCAGAGGCCTTCCTTCGAACAATAGGGAAATGGAACCCATGAAACCCGACAAATTCTACAAAAACCACTTTGTCACGCCACTTGGCAACGTGGTCACTCAAGCCGAACGCGAACGCATTGAGGCATTGTGGACAGCCAATGCTGAAGTCAAAGAAGCTGCGCTCTTGCCTTTGCCGCCACGACCAACGCGAGGTGAGATAAAGAAACAGGCTTTTGAGGAAATGAGGGAGGCGGTGACGTGAGCACGGCCAATCGAATCATCGCGTTGCTTCTACCTGTCCTCTTGTTGTCCATTTCTACGAGGACCGAAAGTTTTTGGCTCGGGTTACTGTCTCTTGTTTTGGGCGTGGCCTATCTCTGGTTGCTTCAAAGCAAGCTTCAATGGAAATGAACCTACCCCCGCCAATAATCGAGCCAATCACGTTCGAAGTGCTCGGCGACCCGAAGGCGCAACCACGACCAAAAGCTTTCGCTCGCAAGTTCAACAACGGCGCGGTAATGGCTCGGGTTTACACGCCGGGAACTGCCGAAGAATGGAAAGGCCGCATTGCGCTGGCCGCAAAAGAATACGTGCCGTTTATCCCGTTCACCGGACCAATACGCCTCGATATTCAATTCCGATTCAAAAGGCCACAGTCACACTTTCTCAAGCGTGGTCTGCGCGAAAATGCGCCGTTTTTTCACACCGGAAAGCCCGACCGTGATAATTTAGAAAAGGCCGTCGCTGACTCGTTGACCGTTCTCGGCATGTGGAAAGATGACGGCCAAGTGTGTTGCGGCGAAGTCATTAAGATTTACTCAGATTTGGCCGGTGCGACGATAACCATAACCCCGTTCAACGAACCGCTTGAGCAAGTCAGGCCGAACGGAAAGCAGGCTGCGCTCGCAATTTGACCATGCCTAACCGTTACATACGTGAGGGAATTATCACCAGTGAGGCTGTGTGTTCTCTCACGTTTACAGAAGAGGTGTTTTATCGTCGCCTGCAGAATAAGGTGGACGATTATGGAAGATTTACCGCTCACCCAAGTCTCTTAAGAGCGGCACTATATCCACTCCAATTAGGAAAGGTAAGAGAGGCTGACATACCCCGTTGGATCGCTGCGTGCGAGAAGGCCGGGTTGCTGTTCGCTTATCAAACCGCCGGGAAGGGATACTTAGTGCTCAATAAATGGGAGAAAGGAAGGGCTGTAAGTAGTCAATACCCAGATCCGCCGGAGGAAGTCAGAAAACAGCTAGAACAAAGAGATTTCATCGCTTCTGGTGCCAAGTTCCCAAGTTGTCCCAAGTTGGGAGCGTATGCGCTCGACTCCGACTCCGACTCCGACTCCGGGGGGCGCTCACGCGCCAGCCCCCCTAATGGGAACAAAAAAGGCAAAAGCCTTAGTTCCGCTCAGTTAATCACAAGGGAAACCGAGCTGAACCGCGTTGAAAGTGCAATGAAAAGGTTAAAAGACTCCTACGATTCGCATTCTACCTGGTCACCAGATGACCGCAAAAGGTTTAACGAATTAAAGGTTAGAAAGGGTGAATTGCTCGAAATTCTAGAAATGAAAGCATAAAATGAACCTACTAACCGAGCGCGAATGGCAAGTGATCTGGTTCAGAGGCCAAGGGTTTCAAACAAAACAAGTGGCTTCGATACTGAACATCTCCATTCGAACAGTTGATGATCATATTCGAAACATCTACAAAAAAACCAAGTCGGAAAACTTGCAGCAAGCCGTTTGCAGCATCAACAAAGAAACCCGATCGTGGAGAAGTGCAAGACGGTAGTTTTCGCGGGATATGCAAACCCCATTAACTACAATAACTTAATGAGTAAGTGGACCCCGCACACGGCGACGATAAACGGATCGTTAGCTCAAACGAATTCGATTACGACTTAGTCGATGAACGTATTTTTGGTTGCTCGAGCACAGACCCGGATGCCTTAACCCAGGACGACATTGATCGTGCGCTCAAACTGTTCTCAACACTCCTGCAATGGATGTGGCAAGACGCGAAGAATAACCCCGAAGGTCTTCAAATACGCGCGATGATCTGTTGTTGGATATTTCTGAAAGAGTTGAGGCCACTGCAACTAAGTGAGTTGGCAAGAGGTTTTGGCAAGGATAAGCAGTCTCTCGGTCGTTGGCACGATCATTTCAAGCGCAAGTTTCCGACAATTAAAACGCCTCACATGAGGCCGACCTAAAGCGAAAACAAAATGAAGACATCCCACGACATGGAGCTGACACGCTTAGCGCGCGCAATTAATGACCGTGAACGCACCTTGGAAATGCTTCGAGAAAGAGTTGAGGAAGGTTGCAACTCGATGGTGACTGAAGCCATCTTGCAGGGCCAAGACCTTATCTCAGCCAAGGCGCGTGTGCCTCACGGTTTTTGGATGGACTGGTTGAAGGCGCACTGTCCCAAGTCGCAACAGACTGCGAACCATTACATGAAGATGGCTGGTGACCCCGAGCGCATACGTGATGTGAAGTCTATCTCTGCTGCGCTACAGGTCATCTATAACCAAGACGAACACGCTGTCCCCATCGACGTTGAGTCAAGGCGTTGGCCACCATACATCGATGCGATCTCACGCTTCTCTAAGTTCGCGTGCTTTGTGGATAAGCACCCTATCGACGCATGGCCGGATGAAGGTCGCGACAAGATACGCGAGGTGATTCTACCATTCGCTATTCTGTTGTGGCCTGAGAAGTTTAACAGCGTTGAACTTGCGCCGGCTTGAGCCACACCATGAGCAATGATCTCAAATCGAACGGGTCCTTCCTCCGAGGCACGGCGATCGGGTGACCAATGTAGCGA
>Ga0207686_10000240_pt1 | contig 41895 bp, 63 predicted proteins | sample KBSM24metaG_FD_184396 | JGI IMG/M metagenome (GOLD analysis project Ga0207686, IMG submission 184396) | Miscanthus rhizosphere microbial communities from Kellogg Biological Station, Michigan, USA - KBS M2-4 metaG (SPAdes) (version 2) | ecosystem: Host-associated > Plants > Roots > Rhizosphere >...
GCGGGCCGTTCGCAAATATGGAGTACCCCATGGCGAATGTGATTGGTCTCAACAAGGGCGACTGGACAACCGAGGGGCGGAAGGAGGGGAGTCATTATGACAACTGTATCAATCCTTCCTGCGGCAAGCGGGACGTCGAGCGCAAATGGAAGATCGGTGGAACGCACGCGGGTAACGGTGAGAACTACTTACACGCCGCCATCTACGGGTGTCCCAAGGGGCCCGGGCAGGACGGTTGTGGGGCAAGCTGGGCTAGAACAACCGAGCAGGGCGTTGCTGCGGATGCGGCCAAGGGCGTGAAGTCAAAGTGGGGCACCCAGTCGGCGGAACGAGGACGCACGATCAGCGTTCCCAGTGACGCCTATCGTGCGGCCTACGACGCTATCGACTGGGATCGGTAGCGACGATGGTGCTCAGCATTGCAGGCGCGGCAGTACCGATTCTTGCCGTTCCAGTAGTCGAACGGATGGCCACGCTTGCAGAGCAGCTTCGTAGCCGGGGCGCTCCGCTCCGAGTTCTCCTTCGGGGTGACAGGTTCCAGGTGGGTGGGGTTCACGCAGCGATGTACTCGGCACAGATGGTCGTACTGGTAGCCCGGCAGCTTCGAGCAGGCATACACCACCTCGTAGACAACCTGGTGCGCCTTGTACTGGCGCGGACGGATCTTGTGCTGGCCGTACCCGTCACGGTCAACGCAGCCAGTCCAGACCCAGCAGGGGCCCAGGTCGGGGCGGTACTCGGGGATTGGGCCATTGAAGTCGATCTTGAGCCAGAGGAGGACACGCTGGTGCGTGGTAGGATGAACCTGCATCGAAGCTCCAGTCTTCGGTGTCGTGGGGCGGGCCGTTGACGCGGCGCCGTCCCGTTTTTGTGTGAGGCAATATACCATGAGATTATTGGCCAACGTGTACCATAACCCCCCCTGGACCCGGGCGGTGCCCGCCGCGCCGCCCGGGTATCTCCTCGCCTTTCGCGGGGGACATGCCAGGATCTACGACGAGCGCACCCTGATGTGGTGCCTGACCAAGCCCGAGATCACGGTGGCCCTGGAGCCGTCCTACCTGGGGCATGTGGGCCGCTGGGTGGCGGACATGGAGAAGCGCCTGCTCACCCCCCGGGCCCTGCTCGCCGACCCCTCCGGCTCGATCATCCCGCCCGACGAGTACACGGTGCCGGGCTGGATGGCGCCCGAGGTGCTGAGTCAGTTCCACGAGGCGCAGCTACGGGAAGAGGATGAGGTGCTGGGGCGGCCGCCCGTCGAGGCGGAGGCTCCGACAGGAGCATTGGTATGGGGCTCCCCATCCTCGACCTCGTAGCCACGCTGGCCGACCGGCGGAGCGAACTCCTGACCCTGGTGCCCGATGCGGCGGGATCCACGCGGCAACTCATCTGCAGCACCTTTGCCGACTACTTCGTGGAGAACGTCGACCGCCTGAACGCCTGGGTGTACTGCCCCCGGACCAGCCTCAATGCGGGCACGAACATGGGCGAGCACCGGCGGGCGACCACCTACCACCAGGCGGGGACCTCCGTGGACTTTGCCCGGGCCTGGCCCGAGGCGCTCACGAACGCCCACGGCCCGGCCATCTACTACATGACCACCCGCACGCCCTGGTGGAAACTGCGGGATGCGGTGAACGCCGGCATCGCGGACCTGGCCATCCCCTACGCGGGGCCCATCACCCAGGAGTTTCCCGTCGTCGAGCACCAGTACCGCTACACCCTGCCCAGCCTGCCGGGGTCCATCGTGGCCACGCTGCTGGAAGAGGTGTCGGTCAGCATTTCGACCGAGGGCAACTACGTGGGCTACCCCTACGCGACGGCCACGCCCTACAACTGGCGGCTCTACACCACGACGGAGAGCGATGGCTCCACCGCCTACGAGATCCAGTTCGAGCAGGTGCCCCCGACGGGCTCGCTCGTGCGGCTCTATGGGCGGGCCCCGCTCCGCAGTACGGGGCGCACGAGCGATAGCGGCGTGGTGGCCTGCGACCCCCAGTACGACGATGTGGTGCAAGAGTACCTGCTCATGCACGCCAGCTACCTGCTGGCCAAGTGGGACGTGGACTCCGAGCCGGTGGGCAAGGCGCTCTACGCCCTGCAGATCGCCACGGCGGCGCTCACCGAGGCGCGGGCCACGCTGCTGGAGCGGCTGCCGCGGGGGCCGAACGCCCGCATCGTGGTCCCCGGGCGGGGCGACGGCCGGCAGCTGGCCCATCCCGGCGGCGACGACGCCAGCTGGCTCGGCGCCTCGCATCAACTGCACTAGGGAGTCCGCATGATCGGGGGACACCCCCACCCGAACGCCAATCGGCAGGAGATGGTCCGGGTCGACACCCTGGACTTCCAGCTGGTTTACGACGAGACGGGGCGGGTGGTGTACCAGGTCGAGGAGGCCAGCCGTTTCGGCGAGAAGATTGCCGAGGGCGACCTCAAGTACGCCGACTTCGCCCCCCACGAGTCCGCCTCCACCGTGTCTCGCTTCGATGGCACCTATGGGCTGCGCCGCTACACGGATGCGGTGGACCCGCAGAAGGAACAGAACGCCATCTTCGAGGCGGAGGGGATGGACTGCTCCGACGGGCTCCCCATCATGGAACCCGAGCAGGTGGTGGAGATCCTGCCGGGGAACGGCAGCCTGATCACCTGGATCGGAGAGTTCGTGCAGGTGGCGACGGGCAACACGCTCGTCGCCGTCGCCGGTAACCGGGTGTACAAGCGGGTGGCTCCCGGGAACTGGCAGCTAGCGCTCACCCTGCGGGCCGCGGTGTCCTCGGGGGCGGCGGTCGCCAGCTTTGCCGGTAAGCTGTTCTTCGGCTACGCCGAGTTCGGCATCGCCCAGTACACCACCGACCTCGTCAGCCTCAACGATGTGCGGACGAGCACCCCCGCCGACATGTACGTCTTCGCCTTCACGGCGGACCACTCCAACATCTATGCGGTGGGCGGGGAGACGCAGTCCACCTTCAATCAAGTCATGTCCTCCCCCGACGGGCTGGCATTTGCCACGCCGATTCGCTGTGGGCGCCCCGACATTCGCATCCGCGAACTGGCCCCGGGGGGCGGGCTCGTGCTGGTGTACGTGGGGAAGCAGAACGAACTGGGGTACATCGACAACGAGGGCGCGGTCTACCACGTGCTGATCCCCTTCGACAGCTACGACGGCAACAATGGCACGCTGCTGCGTTGGTGGCTGGGGCGGCAAGACGACCAGCAGCGGGGGCCGCTGGCCCTGCAGTTTCTCCGCGACCGCCAGCTGTGGCAGTACGCCCCCTCCGACCAGAACACGGGCGAGGCCCGCAACATTACCGTGTGGGCGGACCCCTCGCGGCGCCCACGCCGGGTGAAGGGCGTGCCCACGGCGATGGCCGGGACGCATCGCTGGCTCTACTACAGCGTCGAATCGAACGATGCGACCAACTGGATCCTCAAACGGGACGCGCTCTCCAATAGCACGACCCCCTACCTGGCGCTCGCCTCCAACGCCTCGTGCCGAGCGATGTGCGTGACCCACCCGCTGGGGCAGAGTCCGGCCCTGATGTATGGCGTGGGGGCGAACATCACCTACGTGACCCTGCCGTCCAACGGGGAGTGGCCGCTCGACGACCCGGCCTGTCGCTACAAGACGGGCACCGGGACGCTGAGCATGCCCGAGGCGGAGTTGCTGCTGCCCGACGAGGACAAGATCCTGCTGTCGCTCCGGGTGATTGCGGACGACCTGCTGGAGAACGTGCGGTACTTCACGGTGCAGTACGCCGTGGATGGGGGGCCGCTGCTGGCGCTGGGCACGGTGTTTACCAGCCCCATCACCGAATTGATCTTCGATAAAGACATCGACACGATCAAGGGCAAGCGGGTCTTCATCAAGCTGACGGCCCACAACACGGACCCGGCCCACACCATGGTGCTGCGGGGCCTCTTCCTGCGGTGGTCGCTCAACACGAAGCCGTACCGCCAGTGGACCTTCCAGGCGTCGGTGCCCTCGGGACGCACGCAGCTACCGGGCTCGGACCTGGAGAACCCGCAGCGGAAGATCCGGTCGCTCTGGGCCCTCCGCGAGAGCGGCATGCCGTTCGTATTTGCCGACCGCTGGCGGGCCACCTACATCACGCGGCTCAAGAGCATCCGCGAGGTGGCCACCACGCAGGAGCGGGAACGCACGCCCGATACGGTGCTGGAGATTGTGCTGATCCAGACCACGGGGGTGCTGCCGTTCACGCTCACCGAGTCGTGGACGATGCCCGCCTTCGACACGTCCTGGTACCCGATCACGGCGTGCTGGCCGGTGGTGGATGCGGGGATGCTGACCGCGGCGGGCGCCGTAGAGAACTCGACGGCCGAGACGCTCTACCCGCGGTGGACGATCACGGGCCCGGCCGCCACCATCCTGCTGACGAACACGGTCACGGGCGAGGCGCTGTTCGTGGCGCATGACCTGCCGCACGGGGCGACGATGGTGATCGTGGCGGACCCCACCCGGCGCATTATTGTGGATGCACATGGTGTGGCGATCCAGGCGGACACGGCCGGCACGTTCTGGGGGTTCCCGCCAGGCAGCAGCGACTTCACCGTGGCCGTGGCCGGGGCCAACCTGCTCACCACGGTACGCTTGCAACGGAGGGGCTGATGCCCGCACCCAACGCCGATGCCTACTATCCGCTGTCGACGTCCGTCCCCCCGCAGCCGGGCCAGTCCGACTTCCTGCGCTGGCAGAAGGAGTGGGTGAGCGACGGCATCTACCCGAACGACCTGCAGGCGCTGCAGGTCACGCCCCGTGGGGCGGGAGCCAACCTGAGTGTGGACATGGCGCCGGGGCGGGGCGTGGCCCGGGCCGTATTCTGGGAGTTCGGCCAGACCTACAACATTGCGATTGCCCCGAACGGGGGGCCGGGGGACCGGATCGACCGCCTGGTGATCCGCCTGAACGCGACCTCCCCCGTGGTGTCCTACGTGCTGATGCAGGGAGACCTCACCCCCCAACCCCCGGTGCCGCCCGCGGCGCAGCGCATCCTGGGGCCGAACAGCGTCCCCGTTGTCCATGACATCTACGTGGTGCAGATCCTGGTGCGCCAGGGCACCTCGGCGATTGGGGCCGGCGACATCACCGACGAGCGGCAATACCTCTCGGGCCTGGGCTTCCGCTACTGGGGCGTCATGGCGAGTACGCCGACCTTCACCGTCCCCGAGGGCCGGCAGCTGCTCATCCAGGTGACGGGCACGACCACGATCACGGCAATCCCCGCCCGGCCGGCGGGCACCTGCATCATGCTGGAGTTCCTGACCCAGAACGGCGCCGTGCAACACGACGGGGTGAACCTGAACCTCACCGGCACCCGCAACTACATCGGGGAGCCGGGCGGGACCCTCACGCTGGTGTCGACCGGGCTCGGCTGGGTGGAGCAGAGCCGGACCAAGGAGCGGGCCACGGCGGGTCTGGTCATGGCGTCGCCGGCGCTCGTGAGCGGCGAGGTGAACCTGATTCGCCTGGGGACGCAGCACATGCCGACGGGCATTGGGGATGCGAACCTGGCCGGCGACGTGGCCCGGGGCAACCTGCTGACCAACCCGGGGTTCGAGGTGTGGCAGCGGGGCAACGGGCCCTTCGCCGCCAACCTGGTCTACACGGCCGACCGGTGGCTCATGTCGATGGGGGCGATCTCCACCTATTTGGCCGACCGGGATACCACCCACATGGATACCGGCAGCGGGGCCTGCCTGCATGTGCAGTACGCCCAGCCCGGCGGGGCGGGGAACAGCCAGATCCAGCAGAAGATCGAGAACTTCCAGGCCCTCATGGGGCGCACCATCACCTTCAGCGTCCGCGTCCGCACGCTCGTGGCGGGCGGGGTGCGGCTCTCCATCACCGAGGGGCCCACGGGGAGCACCGGCAACCCCCATACGGGCGGCGATGTCTACCAGACGCTCTCCGTCACGCACGTGGTCTCGCCGGCGGCCCCGCCGGTGACGGGCGTCATGGTCCGCATCGACCTGTCCAGCGGCGGGGACTACTACTTCGACAACGCCGTCCTCGCGGTGAGCAGCGTGCCCGTGGACTACAAGCCGCTCCACCCGGCGGACGACCTGGCGCGGTGCCAGCGCTACTACGAAGTGATGGGTGGGACCGGGAATGGCACCCTCATCATCGCGGGGACGGCGCTCGTGGGCGGGGCGCTCACGACCTACGAGACCGTGGGCTACAACGCCCCCAAGATGGTGGTGCCCACCGTGACGAAGAACGGCGTCTGGACCACCCAAAACACCGTCGCGGGGGCCCCCGTCGTCACCGTCTGGGACGCGAACGCGGTCCGCCTGGAAGCGACCTCGACCGCCGTCAATGGGAGCTTCTATGCCCAGACGCTGGCGGTAGGCCAGAACCTGACCGTGGAGACCAATCCACCATGAGTATTCGGCCGATCACGTTCTATGACGACGGCACGGTGGACGTGCTGCACGACGACCCGGGGTACGGCTGCACGGGGCGCATTCCCGTCTCCGAGACGACGCTCAGCGCGGATAGTTCGGTGCTGGAGATCCACTGCCCGGGCGGGTGCGGCTCGGTGTCGTGGCACCCGGTGAACGGGGCCGCGGACCCCCAGCCGGTGCAGCAGCTGTTCGTGCGGCGCCTGGCCCAGCGGCGCCACGTGAGTTTCCACGAGGCCCGGGAGATTCACCGCCGCTTGCTGGAGGAGCGGGGGCTGCTGGACCATTGGGCCCTCGCCCATCTGCAGGAGGCGGAGGCGGCGGAGAGCACGAAGGAGGGGCTGTGAAGCAACTGACCCGCGAGGACCTGTACCAGCTAGCCCGCCAGTGGCAGGTGCCGTCGCCGCTCGACAGAATAATTGTCGCCGGGGCCTGGGCCGAGTCGGGCTGGGACGCCGACGCCGAGGGCGACGTGGTGGCGGGCCACGCCCACAGCATCGGCATCTTCCAGCTGGACGACCGGGGGTTTGGGGCGGGGCTCACCGCAGCCGAGCGGCGGGACCCGGGCCAGCAATTCCAGGTGATGGTGCCGCACTACCGCCGCGCCTACGCCTACTGGTCCAACCCCCAGGCGCATGGGCAGGGGGACCTGTCGCTAGAGGACATCGCCTGGCGGACCTGTGCCTTGGCGGAGCGACCCTACGGCTGGCAGGACCCCAAGAGCGCAGCCGCCCACCGCTACCGCCGGGCCTGGCTGATGGCCGCCGAGGACCGCCGCCGCCCCACCGAGGCGAACCGCGTGTACCCGTTCAGCCGGCGGGCCCAGTACGAGGCCAAGCACTGGGCCGGGCTGCAAGCGGTCGACGTATTCGACGTCTACGGCGCCTCGATCCGCGCCTGTGCGGATGGCGAGGTGACGTACCACGCCTACCCGGCGACCGGCTGGACGGCCACGCTACGGGCCGACACCCCCGACCAGGAGGGCGGGCAGGTGTACTTCCACGCCCATCTGCTGATCGGCTCGGGCGTCTGCCCCGAGGGGGGCACGGCGCGGGTGATTGCGGGCCAGGAGATCGGGCGGGTAGGTGACTCGGGGCGCGCGGCGGGCGGGCCACCCCACTGCCACTGGGCGGTCGGGACGCCTGGGTATGGGGTGGACTATGATGGGGCCGGGAATATAGCGCCCGCCCCATTACTCGCGGCCTGGCAGGCTGCGGAGGGGAGTGCGGAAGTGACGAACCCCGACCTCGTAAACGCCATCGGCTACCTGACGGGGGAGGTGGCGGACCAGGTCCAGGCCGCGGTCGACCACATACGCGAGCAGTGCCAGGAGGAGGACGTGGCGGAGACGCTGGAGGCCATCGAGGCGGCGCTGCGCACGATGCGGGGCTACCAGACCGGGAGTGACGACATGGCGACGGAGAGCGTGCGGGACCAGATGAACGGCTACCGCGGGGCGCCCCTGCGGGAGGCCCGCCCGGACCTAGAAGGGCCCGAGGCCAAGGCGGAGCGGGAGGCCATGGAGGCGCGGACGCCCGAGGCGAAGCATACGCGGCGCATCGCGGAGGAGCTAGGGGTCCCGGAGTCGGAGGTGCCGACGGACATGGTGCGAGACGCCGTAGCCCGGGAGAACGAGGCGAAGCAGCGCCAGCAGGAGCCCACGGCGGTGGTACCCGAGGCGCCAAAGCCGGAGGAGACGGGGACGGAGCGGGCATACCCGCACCCGGACGAGGCGGAGGTGGACCCGGAGGCGGCGCCACCCCCGGCGGAAACCGAAGGCGACGAGGAGGACGAGGCGTCGCCCGACCGGGGGAAAAGGGAGCCGACGACGAAGGCGGAGGCGGAGGCGCCTGATGAGGGGCGCGGCCGCGACGGGCGCCGGCGGCGGTAGCCATGAGCCTGGTGATGGTCCTGGTGTTGTTCCTGGTTCTGGCCGTCATCTTCGGCGGGTACGGGTACGGGCGGGCGGGCTGGGGGGTGTACGGGTGGAGCCCGCTGGGGCTCATCCTGCTGCTGATCCTGATCCTGTGGCTCACGGGCAACCTGCACGTCAGCTAGAAGGGAGACCCCATGGGCTACGATCCGCATGCCCCGCCCGAGCGGCAGGCCGCCGCGTGGAATTGTAGCTGCGCCTCCGCTGCCTGGGCGCTGCAGAGCGTGGGAGTGCCTGTGACCGAGGGCGAGGTGACCGCTGAGATGGTGGCCCGCGGCCTGGTCACGCCTGAGTGGGGGCTGATGGACGGCTCGGGGGCGGGCCTCGCGGGGTACCTGCGGGAGAAGTCGGGGTATCCCGTCGTCAACCGCTACCTGACGTGGGACGACGTGGTGGCAGCGGGCGGCGTGGGGCCGATCTGCCAGGGCTCGAACTCCATGTACCACTGGTCGGCCATCCGCTACGAGCAGGACGGCGTGGCGTACATGATGAACCCCGCGCCCGGCTGGATGGGGGTGGGGGACGCCCTGGACCGCTGGGCGTGGGAAAGCTGGGGCCCCTGGGCGGGGTGCTTCATTGCGGTAGGAGAGGACCCCGTGACGAACGCCGAACTCCAGGCGGAGAACGCCAGCCTCAAGGAGCAGAACGCCAGCCTGAACGCCCAGCTAGCGGCCGAGCGCTCTTGGGGCTCTAGCGTCATCAACGACACGTGCATCCCCCTGGCGAGCACGCTCGACCAGGCGCTGATGACGGAGCAGCCGCAGGACTGGCCCCTGGTGGAGAGCGCCCGCCAGAGCCTGTTCACGAACCTCGGGATCTAAGCCAGGCCGCAGAGGAGGGCCGCATGCCGAACCGAATTCTCAATCTGATTGACGGAGCGGGTGGCCCCCCTGCACCGCTGCAGCTGGTCGACACGGGCACCACCATCAACGGGCAGGTCGTGTACGCCCTCGGCACCTCGGGCTCGGCGGGGGGCGGGGCCACCGCCGGCGGGGCGCCGTCGGGCTCCCCCGTGGTCGGCAACCCGGTGCTGATGGCGGGGGCCGACCCCGTGAATGCCCGCACCCTGCTCACCGATGCGAGCGGGCGACTCATCATGGTCACCCAGACGGGGGTGCAGAGCCCCGCCGTCCAGGGCGTGCAGGCGGCGGGCGGCGCCCTCTCCGGCAACCCGCTGCTCGTGGCCGGCTCGGATGGCACAAACGTCCGGGCCCTGCTCACGGACGCCACGGGGATCTTGCGGGCGGGGCCCACGGTCGGCGCGGCGGCCTCGGGCGCGGCGGTCTCCGGCAACCCGGTGCTGGTCGCGGGGTCGGACGGGACGAATGCCCGCACGATCCTGCTCGATACGGGCGGACGCCAACTCACGCGGCTCACCGACGGCACGAACCTGCAGGTGCTCAATACGGCGGGGCAGCTAGCGGTCACGACCGAGGGGCGGCGCACGACCTACTCGGCCGGCATCAACAACCACGCCCCGCCGGCGGCCGCGACCGACACCTTCACCCTGACCGGGGTGGGGGGCAAGATCGTCCGCCTGATGCGGGTGGAGTTGTCGGGGTTCCAGACGACGGGCGGCGTGGTCAGTACGCTGGGCGTGGTGCGCTCGACGGCGAACACCGGCGGCACGTCCGGGGCTCCCACGGCCGTGCCGCACGATTCGGGGAACGCCGCCGCGGGCGGCGTGATGCGGGCCTACACGGCGGTGCCGACGGCCCTGGGCACGGTGGTCGGGGTGATCCGGGCGCAGTGGCTGCTCGTATCGGCGATCAACGCCGTCCCCGGGCTGCTGGTCTGGGAGTTCGGGACCCGCAATAGCCAGGGGGTGGTGCTGCGGGGGACGGGCGAGACGTTTGCGATCAACTTCGGCGGCGTCACGATCACGGGCGGCCAGCTGAACTGCAGCTTTGAGTGGACCGAGAGCACCGACTAGAATAGGCTGGGTGCAGTGTCACGAGAACGGCCGGGGTTACGACCCCGGCCGTTCTTTATGCGTCTGGGCCGCCGTCTCCAGGCTCTGCAAGCGTTCCTCCCCCTGGCGGGGCTGGGCGTGGGAGCGCACGAGGGCCGTCGCCTCCTCCCACTGCCGGCGCACCATCTCCGGCAGCGGCTGCGCCGCGCACCCGGCGAGGGCGCTCAGGGCGTCCTCGATCCGCTCCGCTTCGTAGGCGCTGAGTGGCATCACGCATCTCCCTTGCACAATCGTGGGGGGCATCGCCCTGGGCGGGCAGCGGGCCCCCGTCCCAAGGCTGCATGCCGATCTCCATCTGGCCGACGAGGGTGCGGAAGTTCTCGTAGGCCAGGCCCAGCATAGCCATGAGGGCGGGACGGTGGCAGCGGCAGACGTGGAACTCGTGCGGCCCGACCGAGATGATCTGCTCCGAGGTTCGCGAGGTACAGCGTACGTCCGGGGGGCTCACCCACATACACGGGTGGTGGAACTGGTTTTCTGGGTGGGCCGGCTCCTGGCAAAGGGGGCAGGTGGCAGCCATCAGCCCATCCCGGGCAGGGCGAGCAGGAGGGCCTGGGAGCGGAGGTTGGCGGCCATCTCCTGGGTGACGGCGAGGCGCTTGTTGGCGGAGCGCAGCACGTCCGAGGCGCGGGTAATGGCCATGCGCTCGTCGAGCAGGCTGTCGTAGAGGTGCTGCTCCCGCTCCGCCTCGGGGATGAGGCCCATGGTGGGGTTCTGCAGGACCTCCTGCCGCTTGGCCTGGCCCGTGGCCTGGGCCGCCTGGAGGGCCCGCTCGGCGTCCTCAACCTCGTCGTAGAGGGCGGGCAGGCGGCGGGTCACATCCTCCAGATAGCGGAGCAGGTTGCGGACCCGCTGGGCGTGCGGGGTCTCGGGCACGGGGACCACCTCGGCGGTGGCGGGGGCGACATCTTCCATGACCACGGGTTCCCTCCAGCGCTCACAGGCGCAGGTGTGCAGCAGTTGGTGGACGGCCTCGATGCCGTCTCGCAGGAGCGACCGGTCCGTGGCGTCCCGCCAGGCGTGGCGGGTGGCGCCGTGGGGGCAGACGGCCAGCCACCGCCCGTCGGCCTGGTGGTGCAGCTGGATCACTGCTCGGCACGGAACGCCTGGCGCAGTCGGGCCGCCACCGCCTCGGCGTCCCGGAGCCCCGTATAGGGCCCGTACAGGACGCCAGGGCTCCGACCCCCTGGATGGACGAACACCCGCCACAGCGTGCCGCTAGGGGCCAGTACGAGGGACGTGAAGATCATGCGCACCCCAGGCGTAGGGCGGGGACATGGAGGACCCCCATGCACCAGAGGGCGAAGAGGGTCCCCATCACCCCGCCGATGGCCCCCATTGCCATGAACGCCAGGTCGAGGTCCGGGTCGCGGGGCGGCACCGGCACCCGGCGGGGGGCGTCCTTGTCGTCCTCGGGGCTCCAGTGGTCGCTCATACGGGGCGCTCGGGGAACCGGGCCTCGGGGAGTTGGGGCCACTGGGCCTGGTCGATGGCCTGCTGTTGCCCCCGCCCGAGCCTGAGGGCAAAGGTCCCCAAGCACCCCACACTGCAGACGCTCACGGGCTGATACTGGGCGGGGCGGTACCAGCGAATCTCCATCGGCATCTTCGGCCCCCGCCCCTGGGCCTGGCTCAGATACTCGCCGCAGCCCCCGCACTTCGGCTCCTCCACCACGCGGTACTGCATCTTGTTCATCGTCGGCTGTGTAGCTTGCGGTCGGGACACGTGGAAAAGTGGGAGATGTTGGTGAAGTTCCCGTCCACAAAGTCGTATGGGTTGCGCCGCTGATTGCGGGTGTAGCCCCACCACATGAGGGCCCCGCAGGTGGAGCAGGCACGGGGGACGGGGGGCTGGCCCATGCGGGCGGTGTACTCGCCGATGGCATCCCACGCCTCAGTGGGGAAGAGATCCGTTTGGGCCACGGTGACTCCCTTCGGTTGCGTACTCGTGCAGCCACTCCCGGGTGGCCACGACCAGCAGGCTGATCTCCCACAGGTGGTCGCTCAGGGCCGCCCCCCGGAGGGGCAGCATCTCGCCAAAGAGCGCCATCCCCCGGCGCTTGACGCCGACGAGGTAGTCCGCCACGGGGTCGTCGGCCCCGCCCCGCTGGTAGCGGGCCACCTCCTTGACCACGTCGCCCTCGGTGAGGGTGCGGCCCATGTCCACCAGGTCGCGGGCCTTCTGGGCGTCGGGCTCGTCGAGCACATGGCGCAGGACGTGGTCGGCATTGGCGATGCCCATGTCCAGGACCGCCCGCTCGGCCAGCATGGTGACCGTGCCCTGCCCCACCGTGAGCCCCGCGGCCTCGGCCACCGTCTGCAGGACCTCGGGCTCGCGGCGGGCCCGCTGTTCCAGCGCCGCCATGCGGCGGGCCGCCCGCATCAGGCGGTAGGTGGACGCCTCCGAGATCTTGATCTCCTCGCTCTGGGCGTACTGCTTAAACGTCTCGAACCCCAGGGCCAGGTAGAGTTCCGTCTCCTGCATCTGGCAGAGGGCCCGCCCCGCCCGCAGGAAGTTCCGCTCCGCCGCAATCACGTGGGTCTGGATCTCCGCATTCAAGCGGTGCGCCGCTTCCCCCTCCGCCGGGGTAATCACCCGTCCCGTCGTTAGCTCGGCGGTCATCGGCCCCCCTAAGCCCAGGCATTGCGGAACGCCGTCGGGATCTTGCGACCCGTGCCGCGTGGGGCCGGGGGTGGCTCCTCATCGGGGGCCTCCTCATCGTCGTCGTCCTCGCGGCCGTGCTGCTGCCGCACCAGGATGGCCAGGGCCTGGGCGACGGCCTCCTCGGCGGAGCCGCAGCCATCCCAATAGCCGATGAACCCCTCGTGGTCGAACACGGGCACGACCATCTGGCCGCCGTAGCCACAGAGCATCATGCCCACCAGTTGCGGCAGGGGCTCGTCCTCCAGGTCGATGAGGGCCCAGCACACCAGGCGCATCGCCAGGGGCGGCAGCGTCTCCTGCGGGGGTGGGCGCCGGACGATAGCGTACCAACCGTCGCCGGGCAGCGTGGTCAGGATCTTCATGCGTCCTCCCGAACCTGCAGGTCGAGCAGGGTGGTATCGCCGAACTGGTCGAAGAGCTTGTAGAGGGCAGCCAGGAGTTCCACGTGCAACACCTCGGGGTCGTAGTGCTCGTCCGGAATCTCCCGCACCTCGGCACGCACGGCAATTCTCACATCAGTCTCCGCGCAGGGTAGACACGTTGGGGGGACTTGCGGCGGGAGCCACGGTGCGTCGGCGGCGTCGGCTTCGCACGAGGGTTGTGAAAGCGAACGTCCATTTCTGGCTGGTAGGGCTGTCGATACATGTCACGAGGAACTGGGTAGCCAGCCCACGCCCAGTAAGCCACAGCCAGATCAGCCGAGTCAACTGTGTAAGCGTGAATCGCAGGTTGTTCAAGCGCACGGTGGATCTGTTGCCACCACTCCTGCTCGTAGCGCCACTGCCCTTGACGCTGACGAATCGTATAGGCACGGGCGACCCCCTCCCGCAAGAGCAGCGGCGTCTTGATCTCGCACCAGCCCACGCACCGCCACGCGGGGTGGATCAGGTAGAGGTCCGAGATGCCGGGCGTCTGGCGGGTCTCCCGCCCCTGGCTCATGTCCACGACGTAGAAGCCCAGGAGGGTGAGCGCCTCCCGCGCATGCAGCTGGATCACCGACTCCGCCTGGGCGGCGGCGAGGGCGGCGGGGTCGGGGTCGCCCGCCCCATCCCAGCGCATCATGCGGTCTGCTCGGTCCGCTTCCGGTCGAGGGCCCGGCGGCTCTTGCGAGCCCCGGCCAGGTGGCGGGCACAGAGGCCTTGTTCCAGGGCAGCCCGGGGGCAGGGGACAATTTTGTCCCCGTGGCGACTCTCGCCACGGCAGCGTTTCATCATCGTGGGGGTGGGCATGGGCATTCTCCTGTACGTCTCTGCCCATCGTATCACGGTGATTTCCGTGGGGCAAGGGGGGCGTCCAGCCAATCACCGGGGGGCAGCCCTAGCACGACGGCGCTGTCGTGTAGGGCTGCGCGGAGCGCAGCACAACGGCCGCCACAGGGGGAGCCGTCGGGCCAGGAGTGATTCCCGATCCACTGCCCGATGGGGCAGGCCGGTAGGTGCCACTGGCCGTGGGTGCGGCGGCTGAGCAGACACTGTGCCGTGAACGCCTGCTGGTACAGGGCGGCGGCAATGGTGCCGCCGGGGAGGGGGGGTGGGCGCTTAGGCACCGCCGCCCTCCTGCTCTAGCTGGTCGCGGAGGCGGCCCAGCTTGGTGATGATGGTGAGGTGCAGTTCCTGCTCGGCGAGGGTCCAGCTGTAGCCCCACTCCTGCTCGTAGCAGTCGAGGGCGTCGTCCAGCCAGGACACCTCGTCGAGCGTGAACAGCGTCACGCAGACCGTGGTCGCTGGCGGTAGTCCTCGCCCGTGAGATGGAGCAGGTACGAGCGGTTCTCGTCCACGAAGCGGCTGTAGATAGCGGGCGACCACTCGCGGAAGTCCTCGTCACCCCGGGTTGAGCCGACCACCGTGGGGAGGTCGCGGCTCCAGCGGGTCATGATCACCCGTTCCAGCTTCTTCACATCCCACTCGCTGGCGCCCACGGACGTGAGTTCGTCGAGTACCAGCACGGGCAGCCTGATCGCATGGTCGGTCCAGTATTCGTCCCGCTCGAACTCGTTGCGCTTGCACTCCATGAGGAAGTCGCGGGCGTCCCAGTACATGGCCTGAGCGCCCACATCCACGCACACCCCCAGGGTAATGCCTGCCAGCAGGTGCGTCTTGCCCGTGCCGGGGGCCCCGATAAACGCCAGCCAGCGGGGGGTTTTGAGGTCACGCATGGTGTTCACGAACTCACGGGCGGCTCCCCGCGCCGCCACGGTGCCCTCGATGGGGTTGAAGCTATCCAGCGTGGACTCCTGCAGCGTGACGGGCAGGCCGTTGTTGCGGAGCAGGCGCTGCAGTTTCTCGGCCCGGACCTGTGGGTTCTCCCGCTGGCACCGACAGGGAAACGCCTTGCCAAAGTCGGGGTGGTGGATGTCCACGTCCCGGCGCACGAAGCGAGCGTCGTGGCAGATGTAGCAGCGGTAGCCGGCGCTGCCGTCGGCGTGGATCTCGGAGCCGTCGTGGGCCCAGTCGATGGGGATGGCCTCCACCTTCTCGCCCCGGCGCAGGGCCTCCTGTCGCAAGCGGCCCCGCTCCTTGGAGGCGAGGAAGATCGCCTTGTCTGTCTCGTCGAAGACCGTGCTCTCCATCACCATGCGGGTCAGTTCGTCACCCAGGGCTTTCCACTCACTCACTTCCGACTCCCAATCTAGCTAACTCGGGGTGGTTGATCAGGTCGGCATCGCTGATGCCGGTGCGGCTGTTCCTGGCCGCATTGGCTCGCCCCTCCTCGTGGTTCATTTGCCGCCTGGCAAGGGGTGAGCCGTTGACGTAGAGCTTGGGCTGGCTGTTGCCGTTGCGCCGGGCCTCTGGCTGTAAGAGCCGTAGCTGTTCGATGCGCCCGTCGGTGGCAAAGAACCACTCCGCCCCACGGTGAGCGTTGTTCTCCATCCACCAGGCGTCGGCGGCGAAGTGGTCGACGGCCTCGTGTAGCTCCTCTAGCGTCCACGTCTTGAGCCGCAGGGTGATCTTCCGTTTAGCTCCCTCCGTCAGCCGTGCTCTGGGTTGGATGTGTTGACGGTAGTATTCCCAGGCGGCGTTCATGGCCCCCGACGGGGGACCGGGCGCAGCCCGAGGGGGTTCTTTCGTCTCTGAGAGAATCTCTGGAACCCTCTCTGAGGTACTCTCTGGAGAAGATCTGAAGGGTTCGTCTGAGCCCAATGCCGGCAAGGGCGCAGTGCCCATTCTGTGGTCAGTCCCGTTGACCGCTAGTGGTAAGTCTCGTTTACCACGTGTGGTCAGTCCCATTGACCACGTGTGGTCAGTCCCATTGACCGCCACTGGTAAGTGAGACTGACCACAGGCGGGCGGTTCTGTGGTCAATGAGACTGACTGCAGAATGTAGATGGGAGCCTGGTTGCGGCGCCCCTTCTCCACCACGATCCACCCGGTGGTCTCCAGCTTGTGAAGAGAGTCCAGCACCGTGGGCTTGCAGACATGTGAGATCGCTACGATCACAGCCACCGACGTCCCCGGCTGGGTGCGGTGGGTATGGAAGTCCGAGCGACGCCAGAGCGTCTCGTAAATGCGGGTGTCGTAGGGGTCGAGGCGAGGGTCGTCGAGTAGCGCCAGTGGGGTACGGCAGAAGGCTTCGGTCATAGCGGACGCCAGCTAGGGCATGCCATCATCACTCTCCATCTTCGAGTGGTAGGGCGGGGACGGGATGAAGATGGCATCCCGTCCCCGTGGACTCCCTACTTTTGCAGCCCGGGGATCAGCCGGTGTTTGTGCTGCAAGGAAAGGCTACCACACCCCGCTGTCCCAGACTAGGGGGAAAGCGTAGCACGGTTTCCTAAAGTTCTCCTAGAGCATCCGAACACAATCCGAACCTAGAATGTTGGCACCCCCAGTCGTTGCCGTTCCGCCCCTAGCATGCGGAGGGAAGCGTTCTCGGGGTCCGCCAGCTTGCGCTTCATGTAGTTGTGGAAGGCCGTCAGCGCCCCCTGGTACCCCGTATCCTGCTGGCAGCACCACTCATCAATCGGCCGTCCCATGGCGAACACGATGTCCGCCTCGTCGAGGTCGTACTTCTTCTTGACCCACCCCAGGAAGGACGCCTTCCGCTCCGACGTCATCGGGTCCACCCCGATCACGGGTAGGCCGTAGCGGTTAAGCGGAATCTGCGGGTCGGGCTCGCCAGAACCAGCGCTGAGTCTGGACGGGGCGGGGACCGCCTGCCCCGGCGGGGGGTCCTTCTCCTGCAGGTACAGGCCCACGCCGAACAGCGAGGCGCATTTCTTGAGGGCATCGGACGCCGCCCCTTTGCGGGCATCGCCGGCGCCCATCCCCTTCTGCGTCTCGCACTCCCCGAACTGCTCTCGCCACACGGTGGTGTGGCCGAAGTGCAGGCTGAGATGCCCCACGCACCACAGCACGTCGCCGTCCCGGCCCTCCCGCTGCACCTCGAAGGACCAGCCGTCCATGCCCACCACCTGCGTGAGCCGCGAGACCACCTGCTCGGTGGTCAGGTAGTCCAGGGCCCGCCCCGCCTTGTGGATCGTCTGCGTGGTCTCGAAGGGCTTGGCCAGCGCCTCGTACAGCGCCGTCGCCCGCGGTTCCGTGTCCATGGGTGACTCCCTAATTCTGGCGGTCGGGCCCGACGGCCTCGCCCGCGTCGTCGTCCCCGCCCAGCGCCTCGCGCAGGGCCTGCAGGTCGGCGATCACCTGCACCGCATCCGCCTCCTGGTCGAGCAGGACGATGAGCTTGGCTGCCCCGTCCAGGGTGGGGGCAAACGCCAGCAGCACGTGCTCCACATCGTGGATGGCGTACACGTCCCGCACGATCCCGCGGTGGACGATCTGCCCTTTGCTCAGGTGGAAGCCGTGCGCCCCCAGGTACAATTGGCCGCCGCCATCGAGCGCCTCGATGGCGTCCTCCCGGGTGCCGATGGCGTGCTCGCACCCGGGCCCGTGCTCGTGCCGCTCTTCCATGCTGCCTCCCTACAGTCCCGCGGCCTGCATGATGTACCGCATGGTGCGGTCGATGTCGAACCGCTGGCCCGTCGCCGCCTGGTACGCTTCCAGGTCGTGGCGGATGGCCGCCACATCCGTCTGCGCCCGCTGCGCCTTCCCGACCTCGTAGTGGATCACGTCGTTCAGCGGCATGTCGAACAGGAACTCTAGCTGCTTGGCCGAGCCGCTCGTGGTCAAGGCCCAGTGGGTTTGGCGCACCGCGTCGAGCACCTGCTTGTCGAACCACTGCCGGTTGACGCTCGGCGGGATGAAGCTTTGCGGCAAGTCCCAGTACATCTCGTCGCGGACCTGGTTCAGCGGCAGCTTCGTCTCGCCCGGGTAGGTGGTCGCCAGCCAGTTGCGGATCCAGGCGTGGATCTTGCGGCGATGGCGGGGGACGAACATCACTGCACACTCCTCAACTTGCGACCGTCCTTCTGGGCCTGCTCGTACACCTCGACCGTCTTGTAGATGGAGTTGATCGTTTGTGACGCCCACTGCCGCACGCCGTTCGCCACCCCGCCCGGCATCATGACGAACTCCGCCACGGGCGGCTGCTTACTGATGGCCTCTAGCTCTTCGCGCACCGTCCGGAGCCGCTGCAGAAACTCCTGCGTCTGCTTGAGGTCCGCCTCGTCCAGGCCGGGCGCCCCATCCTTGATCTCCGGCTTGCCGTCCGGGGTGTCCCACACCATCGTCAGGTCGGGGGCGGGGGGCAGCGGCACCGCCGGCCCGATCTCCTCGATGGCTAGCTTGATCTCGGCCAGCGCCCGGGCGCGGAACCGTGCCTGCAAGGTTTCGTTGGTGTCCGTTTCGGCCGCGGCCTTCGCTTGCTCCAGGGTGAGGGTGCCCGCATCCACCTGGTCGGCCAGGTCCGGGTGCGACACCCGGAGGTTGCGCAGGTAGGTCGCCGCCTTGTCCCGCCGCTGCTTCTCCGGCAGGGCGTACTTGTCGTACGCCTCGTTGAGGTTGCCTCCCTCCATGACCTGGTCCACGAGGTGCGGCGTGTACTCGATCACTGTGCAGGCCATCGACACGTAGGACTGGGTCGTGCCGGCGATGTTGATCGCGCCTACCCGCTGCGATACCTCCCCCGTATGCCCCCGCCCCGGCCCAGAAAAGACTTTTCTGGCGAAAGTGTTTTCGAGGGCGAAGGCCATCGCCCGCTGCCCGGCGCTGAGCATGCGTCGGTGCACGTTGGCGGACAGGATGTACGCCCGGGGCTCCACGTCCTCGGGCAGCATCACGTAGGTGGGCTCGACGCCGACTAGCTTGCACGCCGCCAGGCGGTTGCGCCCGTCCACGATCTGCCCCTCCGTGTCCCGCACGATGGGGTGGATCAGGCCGTGCGCCGCGATGTCGTCGGCCAACTCCTGTAGCTCGTCGGGCTTCAGCATCGGGAACTTCGCCGCAAAGGGATGCACTCGTACGTCGGCCATGTGACTCCTTCTTGGGCTACCGTGCCCATAGTCCGATGCTCAGGGCCAGAAACCCCACCACGATGATGAGCATCACTAGCCACATCAATCTCCCGCCGGGATCCCAATCCCGCTCTGCCTGCACGGGGGGCGGCTGGGGCGTGCCCCAGGTCTCACGGCGCCGGCGATGGGGGTGCGCCACCCCGTTCTTACGCATCGACCGGCTCCAAGTAGAACAAGTCGCTGAGTGACCACCCGCGAAACGCACACAGCGCCCCGCGCAGCATCGCCCCCGACGGCTCTCGGGACTTGTCATGCTGCAGCTTGGACAGCGCTCCCGTCGTCACCTCCATGCGCTGCGCCAGGTCGGTGAGCGACGTCACCCCGATCTCCCTCCAGAGCGAGGGTTCGAAGATCCGCGTGCGTAGTCGGAGTTGGCTGGGGGTCACCGTGGACCCCAGCGGAATGACCGACAGTTCCATTGGCATCCTTTCCCCCGGGGGTGGCGCTCCTACGCCACCCCCGGGCATCGCTTGTCGTTATGGCGAGACGCGGATTGGGTGCGAGAGTCGCTGCGTCAGGGGCTGACCCGGGCTCACCAGTCGCTATGGCGGGTCGTGCTGCGACACGCCGTGGCTAGTCGACCTGGGCAGGCTGGTGTGGACGGGACTTGGGTCGTCGCCATGCTGAGACGCGGGCTGTACTACCGCGGCTTGTCGCCATGGCGTGGCGACGATGGCTCGGGCTTGGCTGGTCGCTTGGCCTGTTACATCGTGGCTCCTCGTGTGACGGCGTGGCGTGTCGGCTTGACACGGACGGTACGGATGGGACTCGACGAGGGTGGGGCAGTCGGCTTGGCATGCGCGTGGCTCGGGACGAGACGTCGCGTCGGGTTGGCCAGGTATGCCCTGAGCAGCGATGGCCAGTCGGCCAGGATCGGGTGGGCATGGCGCCGCGTGTCGGCAGGGCCAGGGTCGGGTGAGCGTCGCGGGGTTTGTCGACTGGCGTAGGGAAGGCACGGCGTGGCACGCGCAGTCGGCGGGACTGGGGCTGCGGTGACCAGAGCAGGCCCGAAACAGCTTGTCGGCCAGATACGAGTTGGCTCGATAGCGGTCGTGATAGGCTCGTCGCGCAGACGAGGGTCGGCGCGATAGGTGCTGACGTGTCGCTGTGGAGCGGCCGGGTGCGTGCTGGTGTGCTGGGTCGCGGGGACTGGGGCTGGTGCGACCGGACGGGACAAGTCGGAACGCCTGGGCAGGGCATGGTATCGCAGGGCTGGACAAGTCGGTACGCGGGGGGCACGGCGGGGATCGTCGGGGCAAGTCGATGGGAGCAGGTGAGACTGGGGCAGATCGGTGCGGGGCGGACAAGTCGATGCTGAGTCGACCAGGTATGCGCAGGCCAGCGAAGAACTGGACGGTCGCGCAGGCGTGACACGGTTGGGCGTGGTAATGCCAGTCGGCCAGGCTGGGTATCGCAAGGGCTGAGAAGTCGGCCAGGGCCGATGGGTGTAGGTGGGGCAAGTCGCATGGCGCAGGCAGGTGTGCTCGGGTAACAGTAGTCGCCGAGGCCTGGTATGCCATGGCTTCGCGAGGTGACGGGCGTCCAGTCGTCTTGGTAGGGCGAGACACGACTGGGCATGGCTCAGCCAGGGTCGTCGGTACGGCGCAGACTTGGGCGGGCGAGAGCAGCGTAGTCATCTTGCCTCCGATCTGCGAGGTCGGCTCGGCTTGCACCGGCAGGGTACGGGTAGTCGGTAGGTCCAGCATAGGCTCGGGTAGTGTAGATGTGTCGGCACGTAAGGTGATGTCTAGCCGTATGCAGTTCCGTGATCTCACGGCGTCGATGCTGCCAACTCTACCTACTCGCCCTTAACGGGGTGCGGTCCATCCCACCCGATCAGGTCGAACCTACCGAAACTCTGCGAGCGTAGCGATCCCTGCCCGTTTTCCTGCGCCGACTCCCAAATCGGACCCCATTGCTGGGGTGTGATGCAGTCCTCGAACACACGGATCTGGAAGCGCAGGATCGGCGCCAAAACATATTCGTAATATGTCAAGGTCGACTGCCTTCCTTGCGGCCCCTGCACGTGGCCGATGAACAAGTGCACACCATCAGGCTTATGCACATCAGGTCGGCCGTTTTCGATGGGGATCACCATGGGATCCACGAACACTCGCTCGGACAGGAACGCCTTCGCCCCCTTCTTCGTGGCTCCCCAGCGATCCTTCGCGAAGACGATGTTGCAGTTCTCCTTCAACATCGCTTTGATGGTGCGATCTTCCACATAGCACCCTAGTTGTGGGTGCCTGCGGAACATGTTGGTCTGCTTGTTGGCGGCGATGGACTTGGACACCTCCTCCACCTCTTCCCACGTGGGGTCCTCCGACAGGTCCCCGCCCAGGTCCCGCACCGTCTGGATGGCGATGGCCCGGATCTCGTCGGCCTTCTCCGTGCCTAGCCCCAGCTTGCGCAGCCACCCCTCCATGACGTTGGGGTCCGACGGCGTGCCACCCATCAAGCGGTCCCTGATTCGCAGGGCGACATTGTAGAAAACCCCCCGCGGCTGGTAGCCGGGGAAGAACTTGCATAAGAGCCCCACGCTCGGCACGAACTGGACGGCTTGCGGCGGGGCCGCCACGAACTGGGCCGGCGTGCGGGGCTGCAGCGGGATGTCCACGCTCGGCACCAGGTCCACCTCGTCGGCGGTCGGGTACGGCGGGATGGGCGTGATCTCCACGGGCTCGGCCACCTCGGCCGTGGGGCTCATGACCGGCCCGTTGGGCGTGTGCATGGGTGCCTCCTCCTGTGCGCTCAGGGCTTCCATGGCGATGGCCATGGCGGCGGCGCGGTTGCGGGCGCGGGCCTCGCGGGCTTTGGCCAGGGCGTCCAGCTTGCGCTGGCGCGTGGTCTCCTCGACGGTGTCGACCTCGGTGCGGGTGGCGGTGGTGAACTTGGCCATTCGGACTCCCTTTCTCTTGTCCTACCGCCCCCGGCCGGGGGCGGTAGGACGTGGCATGGCTTGTCGGCCTGGGTCTGGCCGTGCTGGGTGGGGCGGGCCTGTCGCTCAGGCTGGCACTGGCCAGGGTTGGCTCGGGTTGTCACTCAGGGTTGGCGCGGCTTGCCTCCTCTCAAGTAGTCGGCGCGGCCAGGCAGGAATGGAGCAGGTCTGGCCTGTCGCACCGGCTTGGCGGGCTCAGTGGTGACGCGGCTGGACTCGTCGCTCGGGCGAGATGCAGCTTGGCGAACGACCGCTTGTCGACGCGGCCCGTCGGGGCTTGGGTTGGCACGCGAACGGCCAGTCGGCTTCGCTTGCCCGGCACTGGCGGGCACGGGCTGGTCGCCAAGGCTTGGCGCGGGACAGGCTGGCTTGACGGGTCGGCCTGGCAACGCTTGACCCGCAACGGCGGGATGCGACGGGACAAGGGACGTCGGCAGGCTTGGTGCGGCAAGTCCGTGCTTGGCTCGTCGGTATCGGGTGACGTAACCCGGCAAGGGACGGCAACACGAGACCAGTCGGTGGGAGGCGAGCCGTCCTGACGGGGCAAGTCGGCCCGGCAGGTGTAGGTGCGTACCGTATTGGCGAGTCGGCTGGCACAGTGCGGGTAACGGCTGTGACGACTCGACATGTCGGCGAGTACGGGGCAGGTCTGGTGCGTACTGATGCGACACGGCTTGGATGGTCGGCTCGGTTTGATTTGAGTAGCCGTACATAACTCTCACCCGATCTCACGGCGTCCTAAGAGCCTTCTCGCCCACGACCGGTCGCTGTTGTCCAGGACCAACTGCTGTGCTTGTATGTTCTGCAGTCGCACCTCCAGATCCTCGACGGTGAAGCGGTCGCCCACCCGCTCCCCGTCGGCCAGGTTGTCGCCCACGCTCCGCCAGAGCAGGCCGAGCGTGAGATGCCGCTCCGAATCCACGAAGCGGTGCGCGGCCGCGGCGAAGCAGTCCTGGCGGTCCATCTCCAGCACGGCCACGTGGCGGGTGGCCCCTCGTTCCATCCAGCTGGCCCACCGGATCGCTCCCTGCTTGATCACCTCCTCCTTCCCGACCAGCTTCTCCCCAAGCAGCATGAGGTCGGAGCGGGTGGTAGCCACCACCCGCTGCACGGTTTCGTAGACGATGCTGCCGAGCGCCTCGCGTAGGAACGCCACGAGTAGGGGCCGATCCCGGGTGAGCCAGTCGATGGTGGCATCCACCAAGCTGGGGATGCTGACATCCGTGCGATCTACCAGTAGGCTGCGGACGTAGCGACGAACCTGCCCCGATGCCGACGGCGTCCCGTCCTGGGGTACGGGTAGCGGTTGCTGCATGGTGACTCCCTTAGCTGGTGTGCTCGACGGCCTCACGCACCATGGCGATGTGCGCGCACACTCGGCCTTTGCCCAACCGAAAGTACTCGCACGAGCATACATACCCAAGAATTGGGTACTCCCGATGGACGTTCACCGTGTGGAAAACGTTCAGGCGTGAGCGGCTGCCCGCCACCCACACATCCGGGGCTACCTCCCGGATGGTGGGCGGGGGCACGACAACCTTGGCTTGCTTAACTCTTGGCATGGCGTCGGCTGTGGATGTAGATGCGCCAGATGTCGGTGAGCATGCCGTACGACACGCCGTCGTCGTCGGTGCTGTGGTTTGCGTCGGGCAGGTTCAACAGGAACCCGTGGTCTACCATCCACTGCGACCCCGCCTCGGGGCAGTGCGTGGCCTGGTCCTCGGGGATGTAGCCGTGCTGCACCAGGTAGCGGTTCACGGTGGCATAGCTGGCGTGGCTCAGCCGCCGGTCCAGGCGGCCGAACCAGGCTTCGAGGTCGTGGCGGGCCAGCTGCCCCCAGATGCAGCACTCCCCGTCCACCATGTTGAGCGTGCGGCCCAGCACGATGCGCCCGCCCCGCCACCAGTCGGGCACCTGCTCGTCGAGGAACGCCATGCCGGCCCGGATCCGCTGGCGGGCGACGGCCCGTGCCGTGTCGCTGGCGGTCGGCTTGAGGGGCACGTATCCCGTGATCATGCTGTCTCCTCTGCTTGCTGCTGTCGGCGGGCGATGGCCTCGACCCAGGCCTCCCGCAACGGGCCGTACAGGGTGGCCGAGCGGGTGACAAAGCCGTGGGTCTCCATCCACCCGGGCCGCGTCTCGTCTGGCGAGATCACGCCTCGCTGCTCCAGTTCCCGGTAGCAGTGCGTGTAGTCGTACCGCACGGCGCGTGTCACCACCGGCCCGAACCACTCCTCCAGGTCCACCGCACTCAATTGCCCCCACACACAGGTCAGCCCCGACGTCAGGTCGAACACCTGCGGGCTGGTGTCGATCAGCCGCCACCACCCGGGCTTGAACCCGTCCAGCCAGGCCGCGCCCTCGTCCACCTGCGTCCGCATCTGGGCGAGCAGGTCCGCGTGGGCCTGCGTCACCATCTCGTCGTAGCTCTGCTCGCTCACCGCTGCTCCCTTTGCCCAATGGAAAGCCCCGCTGTCCAGTGTACAGCGGGGCTTTCTCAGTGTCAAGAACCCAATGTTTACCTGGCTTTACCGTTGCCGCTGACCTCGGCCTCGGGACTCATGGCTTTGACCGTCGCCTCTAGCTGGCGCACGTACGCTCGCTCTCGCTGGCGGCGGTGGCGGGACTTGCACCGCTCCGAGCAGTAGCGTCGCTTGGCCATCACCTCCGTCATCGGTGTGCCGCACACCACGCACGGCAGCGTGTGCTGCATGCGCAGGGCGGCTAGCTTCTGGTAGTGCTGGCGGATGATCTCGTCCGCGTCTGTCATGGTGTCCTCATGGGTGGCTGCTGTCATGGGTGGGTTGCTCCTCTGCGCGGGCTTCTCTGCTGTCCAAGACGCCGGTGATGGCGGCGAGTGCGATTTTCTCTAGCAGGGTGCGGCACAACTCGGGGCGCATCACCAGGGCTTTCGCCCTGCCCAAGTGCAGGGCGATCTCGGCGGTGGCGTCGATCAGGCACATCTTCTCTATGCCTGCGGCGGTAGGTTGGGTGGTATCAAGCCCCATTCTGACTCCCTATGGTGGGGGCCAGAGCCAGCGCTGGCTCTGGCCCCCTCTGCCTAGTCGTCTAGGCATGGCGGGGTAAGTAGCGACAGGGGGCGGACTGAGGTGTCGCTATGGCGTGGCCGCTTACGGCCTGGCAACCTCCGTTCAGTGACGGCGAGTCGTACCGGCAGGGTGGCGACAGGACGCGGTGGGACACGTCGGTATGGCGTGGCCGTTACTGGCTTGGTCACCTCCGTCGCTCGGGGCCGGGTGGTGCTGCTGAGACCAGGGTCGTCGGCGAGACACGGTTGCGGCTGGCTCGCCATGTCCAGTCGGCACGGTATCGCCTGGGCTGCGGTGACATGACTGGTCGCACGGGCTGGGTCGGCCAGGGACAGGCGCCGGTTGGGTAGTCGGCTCGGCTCGACCCGGGTTGGCTTGCCCAGTCGGTCGGTGCTGGCGGGGTCCGGCAGGGCTGGGGCTGCTCGGGGTAGTCGTGTTGCATTTGTCTAGCCGTATGCAATCCCGTGATCTCACGGCGTCGACGGCGGGCACGCTACCGTGCCGCCGCTACCTTGAGCAGTTGCTTGTACCCGCGGGCCATGACCTCCCCCCGCTCGCCGAACAGGACCTGCGTACCCACGCTCTTGCCCCGTCGGTGGCTTTCGATTTCCGAGATGGAATTCCAGACGCTCCACGCCGTATCGGCATACTGCGGGCGGCTGTCGTTGAAACTCACCACCCTTTCGCCGACCGCATCACGGAGCCGCTGTTGCAAGGCCAGCTTCGCTTCGTGGGATTCCTGCAAGCGGGTGTACTCCGCCAGTGTGTCCACTTCGAGCGCCTCGAAGCTGCCGCCCAGGTCCGTGACTCGCTGCTGGATCGCTTGCATGCGCCGGATGGGCCGCGGTAGCGGATAGGCTGCGTCCAAGACACTCGTGTAGCTGTCTACATCCATCGGGGTCTGGCCGAGAGCGGTGAGTTCCTCCTGCACCTGCTCGTCCCGTGCGTGGGCCTGCGCCAGTACGTCCACGGCCCAGCCCAACTCCTCATGAGCGGTCCTGAAATGCGGGATGCTGATGCGCTCGGTCGCCCGCTGCATGCCCAGGTTGAAAGTGTTCGCACACACCATGCGGACCGGCGTGTTGACGATGTTGAGTGCGGTGTGAGCGTGGCGCACCGACGCCGCCCAGTAGTTCTCGATGTCGTCGCCGTTGACCACGTACCCGTCAGCGTTGAACGTCATAAAGAGTTGGCCGCCGTCGTGCAGGATGGCCGCTGTCTCTAGCTGCCACCCCGCATGGACCAGTGCATCCAGGCTGCCTGCTAGCTCGGCATGCTGCACCACCGTGTAGTCCGCGGTCACCACGCCCAGCGACTTGCGGCTGGGGTCCGAGGCAATCGGCCCACGCAGTAGGGCGAAGTCGGACGTGATGGGCACCCACTCCTGGCCCGCCTCCGACCAGGCTGCCAGCGGTGCCCGCTCGACCTCGTGCTCGCCCATCTTGCGCAGGGCCACCGAGGGCATCTCGCCGGGGACGAAGATGCCACCCTGGATGTGGTGCCAGGCCGGCCCCCGCTCGCCTAGCTGCCAGAACGAGTCGCCTGTGATTCCGTGAGACATGATGCTGACTCCCTTACGCTATGCCGCTTCAAGAACCCACGCGCTTAGCGTCGCCCGCTCCCGGCGGTGACGTTCACGACGAACCAGAGGAAGACACACAAGAAGACGGCTCCCACGACCATGCGTGCGACGGTATCCATGCGCTGACTCCCTTACCTATACTGTGCCGCTACGGCAGCCCAGTCGGCGCCGCTTCATTCAGTCTACAGGGTTCGTTGCCAGTTGTCAAGAACCCAATGTTTTACTGGGTTTGCTGAGCCTTACCAGCAGAGTCCGCCGAACTCGCCGCTCGGGTCTGCACCTAGCGCCTCCTGGAGCAGGGTGCGCATGCGCTCGCTCCCCTGCTCGGCCGCCCACGCGGCGAGCGCTCGGTCCAGCATCGTGCCCATGCGGGCGATCTCCTGGGCGTGCGCCTGCTCCTGCGCTCGTCGCTCGGCTGCCAGGGTGTGCGCATGCCAGGGGCAGGGCACCCCCGCGCCCTGCCCGCCGCAGTCCCCGCGGTAGCACAGCCCCCACTGGGTGAGGTCCGAGGGGCAGGTGTGGTAGTGGCCCGTCGCCTCCTTGGCGTACACCCCCCGCTGCTCGCCGTAGTCCCGGCCCAGGCGCACCTCCCGCCGCGAGAACTCCTCGACCTCGGCCTCGGGACTCATGACATCGGGCGCCCGCCCTTGCCACGCCGTGACCGTGGGCCGGGGCGCCCGCGGGTTGCAGAAGTGGCACAGCGCCCGCGGCAGGCAGGCGATGGTGTACGCCACGTCCGCGCCGTTGCACATCCACGCCGTGGCCCCCTCCGCCGTGGCGAAGCAGGCGTGGGCACACATCCCACCCGGCCAGTTCCAGCGCCGCACTACGTAGTGGTTCTCGTTCAAGTCGAACATCTGCTAACACCTCCTTCGCGTACCTAAGAGTTAGGTAGGGCGGGCGCTTAGCCCGGTGCCTGGCGCCTCCGCTTCGGGGCATACTTGCGAGGTGGCGTGGCTGCGTCGGCGTGTTTGCTGACCGGTGCGTTGCAGGAGTGGCAGAGGAGGGCTGGTCGCCCTCCTCTGCCCACCTGACACGCCTCCGCAGGTCCCCCATGCGACACCCACGCCCCGCAGCTACACCAGTGGCGATGGAATGTCCCCTGCTTCGACATGCGGGTCACGCCGGCACCTCCCAGGGCTCGACGCGGTAGAGCGTGAGCCAGTGGCCGGCGATGATGTAGCCCACCTGCACGGAGCCGCCCTGCACCTTGTCCACGTACATCCGCTCCGCGTGCTGGCGGTACAGCCGGCGCAGCAGTTCTTTGCGTGGGTGCGGCCCCAGGTTGTGGAAGGTGTTGCCGTACTGGTCCAGCGCCATGTAGGTGGCGCTCATGCCGTCGCCTCCACCTTGGGGGTGAGCCACTCGTCGATGAGGCGGTCGATGTACGAGCCCACCTCCCGCTTGCTGTGGGTGCGGTACCGCTCGCCGCTCGCCCACCGGGCGTGGAATCCCCCCTTGGCCGGCTCGATCACGTAGTCCAGGCTGAGGACCGACATGACCGCCTGCACCTGGGCGCCGAAGGTCGCGGGGGCATAGCCCGCCTGCTTCTGCTGCCGCTCCAGGGCTCGCTCGATGCGGTGGAGCGTCGTTGCCATGGCCTCCGCCTGGTACAGGCCGACCGCCCCGTGGAGGTCGAACTGCACGGGCCAGCCATTGCCCGCCATGCGGCGCTGTCCCGCGTCCGTGCCGTAGTCCGTGGTGTAGCCGAAGGTCGCCAGCACCAGGCCGTCCCACTCCTGCACGGACACCGACGTGGTGTCGTCGTCGAGCACGGAGTACTGCGTCAAGGTCAACGAGATCTCGAAGAACGGGTCGCCGCTGTGGTTGGTCTCGCGGGTGTGCAGGCGAAACACGTAGGCGTGGCGGTCGTAGGGCTTGGGTAGCATGGCCATGTTAGTTCCACTCCTGTGCGTTCACGATCCAGATCGTGTCGGTCTCGGCGACCCGCTGCGGGAACTCGTAGGCGAGGCGGCTGCACTGCGTGGCCTCGGCCTGGATCTCCGCGTAGCGGTCGGCCCCCCCGACCACGGCGATCTGCTCCGCGTCGTCCTCGTCCGTGACCCCGTGCTCGATCTGGAGGTACGCCCGGCGGACCGCGCGCTGCGCCAGGGTCAGGTTGTTGTAGCTGCCGTAGTACGCGGGGATGGGGCCGTCGCAGTTCTCGCAAACGTGGGCGCCGATGACGCAGTACATAACGTGACTCCCTTCCGAATGGGTGGGGCCGGGCCACGTGGCCCGGCCCCACGGCCTACTTGATTAGCTCTACGCTGATGCGGATGCACTGACTGCCCTCGTCCAGGGCAATCGGGCTATCGTCCGCCTGCAAGATGGCCTCGTCCGCCTCGCCGCACGCCGCCTGCACCTCCTGGAGGCTCATGCCGTAGTGCTCGGGCCGCAGCATGGCGTCGCCCGGCGATTCGATGCCGTACTCGGTGCGTAGGTACCGAGCACGGACACAGTTCTCGGCCTCGACCAGGACAGGGAAGACGCCCAAGCACTGCACGGACAGCGGGTCCTGCTGCGCCAGCATCACCACGTACGCCTTGGGTGGCTCGCCCCCATCCGAATCGCCGCTGCCCCCGGCAATCGGCGGCGGGACGAAATGCGTATCGCAGGTATGGTGGCGAGCGACCTCCACGGCCCCCTCGTCCTCACAGATTTCGCAGGGCAGGATGTCGGGGCTCGTGGGCATGGGCTGCTGCTGGATGATGGGGCTACGGACAGGCATGATCGTCGGTGCCCCACCCCCGGTCAGGGTGTTGTAGATTTCTGGCGTGTTGAACGAACCCGTGAGCGGTACGGGGCGGGACGCCGGCCCCGTGACCCGGGTGCGCTGGATGCCGGGCGTGTTCGGTCGTAGCTGCGGCGGGGGCGGGGCGTTCCCCGCCGGCGGCGTCGTCGGCAGCGGTACCTGGCGGGGGGCCGTGGGGCTGACGGCTTGTGGCAGGACCTCGCTCGCGGGGACCGGCTTGTTGCGCTCCTTGATCTGCTCGCTGTAGGCATGGCACGACGGGCACAGCATGCCATTGCAGCACACGTGGAACCGGGTGTCAGGCAGGCGATTCCTGCACAACTGGCAGAGGTTGTCGGTCATCATGCTCCCTTCGCTTGTGATGCGGCCGCCGTGGACCGCACAGAAATCCGAGCCTGGCCGGCAGTGGCGGTGGCACCCGGGATGGGTGCAGCACTCGCACCCATCCCGGGGCATCTGGCACCACCCACATTTCATGCGAGCCACCTCGCCGAACTTGCGGGCCTTGGCCTTGTCTCGCTTGGCCAGGTCCTCGGCCAGCGCGGCATATCTACCCCACATGCTGGTGCACCTTGGTGAGGCCTACGTGGGAGAGCCAGCAGCCCTGGCAAATCCACAGGCAGCACCGCTCGCAGTAGCGGCAGGTCCGCAGGCTGGAGCACTCGTGGCATCGCTCGGTCTCGGTCATGCTGACTCCCTTCACTCTCGGTGCCGCTCCGACAGCCCTTTCGGTGCTGACTTCGACAGTTTAGCCGAGTGACTTTCCGTTTGTCAAGAAGCCAATGATTCATTGGGTTTGTTGGCTGCTGACAGTGGCCAACTGCCGATTTTTCGCGTACGCATGAGGCGAGCGGCGTACTCAATGTGTCAGAACCAGCGCTGGTTCTGCACGCACCTCGGCCACGTGGCTCGTGACCGGCGACGTCGGCCGCGTGCGCGCATGCGTACACCTCGGCCCTGTCGCTCGTGACCAGCGGGGGCGGGCGCGCCGGCGGGCGCGGGCGGGCGTGCGGGCGGGCGCGGCGCGGGGGCGTGCATGCCTGCGTACGTACGTGATGCATGCATGCGTACATGCGTGGTGCGTACATACGTGACGCATACGTGACGTGTACGTGACGCATACGTGACGTGCGTGACGTACACGTACATACATACGTGCCTACACGTTACGTGCATACGTGCGCCCCACATACGTGCACCGCGCCGCGCCGAAAGCGATTCCGCGTTGTGAGCCGTTTTCCGCCTGCGACCCTATCAGTGGGCGCGAAACGCCCCCAACAGGCCTCTACGGCCATCCTAGGGCGAGTACGGGCCATGCCACGGGCCGGGCCGGGACCGCAGAACGGCCCGGGGGGGTAGTCGCCAGCCCGGGGGCAACAAAAAAGCCCCGCGGCCATGATGGCCGCGGGGCTTATGTGCGGGGGATACGTGAGGCGCTAGGCATGTGCGGTAGGTGGCACCTCGCAACCCCATGCCTGTAGGCGGGCGAGGTGTCGCGTGACGAGGGTTGTCCAGAGAGGGTGCGCCCCCGGGCGGGCCGCGGCGACGCACGCTCGGGCGAGCGCCTGATACTCCCACAGGATCATGGTTGGGGTCGGATGCGCGTGCGCCTCAGGCGTGTACCAGTCGGCCATGCGAGACACCTCCTACCTTGAACGGGGCGCCCCGTACCTGCGGGGCGCCCCACGACACGTTACGCGGCCAGCCGGGCCATGCGGGTGACCGGCACGGGGGCCGGGCGCCGCACCCGGGCGAGCCATACGCGCATCCGTCGGTTGTGGGTGAGGTAGGCGCCATGCCCCACAAGGTGGGGGGGCCGTGGCGTCTGCCACGGGCGCCGGGCGAGCGATGGGCTACACATGCGAGACCCCTCCGAGGGGATGAACGGGCCGGCCCCGGACGTCCGGGGCCGGCCCCAGCGGCTAGAACCGGTGGGCGTCCGCAACGTGTTGCGGTAGGCAGTCCGGGCAGACGGTGCAGTCGCACTCGCACCAATGGCACGGGCGCACCTGCTCGCATTCGTCGCACCGGGGGTCCGGGCATGTGGCGACGTGTTGCAGCCAGCACACCGGGCAGATAGGCGCCGTGCAGTGGGGGCATGGCTGGGTGGGGCGCCCGGCGTCGCAATACAGGCAGTCGGTCATGACGTACACCTCCGAGGGTATGAACGGGCGCCCCGTACACTACGTACGGGGCGCCCAAGCGACACGGTGCGGGGGACGGGTTAGCTGGCGACCAACCCGGCGAACCGACGCTTGATCTTGATCACGGCCTTGGCGTCCACGTTGTAGGCCGCGCCGTCCGGGTCCGGCGCACCCTGCGAGCGGGCCGCATAGAGCGCATCAATGTACGTGAGTTTGGCCGCCGCGAAGAACTCGCCCCGCATCTTGGTGAACGCTTCCTCCGTGGGGCACGGCAACGCCTCCGTGCTAGGCGTGGCATCCGTGCTAGGCGCCGTCTGCACGGGGGCCACGGGGGCCGCCGTGACCGACATGGCGTCGTCGGCCGCCAACATGGCGTCGGCATGCGACATGCCCCGCACCATGTACGCCTTGACGTACCCGTTCCACGTGGCCCGACCCTCGGCGTTCGCGAGGGGGTTCATGGGGTCCGGGGCGGCCGTCACCGGGGGGGTAGCTGGCGTGGCCGGCGTAGCCACCGGGGGGGTCGTCGGCGTGGTGCCGTTCACCGTGGCCGTGGCGTTCGCGGCCGCCGTGCCCTGCACGGATGCCCACTTGGTGCCCACTTGCTTGACACACTGACAGGCCACGCCCCGGGCCACGGCCGGGCAAGGACGGGACTTGCCGTGGCCGCCCCGGGCCACATGGTGGAGCGCCACGAAGTCGGCCGTGCAGCCCTTGCCGATCAAGGCCGCGACGGCCGCATCGTCCGCATACGGGGTGTACGCACCATCCGCGGCCGCATCCCGCATGGCCGCCGCAGCGGGGCTGGCCGTGCCATTGGCCCGGGCATCGTGCAACCCGCTCGGCGGTGTCGTGGGGACGGTCGGCGCATAGCCCGAACCCTGCGGTTGCGCCGCAAGGTAGGCCCGGGCATTGGTGGCCGCCCCGCTCCCGGCCGGCGGCACCTCGCTGACGCGGACCTGCACGTCCCACGCCTTGTAGGTGTCTCGCATGGCGGTCAGGCCGCGCCGGGCCTCCGCCAACTGGGCGAAGGCTCCGGCGAACTGGGTGTCCGCTGCGGTCAGCGCCTCTTCCACCCGCTTGCTGCGGGCCGCTAGGGCGATCAGGTCCGCCATGCTGACGGTTACGGTCTCGGGCAACGCTACCATCGTGGGTCACTCCTTGCAGGCCCCGTTGTCGCCGCTCCGTTCGGTGGAGTTCGGTTCGGGGTGCACTGCAATGGTACAGCGGGTCGTTTCCAAAAGTCAAGAATGGCAGCCGGCTGCCGTTTGTTGGGGGCTGACCCTACCCCCACACCGCCGTCTGCCGCCTCTCCCGTCGTTACCGCCCCAGCCGAGCCTCGCGTAGATCTGCGTATAGCGCTACCCGCGACGAATACTATTCGTCCTGCGTTACCCGCGTGACGTGCTTTGCCCGGGCCTCCCGCCAAGGCTCCGCCTCCCTCCCCGCGCCCCTTACATCCGCACGTTACGTCACGTAGATCTGCGGGCTTGCGGGGCCGCATGAGGCGTGCCTCAGGCCCCCCCGTGTGGGCGTCCGCGCCCATGAAATGGTGCATACCTACCCCGCGCTAGCGGAACCCCGGCGAGCGAGCGGAGCGCTCTAGCGGAACGCGGAGCCCCTGGGCCTGGATCTGGTTCTCAATCAGGCGCACGAGCATGCCCGTGCGGGACTGGGCATAGGGCTGCGTAGGGTCTTTGGCGGCCGCGTGGGTGACGAGGGTGTCGAGCAGGAGGAGCGTGCGAGGGGAGAGGCGGAAGGTGCTGGTGCGCGTTGGCATAGGGGCTCCCTTCACCGGAACCCCTGTACTGACAGGCTCCGGCCCGTGGAGCATTTTGACTGTAACGACAGGCTAAGGGAAGACAAACCCCGTGCAGGTGTGCGGTTGACCGACCACCAGGGGCTTGCGACAGCGGGGACAGCCGATGCAGATATGCCGCTGATCTAAAGGCACGAGGGTGCGGCACACGGGGCAGCGCGGCGCCTCGGGCGCAGGGGGCAGGGCGGTCACGACAGGGGGGAGGCCCTTAGCCGCCCGGGCCTTGGCGCGGGCCGTGGCGTTGTACCGGGCTCGTTGCTCCACTTTGCGGCGGGCCTTGCGCTCCTCCGCGATGGCGCGGTTCACGGCATCTTGCGCCAGGATCTCCGGGTCAAAGAGGTCCACGGGGACGAAGAACGCATCCGCCGCGGCTTGCGTTTCTTCCGGGGTCATCTGCACTCGCTTCGGCTTGGGCGGCTGCCGCACCCGGACCCGCTTGGGCTTGGGGGGCTTGTCCACCGCATGCAGGCCCAGCCCGAGATCGGGGAGCGCATCCGCCAGGCGCAGTTGGTTCGCCTTGTTGTGGATGAGGTGGCGGACGATGTTCGCGGGGGTATCCCCGTAGGCTTTGGTCAGCGCTTCCAGATCCGCCCGCACCTGGGGCGGGAAGCGGAAGCAGCAGGTCCGCGTCCCATCCCCCGGCTCACAGGCCCGCCACCGGTGCCACTCCCCCATGCCCGCTCCCATTGCAGCTTGGTGCGGCATATTCTATGCTGAGCCTGGAGGCGCCACCATGACGGCACCCAACGCCCCCCAGGACCTGCACTGGGCCGCCCTCGAAGCCGAGCGCCTCTCCGCGGGCGACCGCCAGGAAACGCTGCGGGCCCGCCACCACGAACTGCTCGTCTTCTACCAGCAGGGGCTGCACCGGCTCCAGGCCGCTGCCGCCGACTCGGCCGCCCTGCCCCGCGCCCAGGCCACGTACCGCGCCCTGCTCACCGACCTCCGCAAGCTGGAGGCCGAGGTCCGCGAGGCGGAGGTCGCCTACCTCGCCATCTGCCACCAGATGCAGTCCTTCCACGACTGGCAGATCCGCTCGGACGCCCTGGTGCGGGACCTCAAGGCGGAGTACCAGGGCCACGGCCCCCAGTACGAGATCCTGATCCGACGCTTGGTCCAGGCGGAGATGCACGCCCAGCAGCTAGAGACGACCGGGCGCATCGGCTCCGCCGAGCACCAGCGGGCCACCAAGGGCGTGCTCCAACTGGTGCAGGCCCTCCAGAAGTACACCGAGGAGAACGCCACCGTCCGCAAGGCCATCAACGAGGCCGTCCTGCAGGCGCTGGCCATCCTCGAACCGGAGATCCGCGCCGTGGCCCCGCAAGCCTGGACCGCCGGGGTGCAGAAGCTGCGGGCCCGCCTCATGGGACCGGAGGCTGCCTGATGCCGCTCCTCAAAGGCGCCGCGGCCAAAACCGCCAAGGGGCGGGGCGAGAACATCAAGCGCTTGGTCGCCGAGGGGAAACCCGTGGAGCAGGCCGTGGCCATCTCCTTCCGCCTGGCGGGGGAGAAGCCGAAGAAGGGGAAGCGGTGATTCGCCCCGAGTACGCCGGCCACCAGCCCACCCCCGCCCAGGCGCGGGTGATGGACCGCATGCGGCACGCCTTCTCCAGCCTGCATACCGACCTGGAGATGTCGCTCGTCCACGACCGCTACTGCGCCCTCGCCCTCGCCGCTCTCGAAGAGGCCGCCATGTGGACGAACAAAGCCATTGTGCTGGGCGAGGTGGACCCCCAGCCGTAGGAGGCCCCGTGGACATCCAGCCCCAGTTCCCCCACTACACCGGACGCGGAGGCAGTAGTATGGCTAGCAGTACCGGCAAGCTGATCCCGGTGACCACGAAGACGCGGAAGCCCGCCCAGCGGCTGACGGGTGCCCGCAAGGTGAATGGCGGCCTGGGGATGTCCTCCAGTTCGCAGAAGCGCTAGTGGACGGCGTCCTATTCCTGCGCACGCTGGCGGCGTGGGCCGACGACCGCGAAGCCCCTGGAGGATGTGTCATGCCCACCGTTGGGACCGGCAAGAAGAAGAAGCAGTTCCCGTACACGCCGGCCGGCGAGGCGGCCGCCGCCCAGACCGCGAAGCGCACGGGCCAGCCCCTGACGGTGGACCCCAAGAAGAAGAAGAAGCCCTTCCCGTTCGGCATGGGGTCCGATAAGAAGCGCAAGTAGCGTGGCCGACCGTGTGGCCCTCGCGGGCCTGGAGGACCTGGACCTGTCCGGGCTGGTGGCGTTCGGGCCCACCAGCCCGGACTTTCTCGCTCCCGTCATTCAACGCGCCCAGTCCCGCGCCCTCCGCGGCCAGCCCCTCAGCCCCCGCGAGCGCTTCGCCGCCTTCGCCCACTTCGGCTTTACTCCCCACGGCCTGTACGTCCCCCAGGACCGGGACCTGCAGCGCCTGCTCTACACCCGCCTCTGGCAGGACCTGGGCGCCCTCCCCGACGAGGACCACCGCATCGCCGCGTACCTGGCGCTCCAGCAGGAGACCGCCGGCTGGGAGGCCGCGGGGCTCCCCGGCGCCTGGAACGGCCAGCAGGCGGTGGCCCGCTGTACCGCCCAGTTCCGCGTTACCGGCTGGGGCCGCCGCACGGGCAAGACCGAGTACGCCGCCTACGAGTCCGCCGCCTATCTCTGGCTGCGCCCCGGCTGTACCGTCTGGCTCAGCGCCCGCACCATGCAGCAGGTCGGCCGCTGCTGGGACGTCGTCGAGGCCATCATCCGCCGCATGGGCTGGAAGATCGTCCGCCACCGCGACTCCCGCGACGAGCGCCTCCTTGAGCTAGAGAACGGCTGTCGCCTGGAGGGCGTGTCGCTCAACACCGCCGGCGAGCGAGACTCCGCCCCCGGCGCCTCGGTGGCGCTCACCGTCGTCGACGAGGGCGCCCAGGTCTCCCAGGACGCCTGGATCCGCGCCATCTACCCGCCGCTCACCGACAACAACGGCCAGGCCCTCGTGCTCTCCTCCTTCAACGGCGAGGGCAATTGGTTCTACGAGCAGATCGAGAAGGTCAAGGCCAACCCCCACAACACGGCATGGAAGGTCTTCCTGCTGGAGAGCTACCACAACTTCTACGTCCACCCGCGGGGCCGCCAGTCGCCCGCCCTCGTCCAGGCGCAGATCGACGCCGACGACCCGATGGAATATCTGGAGCAGTACTGCGCCATCCCCCGGCGGGGGCGGAACCTGGTGTTCCCCCAGTACCGGGACTCGGTGCACGCCCAGGAGGGGCCCCTCGTGGCGTTCGACCCCCACCGTCCCGTGTACGTCACGGGCGACCCGTCGGGCGGGGCCAACCCCTACGCCGTGCTCGCCATCCAGCAGTACCCCGAGCGGGGCTGGCAGGAGCACGTGGTCATCGACTCCTACTACAAGGCGGGGGCCCTCGCCGAGGACATGACCGCCGACTGCCAGCAGCGGCCGTGGTTTCCCAACGTCACCGAGATGATCATCGACGGCGCCTACCCCGCGGAGGTGGAGCGCCTCACCCGCCTGGGCTGGCCCGTCTTCGGCATTGAGGACAAGCCCAAGGTGGAGACCCGCCTCCCCGTCTACCGCCGCCTCCTGCGGGACCCCCTCCGCTTCTACCCCATCCGCCAGGAGCGGCTCGGGGAGATCCTGGACGACCAGGGGCTGACCTGGGACGAGTACAACGACCTGGAGCCCCGCGACCAGCAGCCCTACCTGATCCGCCTGGAGGAGCGCCTGTCGGACGAGCGGCTCACCGAGCAGGACATCCTGCAGCTGACCACCTGCTCGCACATCGTCTTCGCCCGTCTCATGTGCTGGGACGTCATCCGCGAACATAAGGCGTACCAGTACGAGCAGGTGCGGCGCATGGGCCAGACCCGCGACGAGCGGGCCCGCAAGTGGAACGACCACGCCATGGACGCCCTCGGCTACTACGCCTGGCACTACACCCGCTCCGACTACTTCGACCAGCAGGAGCACCCCGAGGTCGCCGTGGCCCCCTACCTCACCCAGATCGGGGCGGGGCAGCAGTTCGGCGTCGGCACCGGGCCCGGGCCCGCGGCGCCCCCGGACCTGGGGCCCCGGCGGGAGGAGCGGCAGCGCCTCTTCCTGCGCCACCTGCGCGACCAGCACCGCCCGCCCAACCAATGGCGGGGGCGCAGCATGATGAGGACGATCTAATGGCTAGCCTCTCCAGCCTGGACGACTGTCGGAACTGGGCCCGCCAACTGGAGTCCGACTGGGGGCAGGGCTCCGAGTCCTTCGACCGCGGCCTCACCCGCGAGGAGGACCTGTACTTCCAGAACTTCCCGGTCCAGGTGCCCGAGGGCGCCCCCGGGGTGAAGACGGGCTCCGCCCCGGCGGATGCGGACGCCGCCGTCGACTCGCTCGTCCCCTACGACGTGCAGATCTACGTGCGGCCGGCGCGGGCCAAGAAGCGCTACGCCACCCAGGCGGACCTGCTCACTCGCGTGGCCCACGGCCTCCTCCACGATTGGCGCACCCCCGTCGACATCCTGGGGCTGATCGCCTTCGACATGGTGGTGCGGCGGGTGGGCATCGCTCGCATCCTCTTCGATGAGACGCTCTGGCTCCCCACGCCCACCCCCGACCTGCTCACCTTCCCTGTGGATACGGACGATGACGACGAGGAGGGCGAGGACGCGGCGACCCGGGCGCGGGACGACTGGCAGGTGCGACACCACACCTGCAACCCCATCATCTGCGAGCGGCGCAACCCCCGCTTCACGAAGTGGCGGCGCACCGAGCGGGGCCAACTGCTGGCCGTCACCGAGACCTACAAGGTCACCGTGGCCGAGGCCGAGGCCACGTACACCCTGGACGGTATGCGGGAGCGGCTGCGCTTTATCACGGGGGGCCGCCAGAAGTACGAGTCCATCGAGGTGCAGGACATCTGGGTGGGGCCCGACCGCTGCATCCTCGTGGACGACTGGCCGATCTTCGGGTCGGGCGACGACGGCGTCGCGCCCCACGGCTACCCCGAGATCCCGTACATCATCATGCCCTTCCGCGAGACCAGCTTCGACGCCCCCGCCGACCGCTACCGCGGCCTCTTCTCCAACGCCGGCGGCCTGTATGAGGCCGAGTCCCAGGTCATGTCCATGCACATGGCCCAGCTGGCGTGGAATGCGTGGCTCACCTTCTACGGCTTCCTCGGGGAAGGGAAGCCCGACGTGGTGATCCGTCCCGGCGAGTTCCTGGAGGTGGACCAGCGGAAAGGCCACTACATCAAGCGGCTGGAGGGGCCCGTCGTGCCACCCGAACTGGCGCAGACGGTGGGTATGCTGGAGTCCATGCTGCAGCGGAACTCCGTCGCCGGCGGCTCGTCCTCCTCCCAGGGCACCCGCTCCGCCGAGCAGGTGTGGGCGCTCCAATCCCAGCGGCAGCTGAAGCTGGAGCCGGGCAAGGGCTCGCTCCGCCAGGGGGTGGCGGATATGCTGCGCCTGGCGACGATGATCATCGAGTGCTTCCTCGACGAGCCGCTCACCCTGCCGCTCCCCGGCAAGGACCGCGAGGGCAACCCGCGGGGCGAGGTCACGGTCAAGCCCAAGGACGTGCAGGGCTACTACAACGGCTACGAGGTGCAGTTCGGGCGGCGCCTGGACCCCGCGATGATCGAGCAGGCGAAGGCCCTGCAGATTTTCGCGACCAACAACTGGATGCCCCTCCACGAGTCGTGGCGCCTCTCGGGCCTGACGGACAACCCGCAAGAGTGGGAGGATCTCCTGCTCATGCAGAACATCGACCGCCTGCCGTGGATCATCGAACTCGCCGCCCTCACCATGGCAAAGGCGTACTACGGCGCCGACTCCCCCGAGTACATGCGGCTCATCGAGCGCATCGCCCAGGGCGACGAGGGCGGCGGCGGCGGCGAGCCCCAGCCCGGCGCCCCCGGCATGCCGAGCCCGGGCGGCCTGGAGCCCCCGTCGGGGCGGCCGAAGGCCTCGGACCAGGGCGGCGGCAACGGGACCGGCGGGGCGCCGCCCATGGGGCACCAGCGGCCCGGCGGCAACCTCGTGGGCGGCGGCGTCCCCCCGGGGGTGAGCGGGGGTACAATGCCCCAGCAAACCCGCGGTGGCACAGGGATGTAACCCATGGAGAACGGCATCGACCCGGCGTTGCTCCGTCTCAACGGCTACGAGGCGCCCGTGGTCAGCACCGATATTCGCCCCATCCAGGAGCCCAAGCAGGGCCAGGAGGATCTGATTCGGGGGCGGCTCAACCCGGCCAAGGGCTACGGCGGCCGGATCCAGCCGCCCGACCCCGACCCCGTGCGGGAGGACCCGCCCTCGGGGCTGCTCTTGCCGAACGGCCAGGCCGCGCCCCCGCCCCCCAGCCCGGTCCCCAGCTTCGACAAACGGCTCTGCCTCAGCTTCGGGCCGCAGGCGGGGACGCTCATGCTGACGCTAGAGCACGGGCCCGACTGGGAGGTCGGCGAGGGCGAGGCGTGGCTCCTGCCGGGGGCGGTGCTCCGCCAGATCATGCCCATCTTGCGGCAGATCATCCGCGTCAAGGACCAGACCGGGGGGCTGTGGCAGGGCCCCCAACTCGTGGCGGAGGAGTCGGAGCCATGACCGAGGACCCCACGGACCTGTCGGATGCCCAGCTGCGGCGGAGCATGCCGGAGGCGTTTGCCCGCTTTCAGCAGATGCAGTTTCTGCGCCTGGTGTTCACCCGCCCCGAGTTCCAGGACGTGCTGCGGGGGGCCGTCATCAAGTACCTGCGCAAGACGGGGGAGCCACACCTCCGCGAGGCGGCGGCGTACATCGAACGGGAGCAGTTGAATGTCGCAGATGCGGTGGCCGAATCGGGTCTTGGAGCAGACCCCCCGCGCCTTCATCCTCGCGGAGCGCCTGGCGGACGAGGCGAACCGCCGGCGCACCCCGACGGCGCGTAGCGTGGAGCCCTTGATGGCGCACTACGCCACGGGCAGCCTGCCCCTCGACGCCTACGGCCAGACCGCCGTCCGCGAGTACCTGGGCTCCGTCTGGGGCAAGATCCAGCGGGCCAACCCCCCGCTACCCGAGGTGGAGGACCTGCCCGATGCCTGAGCCCACCCGCACCCTCGTCGCCACCCTGCACCCGCCCCTGGACCCCGCCATGCTGGTGGCCTGCCTGACGGCGGGGGGCGTCCCGCAGACGATGATGCCCTGGAAGGTCCCGCTGGAGATCCTCATCGCCACCGACGCCAAGGGCCTCTGCCTGCGGATCTACCGGCTGGAGCCCGCGACCGACGTGGACCTGGTGGGCGACCTGCAGGCCCGCGTCCAGGCGCTGCAGGCGCAGCAGCAGATACCGCCCACGCCATATGAAGCCGTACCGTACAATGAGGCGATTTCCGAGGAGTCGCTCGCCAACCCAAATGCGGCGTATCCGGGGGCACGCGCCTGACAGGAGCCCGCCATGGTCGCCACCAAGCCCGGCTGGGTGAACCCGGCGCTAGAGCCCGACCCCAGCCGGTGGCGGTTTGCCCCCAAACGCAAGGGCGGCTGGCTGGCACCGGGCGAGGCCAACCCCAAGAGCGCCCAGCCGATGGTGCTCATGCCGCCGGGCTTCGACCCCCGCGACCGTACCGCTAACTTCCAGATCGTCGTGAGCCCCCCCGGCACCGCCGCCCCGCCTGGTAGCATTACCCTGACCCCCGACACGGGGGAGGTGTACGAGCCGGGCGGGATGGGCGAGCCGCCCCTCAACCTGACCAACCTGTCCCTGGTGGCCATGCCGCCGCCGCCCCCGGGGTTCCCGGGCCTGGACGCCATGCCGCCGGGGATGCCGCCGGGGATGCCGCCGGGGATGCCCCCGGGCATGCCGCCCGAGATGTCGCCTGGCGGGCCTGCGGGTCCGCCGGGGGGCGCCCCTCCGCCGCCACCCATGCCGCCGCCGGGAGTGACTCCCCCTGGCGGTGGCCCGACCGGCATGCCCCCCGGCATGCCGGGTGGTGCGGGGGGTCTGCCTCCGCCGGCGGTGCCGCCGCCGGCGGAGGGGCCGCCCCCGGGCCCGGGGCCCCTGCCGCCTGGCCCCCCGGGTGCGCCGCCCCCGGGCCCGCCGCCGCTCGGGCAGGGGCAGGACGTGGGCGCGGGCGAAGACGCCATCGACGACGGCCAGGACCCGCTCCTCCAGTCCCCCATTGCGCAGCAGGCGCGGGCCCTCTGGCTGCAGATGGGGATTGGCACGGGTATCGTGGGTCGCCCCCAGCCCCCACCGCAGGCGATGGCCCCC
>Ga0207686_10000244_pt1 | contig 41692 bp, 48 predicted proteins | sample KBSM24metaG_FD_184396 | JGI IMG/M metagenome (GOLD analysis project Ga0207686, IMG submission 184396) | Miscanthus rhizosphere microbial communities from Kellogg Biological Station, Michigan, USA - KBS M2-4 metaG (SPAdes) (version 2) | ecosystem: Host-associated > Plants > Roots > Rhizosphere >...
CACACTTCTGGATGTTCGAAACGCAAGGCGTGACGCCCGACATCGTGACTCTCGGCAAGCCGATCGGCAACGGGCATCCCTTAGGCGCCGTGGTAACTACTCCGGAAATTGCGGCAGCATTCGCGAACGGCATGGAATACTTCAACACCTTTGGCGGCAATCCTGTTTCCTGCGCGGTTGGCCTGGCGGTGCTTGACGTGATTCGCGATGAAGAACTGCAACAGAATGCGCTCGCAGTCGGCGATTACTTGAAGGATGTTTTGAATCAAATGAAATCACGGCATTCGTTGATTGGCGACGTCCGCGGACAAGGGCTCTTTGTGGGAATCGAGTTGGTCCGTGATCGGGAAACGCGCGAGCCGGCTGATAGCGAGGCGGCGCGCTTGATTGAGCAGATGAGAGAGCGCGGCGTCCTGCTCAGTACGGATGGGCCATTTCACAACGTGATCAAAATCAAACCGCCCATCGTTTTTTCCCGGCGTGATGCCGATGAGCTGATCTCGAAGATGGAGACTGTGCTTGATTGAACGATTAGAAAATCTGGACTGGCAGCCGCCGGCGCACTGGCAAAAGATCACGACCATCGAAATGCACACGGGTGGCGAACCGCTGCGCGTGATCACTTCCGGCTTGCCGCCGATCAAAGGCGACACCGTGCTCGAGAAGCGACGTTACTTCCGCGAGCACTATGATCACATTCGGCGAGGGATTATTTGGGAACCGCGCGGTCACGCCGACATGTATGCGGCGATTATTACGCCGTCGACTGACGCTGACGCAGACGTCTTTTTTCTGCACAACGAAGGCTACAGCACGATGTGCGGCCACGCGATTATTGCGCTGACAAGGTTCGTAATCGAAACCGGTCTGGTGCAGAGAGACGGCACGAATTCTCAGATCACCTTCAACGTTCCCGCAGGTAAGGTTTATGCGCGAGCGCTGTTTGAAAAAGGCCAGGTGCGCGCAGCGTCGTTTCGGAACGTCCCTTCATTTGTGTATCTGCGCGATCAATCAGTCGAAGTTCCCGGACTTGGGCCCGTTCGTTTCGACGTCGCTTACGGCGGTGCGTTCTATGCATTCGTTGAGGCCGAGTCACTGGGGCTTTCGCTGACGGCGGCAGATTATTCGCGGCTGATCGATTACGGCCGCCGCATCAAAACCGCGGTCGCATCGAATTATTCAATCGAGCATCCGTTTGAAAATGATTTGAGTTTTCTTTATGGCACGATCTTCATAGCGCCGGCGGAGGATCCCGGCCATCACAGTCGTAACGTCTGCATCTTCGCCGAAGGCGAGGTCGATCGATCACCGACCGGCACCGGTGTGAGCGCGCGGGCCGCCATTCATTACGCCAAAGGCGAGTTGCAATTGAACCAGAAGATCACGATTGAGAGCATTGTGGGAAGTGTGATGACCGTCGCCGCCGTGGAGATTACTAGGTTCGGTCCCTTCGACGCTGTGATTCCCGAAGTGAGCGGCACCGCATCAATCACTGGTCGAAGTGAGTTCTATTTTGATCCTGACGATCCGTTTCGGGAAGGATTCGTTTTGCGCTAGCGATCTCGGCTTTTTCGAAGCGCGTCGATTTGAAATCTCACATTCCAAATTCCAAATTCAAATTCCAAATCTCAAATCTCAAATCTCAAATGATTAGTCCTTATCCAACGGCCAACGACCGCCGATAAATTCGAGCCCCAGCCGCGCCACGCCGTTCGCGACTTCGCGCGACCGCACCGCGGCGAAAACTGAAACCGGATCTCTCACGCTGTTGACTTTAATGATCCGGCCCACGTCAACGTCGAGACTCGTGGGTACACAAGCGCCCAGGCTGCTGATTGTTTCGGTCACCGTATATTCCTGCCGCGCCGGCTTACCCTTTTCATCAAGCGTTTCCACCATGACCTCCAACGGAATTATCAGCCGCGTCTCCCGGCGCTGCTTGATCAGAGGGCGCTTGCTCAACTTCCACATCGAGTTTTGTCCGGGCTGGAAGGGCAGAGGTTCGAAGCGCGCCGCCGGGTCCTGCTGATAACTGAGCGGCGCTTCCTTGCCGATAAATCCGACGCCGATGCGAAAGAGGGTTGAACCGTCGGCGCTTACTTTCGAGATGGGCGATGAATGCCGGACCAGGCTCCAGACCGTGTACATCGCTTCGGTGTGATCGAAACAGCGAAGCTGATGCGGCAGCGGAATCATTAACTGGATCAAACGGCCCACGTCGACCGGCCGCGTCAAAGTGAACCCGGCGCCGAAGTGACTGACATCGACGAGGCGCGATTGTTCCGTCCAATGATATTCCTCGCTCTCGCGGCAAAATACTCGAAAGGGCAACGTCAAAGGCAGACGACGAACGCGTCGCGTGAAAACATCCTGAGGTTGCAATGGAAGCCTCCTGGTCGTTGAGAGCTGTCAGTGAGGTGAGTGGGGTGAAGTGAGTATAAAAGAATCAGCCGAATCCCGGTGAGGTCAATTTGAGCGAATGGCGGGGCCTGTGCGCGGGCTTCGTCGATCACGGCGCGAGGGCGGAATCATTTCCAGAAAAAGGCCGAGCGCTAATGCACTCGGCCAAATGGATTTATCAGAATCGCGCTCAGTCGTGAGCGGCTTCAGCGGGTGCGAATCTGATGATCGCAGCCGCTGTGACTCGCGTTTATCCGACCTTCGTTCCGCATTCATTGCAGAATTTAGCGCCGGGAGTCAGCTCGCTCTGGCAGTTCGAGCACTTCGCGGGAAGTTGCGACGTGCCGCATTCGCTGCAGAACTTCGCGCCGGCTTGCAACGCTGCGCCGCACTTGACGCATTTTTGAGTGGAAGGCGCAGAGACCGATTCGTTTCCGGTGTTGCCGCGCTGACGCATGGCGTCTCCCATCGCGCTGGCCATTACGTTGCCGACGGCGAATCCAGCGCCGAGACCCGCGCCCAAACCAGCGCCGCCGCTCGGGTTTTGGGCGGCATCCCGCATTGCCTGCGCCGCTTCGAATTGAGTGTAACGGCCCATGTCTCCGAGTACGCCCATCGAAGTGCGTTTGTCCATCGCCGCTTCGACTTCCTGCGGCAGCGAGATGTTCTCAACGACGAACTTGGTAAGTTCCAGACCGAGCGTTTTAAATTCTTCCTGTAATTTCTGTTTGCCAAACTTACTCAGTTCGTCATAGTTCGAGGCCAGATCCAAGGCGGCAATTTTTGATTCGCCGAGCGCGTCAGAGAATCCGCTGACCAATGTTCGGCGCAATTGCCCTTCGATATCCTCGGTTACGAATTGCGCATTCGTGCCGGCAATTTGTTTGATGAACTCGCGCGGATCGGCAACGCGCATCGAGTAGATGCCAAAAGCGCGCAGACGCACCATGCCAAAATCTGCGTCGCGCATCATCACCGGGTTCGATGTGCCCCACTTCAGATCGGTGAACTGTTTGGTGTTGAGGAAGTAGACTTCCGATTTTATCGGCGAGTTGAATCCGTGCTTCCATGCGCCGAGCTTCGAAAGAATCGGCGTGTTGCCGCCTTCGACGTTGTAGCGGCCCGGACCGAACACGTCGGCGATCTGTCCTTCGTGGACGAACACCGCCGCCTGCGACTCGCGCACGATCAATTGCGCGCCGTTCTTGATTTCCTGATCGCGCACCGGGAAGCGATACATCATCGTGTCCCCGGTGTTGTCGAGCCATTCAATGACTTCGATGAACTGTGCGCTCGGGCTGAGCCGGTCAAGAATTCCCATTTGGTTTGATCTCCTTAGCCTTTATGGCCTCGATATTATACGCGGAACGACGAAGCAATGTTCAAGAGAGCGGAGGCGCGACGGGTCGTGCAAGCGCCGGCTTCCTCCGGTGACGGAACCAAATGATGCTAAGGGCGATTAGAGCTCCCACCGAATCTATCAGGCTGTCATGGATTGAGGCCGTCCGCGAAGGCACGAAACTCTGATGAAATTCGTCGCTGAGCGCGTAGAGCATGGCCAGCAGCAGCGACAGCTTGAACCAATGCAACTGCAGGAACTGATGCGCAGAATTGCGAAAGGCACGCGCGGCCAGAATAGCCAGGATGGCATATTCAGTGAGATGACCCGCCTTGCGTATCAGGAAATGAAACCAGGCCAGGGCGTTAGGACTGGCCGAGGGAAACAACCATTTGATAAACGGCAGAAGAACCGAGGTACGTTGGGCCGAAAGCACGTTTCCGGATCCGACGAATATAAGCAGCGCCCAAAGGACCAGTGGGCCATAGCGCATCAGGCGCGCGCGCCAGGAAGTGGGAGCGGGTCGATCTGCGGGGCGGTTCAATCTCTCTTGTTCAACCATGCTGAGTTCACGAGATTAACCTTAACTTATCGCTGACTCAAACAGCGCTTGACAGCTACTATATCTGCGGCTACTATATCGCGCGTCGATATATCTGGACGCGACACAGCCAGAGAAAAGAGTACGAGATGCTCAAACAAGTCGATCCGGAATCGTTGTTGCCGCTGCGGCCTTCGGTCTTTCACATCTTGCTGGCCCTGGCCGACGGCGACTTGCATGGCTATGGGATTATGCAGGAAGTGGCCGAGCACACGGCCGGGCAAATCAGATTAGGACCCGGCACGTTGTACGGGGCGATCAAACGGCTGCTTTCGGACAAATTGATTATTGAAGTTGATGAACGGCCAGACCCGGAGCTCGACGATGAACGACGCCGTTATTACCGGCTCACTGATTTTGGGCAGCGAGTCCTGAAGGCTGAGGTACGCCGCATCACGAAAATGGTGGCGGTGGCGCAACGAAAAAAACTGATTCCCAAGACCCGTACCTGATTGTGAAGACACCCGCTGAAAAGTTGTTTGTTCTGATGCTGCTCGCTTATCCACGGCAGTTCCGTCGTCAGTACGGGCCGCTCATGACGCAGCACTTTCGTGATTGCTATCGGACCGATGAGCATTGGCGTCCTTCCTTTTGGCTGAGCACAGTTCTCGATCTGTTGGCCGCAGCGCCGCGGGAACATCTGGAAACTCTGCTCACGGAGAATTCTTCCATGACCAATCTGCAACGTAACCTTCTGGCCCTCGGCACGTCGCTCGTGATTATGGTGGCTGCTTTCTTCCAGCTGACTTACGGAAGAAGTCATGAAGTCTCCTCAATACTATTCTTTGGCAAGACGCTCGACGCTCTGGTGACGGCGGGCATTCTCGGAAACCTGATCATTTTTCTCCTGAGGCTGACCCGGCTTGACCAACTGAAGACTGCCTTCTGGGTCATGCTGATCGTAAATTCAATCTTGCTGATCCTTGCGTGGTTGATCGGGAGCCGGGTCGATCGAACCTTTAGCCTCGGAAGCATATTGGTGGCTCAGGTCGTGAGTTTTCTGTTTTGGTTGGGACTGCACTGGGCTTGGTCAAAGACGAAGACCCAGGCACTGGCCAGCTAAATTTCGTCTACAAAATAATTCCCGGGAGGCTGCTATGAAACGCAGGTTTACATTGCAGAGAGTTGTAGTGTCTCGATTTTCCGTCCCATCGCTGTTTCTTTTGCTTTTCCTGGTGGCTGCGCTATGCAGCCCGATGTTGCGAGTCGCGCACCTCAAAACTCCTCAGAAAGAGAACGCCGATGGCGCCAGGCTCGCGCAACGAATTGAGAGAGTTGAAAACGGCCTGCTGCCGCCGGCGGTGCTTAAGGGCGAACCGGCGGCAAAGATGAAGCTTCAGGAGCGCATGCGGTTTTACAAGACACCTGGAGTCAGCATCGCGTTGATTAACGAGGGCCGAATTGAGTGGGCCCGCGGCTACGGTGTCCTCGAAGCCGGCGGCAAGGAATCAGTGACGGCGGAGACGCTTTTTCAGGCGGCCTCGAACAGCAAGCCGCTCACGGCCATGGTGGTCTTGCGGTTGGTCGAACAAGGCAAGCTCGATCTTGATAGCGACGTGAACAAGTGGCTGGTGTCGTGGAAAGTTCCCGAGAATGAGTTCACCAAAGATCAGAAGGTCACGGTCCGCCGTCTGCTGGCGCACATGGCGGGCGTATCCGTCCCTGGTTTCCTCGGCTACCCGGTCGACAAGCCACTGCCCACCTTACGACAAATACTGGAAGGGGAAAAGCCCGCCAACTCTAATCCGATTCGGGTCGAACTGAAGCCGGGAACCAGGTTTCTATATTCGGGTGGCGGCTATGTGATCCTGGCGCAACTAATGATGGATGTGACTGGTAAGTCCTTTCCGGAACTGATGGAGAAGATGCTCCTGGAAAAATTGGGGATGACGCACAGCACTTTTCAACAGCCGCTGGCGCCGGCTCTGGCGGCCAACGCGGCCGCCGGTCATCTGCCGGATGGCAAAGAGATGGAAGGCAAGTGGTTCGTCCTTCCTGAGCTGGCCCCCGATGGTTTGTGGACCACGCCGACGGACCTGGCCCATCTGTTGATCGAGGTGCAGAAAGCGAGACTGGGAAAATCCAATAAGATTCTCTCCACCAAGAGTATCAAACAGATGTTGACGCCTGAGAGAGACAACGTTGCCCTGGGCTGGCTGGTGGACGGAAAAGATGACTCGGCGCGATTCAGTTTCGGCGGCTCGAACGTGGGCTACAAGTCCCGCATGCTGGCCTACATGAATTCAGGTCGAGGCGTGGTCGTGATGACGAATGGAGAGAATGGCGCGGAGCTCGTCACCGAGATTCTGCGCAGTGTGGCGGCCGAGTATGGCTGGCCCGATTTTCATCCCCGGGAGAGAGTCATCGCCAAAGTTGATCCGGCCATCTACGACGCTTACGTCGGTGAGTATGAGATTGCTCCCGGCTTCATACTCTTCGTGACGAGGGAAGGAGACAAGTTATTTAATCGGGCATTGCCGATACCCACGCCCCAGAGCATGGCCGATCAGCCAAAGTCAGAAATGTTTCCGGAGTCGGAAACTACATTTTTCGTCAAGGACGCTGATGCGACGTTCACTTTCATCAAGAATGACAAAGGGCAGGTGATCCAGGTGAACATTCAGCGCAGTCGTCTGTTTCCGGCGAAAAAGATTAAGTGACACTTACTCGTATCTCAGCGCTTCAATCGGATCGAGCGACGCAGCTTTGCGTGCGGGGTAGTAGCCAAAGAAGATTCCTACCGCGGCTGAGAAGATCACCGAACCAATGATCGCCACCCCGGAGATGAGCGTGGGCCAGCCGAGCAGTTTCGGAATTCCGAGCGACACGGCCACGCCCAGCAGAATACCGAATAGACCACCCGTCAGGCTGAGCACGACCGATTCGATCAGGAACTGACTGCGAACGGCCGACGAACGCGCGCCGATGGCCATGCGAATCCCAATCTCACGCGTGCGCTCGGTTACCGACACCAGCATGATGTTCATGATGCCGATGCCGCCGACGAGCAGTGAAACTCCGGCGATGCATGCCAGCAGCATGGTCATCGTGTTGTTGGTTTCACTCGCGGCTTGCGCGATGTCCGACATGTTGCGCACCGTGAAATCGTCGGGCTCGTTCGGACCAAGCTTGTGACGCTGACGCAGCAGTTCACTAATTTGTTGTTGCGCAGTGTAGGTTGCGTCAGGCGACACGGCTGAGACGTAGGCGATCTGTAAACGCGGACTGCCGAGAATTTTCTTTTGCACCGTCGTGTAAGGCGTGAACGCGACGTCATCCTGATCGCGGCCCTGTGGATCCTGTCCTTTGCGGGCCATCACTCCGACCACGCGGAACGGCAGATTCTGCACGCGAATGGTTTGACCAACCGGATCGGCACCGGCAAACATATTGTCGGCAATCGTCTGGCCCACCACCAGCACGCGGGCGGCCGTGCGCACATCACCCTCAGTAAAAAATGAACCGCTTTGGATCGTCCACTTGCGCACTTCCGGATATTCTTCGCTGACACCCTGGATTGAAGTGTTCCAGTTCATGTTGCCCGCGACCAATTGACCGCGCGCGTTGACAGTGGGCGTGACCATCGAAACCGTCGGTACTTCGCGTTTGATGGCTTCGAGATCGTCGACGGTCAGGGTGTTCGTGCCAGTGTCGCCGGTGCCGCTGCGAACGCCGCCGACGTTCTGTGCGCCCGCCGTTACGAAAAGCAGATTGGTGCCGATGCTGTCGATCTGTGCCTGCACCGTCGCCTGCGCGCCCTGACCAATGCTGACCATCGCGACGACGGCCGACACGCCGATGATGATGCCAAGCATCGTGAGCGCCGCGCGCATCTTGTTGCGCTGCAACGCGCGAAAAGCCACTCGAATGATGTTTAAGAGATCCATGGTTACTTCTTTTCTTCCTCTCCCTCTCGAGGGCTGGGGTGAGGGTCTACTTAGCCGTACTGCGCCCTCACCCTAACCCTCTCCCAGAGAGGGAGAGGGAATTATTCTTCATCCTCATCTTCTTCAATCGCCGGCAGGTTCTTTATTTCCTCTGCTGCGTCGCGCTGATTTTCAACCTGATGGTCCTTCTTGATCTTTCCATCCTTGAAAACCACGATGCGTTGCGCGTACTGCGCGATATCGGGTTCGTGCGTTACCAGCACCAGCGTGATGCCACGTTCGCGATTCAGGCGCTGGAAAATTTCCATCACTTCGACCGAAGTGCGCGAGTCAAGATTGCCCGTCGGCTCGTCCGCCAGAATCAAAGCCGGATCATTCACCAATGCTCGAGCGACAGCGACGCGCTGTTGCTGACCACCGGACAACTGGTTCGGATGGTTCTTTTCGCGACCCGCGAGACCGACCGCTGCGAGACTTGCCATCGCGCGCTGATGACGCTGCGCGCTGCTGACCCCGGCATATAACATCGGCAGTTCAACGTTCTCGAGCGCCGACGTGCGTGACAACAGATTAAATCCCTGAAATACAAAACCGATCTTCCGCGAACGAATGTCAGCGCGCTCGTCCTTCGACATTTCAGAAACATCCTGACCGTCGAGAATGTAACTACCCTTCGTCGGTCGATCGAGACATCCGAGGATGTTCATGGTTGTCGACTTGCCGGAACCCGACGCGCCCATAATCGCCACGAACTCGCCTTCGCGAATCGTCAGCGAAACGCCGCGCAGCGCATGCACTTGCACGTCACCCATGGTGTAGGTCTTGTGAATGTGCTCGAGCTGAATCACCGGTCGAGATTCGGGCATCTCGATAGCGCCGATGACGGCCGGGTTAACATTCGTGATTTCTTGAATTGCTTGCATGATTAATATCCTGATCGTTTAGCGTCGGCCTCCCGGCCGACGAGGCGAGCGTAGCCCGCCTCTAAACAGTTGCGTTCGAGCGCGGTCAATTACCGGCCTCGACCGCCGCCCGGAGCGCCGCCAGTTCGTGGCGCACCGCCGAATCCGGGTGCTGCCGTCTGGTTAGAATTCGATTTCGCGGCGCTGCTCGACAATGTCTGGCCGGTGATAACCATCTCGCCTTCGACGAGATTGCCTTCGACGATTTCAGTCGACGCACCGTCGGTGAGACCAATCTTGACCCGCCGGCGTTGCGGCTTACCGTCCTGGCCCATCACCCAGATGGCGCGCGTCTGACCGGCGAGCACTGGATCGGTTGGTCGCGCGAATTGCACTTCAACACCGTTGCCGCTCTTGCCCGAGCCATCGGCGGCCCCGTTCGCGCCTTGCTGACGACGACCTTGCGAGTTGCCGTTTCCGCCACCAGTTCGTTGGTTGTTGGCGTCCTGTGGCGTAAACCGGAGCGCGGCGTTCGCGACTTTCAGAACGTTGTTGCGCTCATCGATGGTGACCGTCAGGTTCGCAGTCATCCCGGGCTTCAACTTTTGCTCGGGATTGTCCACGTCGATCACGACGTTATAGGTGACGACGTTCTGCACGTTCTGCGGATTCAGACGCATCTGTTCGATCTTGCCGTCGAAATCTTTTCCGGGAAACGCATCGACCGTGAATTTCACCGACTTGGCATTCTCAACCAAACCGATGTCGGCCTGATCGATGTTCGCGATGACCTGCATTTTCGTCAGGTCGTTCGCAATCGTGAACAGCGTCGGCGCCGACAAACTGGCCGCCACCGTCTGTCCCACGTTGACGTCGCGCGATACGACCACGCCATCGATCGGCGAAGTGATCGTCGTGTGCGCGAGATTGACTTCAGCGAGCTGCAAAGCTGCTGCGGCCTGTTGCACCTGGGCTTCGGCCGCCTGAACCTGCGCCTGTGATTGTCCAACCTGCGCCTGTGATTGCTGGACCTGCGCTTGCGATTGAGCGATGCCGGAAGTCGCCGACATCTGCTGGCTCAACTGCGCCTGATTTAGTTGGGCGACGCCCTGTTGATACCGCGCCTGCGCCGTGCGATAAGCAGTCTGGGCCGTTTCGAGATCGCGCTGGGCGATGACGCCGCCCTTAACCAACGCTTCCTGCTGTTTGAGCAAACTCAAAGCGTCGTCCTGCTGGGCTTTCAACACGGCGAGATTCGCCTGAGCCGCGGCCACGCCCGCTTGATTGTTTTGCGCCGTCGATGAAGCGGCTTGCGCGCGCGCCTGGGCATCGCTGACGCCGGCGCGTGAATTCGTCACGCCCGCCTTTGATTGCTGCAGGCCGGCTTGCGCCTGTTGCAGGTTCGCTCTCGCTTGTTCGACCTGGGCCTTTGAAACTGACGGATCGAGCTGCGCGACCACCTGGCCCTTCTTAACCACCGAGTTGTAATCAGCGTAGAGCGCCGAGATTGTTCCCGATGCCTGGCTGCCGACCTGAACCGTGGTCACGGCCTGCAACGTTCCCGTCGCAGTGACCGTGTTGCGCAAGTTGCCGCGTTCGACTTTCGCCGTCAGATACTGCGCGGCGGTGGCGTTTCCGCCCCAGAAATAAAAACCAGCCGCAGCTAATAGGACGACGGCCAGGCCGCCAATTATTAAATGCTTCTTTTTGCTCAGCAGTTTACGACCGGCTGATTTGACCCAACCAGTTGCTCGGGTCGTATCGATTCCGGTTGTGACCGGCGCTTTTCCAACAAATTCAGTTGCCATGGGTTCTTCCTGTGATTCAATAAAATGCGCCGGAAAATCGTGAAATACCGGCGCTCAATCAGCTAGACACCGGAAATCTGGATCTCGTTACAAACGGTGGATAGTTCATTTGATTCATCGGCTCATTAATGACTCGCAGCTTTGAATGGATCAATGAGTCAATTGAGCCAATGAATCAATCAACGTAACCGATATCCGCTTCCTGGTGTCTGGCCCATTGAGAGGCTCGGGCCTCACATCTAGAACAAGGAGTTAAGGGAATGAAAAAATTAGGTAGGTTTAAGTTGCTGGCAATAGCCTCTCTCTCCGCTGTTGTCCTGACAGTCGGTTCCTTCGCGGTCGCGCAATCGGTGAAGACCGGTCGCGGCGATGGTCAAGGGGGCCAGGGACGTCGCGGCGCCTGGCAGGGCCGTGGCCTGCGTGGTGGCTTCGGCGGAGATCGGCTCTTTGCTCGTCTGAATTTAACGGACGATCAGAAAGCGAAAATCAAACAAAGCCGTCAGAGCTTTATGGAAAGCAACAAAGCGCTCTTCGATCAATTGAAGACGAAGCGGCAGGAGTTGCGCCAGGCGAGTGAAGGCGGTACGTTCAACGAAGCGCTGGCTACTCAGAAATTGACCGAGATGGCAGGCCTCCAGGCCAAGCTGATGGGCGCGAGAATTCAACTCCGTCAGCAGATGCTGTCCGTGTTGACGCCTGAGCAGAAGACCCAGCTCGATCAGTTGAAAGCGCAGTTCAAAACCAATCACGGCCAGCGCCGTGGTCAGGGTGGACGGCGTGGAGACGAATAGTCCCCCAACCGAAGTGGCGGATCGATCCCCAGCGATCCGCCAACTTACGATTGAGGATCGCTTCTGGCGAACGGTTACGAACAAGCCTCAGAACTCGAACTGGCGCGCCAGGCGCGCGCTGAAGATGAAGGTGCGTTCGCTGAGATTGTTCGAAGATTCAGCCCAAGAATTTTCCATGTAGCCCACAGGTTCTTTCGCGATCGCAGCCAGGCTGAAGAAGCCGCGCAGGAGACTTTCTTGAAAGCCTTCGCGCAATTAAAAAGTTTCGAAGGCCGCGGGTCGATGGAAGGATGGCTGACGCGCATTGCCACCAACACTTGCTTGAACATGCTGCGCAGCGCGAAGCGACGACCCGAGGTGGTCAACGCCGATTTGAGCGACGATGAAACGGAATTCATGGAAACGGTGTCTAGCCCGATGGGGCGCGAGGAACTCGACGCGGAACAGAAAGTGGTAGCGGCGGACTTGGCGGAAAGATTGTTACAGACACTGTCTCCCGAAGATCGTCTGGCACTGACTATGATTGATGGCGAAGGAGCTTCAGTGAACGAAGTGGCCCAGGTAACCGGCTGGTCAGAATCGAAAGTTAAGGTGCGCGCCTTTCGCGCGCGCAAAAAAGCAAGAGAGGTGCTGGAGAAGTTGTTAGGCTAATGCGATCGTCGATTCGTTTCGCGGCGGGCAAGGATGCCCGCGCTCCAGGCAGGTGAAGTATGAATCACATCATAGACATTCTGGATAACACGCCGTTTGCGGATTTATCGGCCGGCGAGTTGAGCACGATTCGCGCGCACGTTGAGAGTTGTGATGATTGCGAGCAGGCGTTTGAAGCCGCCCGTCTTTCTTCACTATTCCTGCAAGAGCGCGTGAGTCAGGCGGCCGAGCATGCCGCGAGCGCGAACCCGTTTTTTCAGACGCGCGTGATGGCGGCATGGCGCGAACAGCAAGCCGGCAGCGCCTGGAGCCTCCGCCGCTTGTGGAACGCAACCGGGGCGCTGGTCGCTTCAATGGCTGCCACCACCGCCGCCCTCGCCGTGTTGATGTTTGTCGCGCCCGCCACCAATACGTCAGACCAGCAGACGGCCGCACTCGCGCCCTATTCGGCAGAGTCAGTTGTGCTGGGCGCGGACCGCGACGACAACCAGTTGACGAACGATCAGGTCATCAGCGCCATCATCGACGACGATGACGAGGGCAAATAGATGGACACGGTTTCACGAAATAAATGGCAGGTTCGCGGCGTCGCGATCTTAATCTTCGTGCTGGGTTTTGCTGCCGGAATGCTGGCGCTCGGATCGTATCGCGCGTGGGCCCGCCGCACTGCTGCACCGGGAGATCGCTTCAATCAAATGGCGACGCGGCTGCAACTGAATGATGACCAGAAGACGAAGATCCAACAAATATTCGGCGACACGCGTCAGCAGTTGCAGAGCCTGCGCAAGGAATCGGAACCGCGGGTTAACGAAATCAGGCAAGCCACGGATCAGAAATTACAGCAAGTCCTCACCCCAGTTCAGTGGAACCAGTTTCAGCAGCTGCGCAGTGAGACAAGATCGAGACGCGGGCCTGGTTCGCCGAACCGTTAGGATTACGTGTCTTCTGACACGTTACAGGGCGGCGGCGCCGGAAACGATTTCGATGATTTCGCGAGTAATGGCGGCCTGACGCGCGCGGTTAAGGTTGAGCGTCAAAGTGGAAATCAATTCGCCGGCATTCTTTGACGCCGCATCCATCGCCGTCATGCGGGCGCCTTGCTCCGAGGCAATCGATTCCAGCAAGGCGCGAAAGATTTGAGTTTCAATGAGTCGCGGCAACAGGCGGGTGAACACTTCGGCCGGCGGCTGTTCGTAAATGTAGTCAATCCCCTCAGCCTTGGGCGCGCCACTCTCATCGTTCCTGGTCTGTGAAATCGGCAAGAGCTGCTCAACGACAATTCGTTGGGTCAGCACGGTCTTGAATTCAGCAAAGATGATAAAGACCTTATCGATCTCTTCGGTACCCGTGAATCGCTTGATGATGTCGTCCGCGACTTCGAGGGCTTCCGAAAATTCGACGCGGCCTTTGCCGGTGAGCCCGATGTATTCGCCGGTGACGTTGGCGCGGCGGCGAAAGAAGTCACGCCCTTTGCGGCCGACGGCGAGGAACTCGATCTGCTTGCCGGGATTCTGTCTGATGAAAACCTGCGCGGCCTTGATGAGGTTCGCATTGAACGCGCCGCACAGTCCTTTGTCGGCGGTGATCAAAACTACGAGATAGCGTTCGTCACCGCGCTGATCCAACAGAGGATGTTGAAAATCTTCGGTCGTTTGCGAAGCGAGATCGGCCAGCACCTCCGCCATCTTCTGGGCAAAGGGTCGCGCGTTGATGACGCGTTCCTGGGCGCGGCGCAGCTTCGAAGCCGACACCATCTTCATCGCCTTGGTGATCTGCTGCGTGTTCTTGACCGACTTAATGCGCCGGCGAATGTCTAAAAGATTGGCCATGCAAATTTAGTGATGAAATTCAGTGATGAGTAATGAGTAAGAACTCACTACTGCTTTCATTTACTCATCACCCATCACTCATCACTCATCACTTCTCTAAGCCGCGGCGGCTTGTGATCTCTCCGCCCAAACTTCCTTGAAATCCTTCAGCGACTGATTCAAATCCTTTTCGATGTCATCAGTTACAGCTTTCTTATCACGCAAGGCCTGAAGCACCGCGGGATGCGAGTTCTCGATGAATCGCAACAACTCAGCTTCAAACGTGCGCACGTCCGCGACCGGCACATCATCGGTGTAACCGTTGTTCGCGGCCCAGATGATCAGGACCTGCTTCTCAACGTCCACGGGCTGGTATTGCGGCTGCTTCAGAATCTCCGTCAGCCGTTCACCGAGCGCCAGTTGCGCCTGCGTCGCTTTATCCAGGTCCGAGCCGAACTGCGCGAACGCCGCCAGCGCGCGATACTGGGCCAGAGACAGACGCAAACCGCCGGCGACCTGCTTCATCGCTTTAATCTGCGCAGAACCGCCGACGCGCGAGACCGAGTTGCCCACGTCGATCGCCGGGCGAATACCTGCGTTGAATAAATCGGACTCCAAAAATATCTGGCCGTCAGTAATCGAAATTACGTTCGTCGGGATGTAAGCCGAAATGTCGCCGGCCTGGGTTTCGATCACCGGCAGACTGGTGAGCGAACCGCCGCCTTTGGCGTCAGACAACTTGGCCGCGCGCTCGAGCAGACGCGAGTGGAGATAGAAAACGTCTCCCGGGAAAGCTTCGCGGCCCGGCGGCCGGCGCAGCAGCAGCGAAATTTCACGATAGGCCGCGGCCTGCTTGGAAAGATCGTCGTAGATCGTCAACGCGTGCTGTCCGCGATCGCGGAAGTACTCGCCCATGGCCGCGCCCGAGTAGGGCGCCAGGTACTGCATGGCCGCCGGATCAGAAGCGGTCGCCTTGACGACGATCGTGTAATCCATCGCGCCGAAATCCTGTAAGGTCTTCACGACCTGCGCGACCGTCGAAGCCTTCTGTCCGATCGCGACGTAGATACAAATCACATCTTTGCCGCGTTGATTGATGATCGTGTCGACGGCAATCGCGGTCTTTCCGGTTTGACGATCGCCGATGATCAATTCGCGCTGGCCGCGACCGATCGGCACCATTGAATCGATGGCCTTCAAGCCGGTCTGCAATGCCTCGCGCACGGGTTGACGATCGACCACGCCGGGAGCGATGCGCTCGACCGCGTTGTATTCGTCGGTGATGATCGGCCCACGTTCGTCGACGGGATTTCCCAGCGCATCGACCACGCGTCCCACCAGCGTCTGGCCCACCGGCACCTGCATCACGCGTCCGGTACGTTTGACGACATCGCCTTCTTTGATTTTTTGAAAATCGCCGAAGAGCACCACGCCGACTTTGTCTTCTTCGAGGTTGAGCGCCAGACCGCGCACTTCATGCGGAAAGTCGAGCAGTTCGCCGGCCATTACTTTCTCGAGGCCGTGAACTTCGGCAATGCCGTCGCCGACTTTTATCACTGAGCCGACTTCCGCCACCGTCACGCCGGCTTCGAAGTTCTGAATCTGCGCGCGAATGATTTCGTTGATTTCGTTTGCTTTGATTGGTTCCATAAGCCTGTGATAGGTGATAGGTAAATGGTGATAAGAAGACTCCTATCAGCCATCACCTATCACTGGTTACCTGTCATACGATCTTTCATCATCTGCAACTGGTTCCGCACCGATCCGTCATAGACGGTTGAGCCGATCCGGGTCACCACTCCGCCCAGCAACTCGGGATCGGTTTTGAAATCAATGCGGACCTTTTTGCCGGTCAGCGATGTCAGCGTCTGTTCCAGCCGCGCATTGACATCTTCAGGAATTGGCCGCGCCGTAGTCACGGTAGCCGCCACCAACCCGGCGCGCTCATCGAGCACCTGCTCAAATTTTTTGTTGATCTCGCCGAGTTCAGTCAGCCGCTGGTTCTGCAATAAGACCTTCAAAAAGTTTTTGGTGGTGGTGCGCGGCCGGGAAAGTTCGACGAGCCGATTCAAAACGGCGCGCTTCTGATCAAGCGGAATTGTCGGATTGGCAAACGCAGTGCGGAGATTGTCGTTGGTCTGAAGCATCTGCTCCCACGTTTTCAGCTCCTGCTGGACTTCGCGCGCTTCACCGCTGGCGGCGACCACGTCGGCCAGGGCGAAAGCATAACGCCGTGCGACTGTCTGGACACTCATCGGGGCGCTCCCATTTCTTCCACGTTATGCATCATGAGTCGTGCATCGTCCTCGGGCCGCATGTCGCGCTTGATCAACTCTTCAGCCATGCGAATGCTTTGTTCGGCGGCAAAGTTCTTTAGTTCATTCTTTGCGGCTTTCGCAGCATTCTCGATTTCTCGTTGCGCTTGCGTGGTCAACTTGGCAATCTCTTCCTGCGTCGATTGGGCGATACGCCGGCGTTCAGCATCGACTTCAGCCTTCGAACGTTGATTAATCGCCGAAACCTGATCGTTCATTCCGGCCAGCCGCTCTTCGACTTCTTTTAGTTTTGCCAGGGCCGCGTCGCGTTCGTTGCGCGCCTTTTCGAGTTCGGCCCTGATACTCTCGCCGCGCGCGCGGAACGCGCCGCGCAGGTCCGCCTTGATCAGGATGTAAACCATCAGCGCGATAAACAGCGCGAGGTTGACGAATTTCCAGAGCTCGAAGCCGGGATAGTCCCACCAGGGTGGATTGTCGGAAGAGAGAATGAAAATGAGTGCGAAGATCATCGATTGATTGCTTAGCCGATCGGCCGGTTAAGAATGCGACTGCCGATCTCGGCGGCGATTTGTCTCGATTCGCTGTCCAACTCAGCCCGGGCGCTACCGGCTTGCTGATCGATTGCCTGCTTCTCGCGAGCGAGTGATTCCGCCAACTGGCCCCGCATTTCGTTCACGCGTTGCTGTCGGTCCTTCATCGCCTCCGCGCGCTGAGCTTCGCTGTATGCATAGGCTTCGGCGCGCGCCTGGCGCAGCGACTTTTCGTAATCGCTCGTCTTTTCGGAGACGCTCGCCATGATTTCCTGCGCTTCGCTGAGACGACCCTTCGTTCGCTTTTCGCGGGCTGCCAGAATTTGGTTGATCGGTTTGAAGAGCGTGGCGTTCAGCACATACACCATTACCAGAATAATGATGACATGCAGCACCATGGTGCCGTCAGGCACAAGTTGAATTGAGTCTTCGGCAAAACCGAGTAGGACAGGCATAAATTTTTGCGCTGGGGTTGAATTCGGATCGCGAACCTCCGATCCGAAGTGTCGTCTTTCACTGGAAGACCGACGAGGACTTCAGTTATCAGTGACCCAACTGCGTTTATCCCTCGAAAGCTTTGAAGGCTAACACGCGATTTTGCGCACCGTCAAGCACCCTTACCGCTTGCCTTGACATCACTTCCGCGCCCCTTTAGGCTAGGTGTTTTCCTTGAAGTGGAGAATTCTTAACTATGCCGAAGCGAACCTTTCAACCTAACAATCGCCGCCGCGCCAAGACCCACGGTTTCCGCGCGCGCATGGCGACCAAGAACGGCCGCCTGGTGCTGAAAAGGCGCCGCGCCAAGGGCCGCAAACGCCTGACGCCGTCGCATTACTAAGCGGAGTATTTTCGGATTGACTGCGACGCCAGCTAAGCGAACCGAGGCGTTGCCAAAGCGATGCCGCATCAGCGGGCGCGCCGAATTCCAAAAAGTTTACGCCGAAGGGCAACGTTATGACGGCCGTTTGATGGCCGCTTTTTTACGCAGTAATGAATTTGGTTACCACCGTCTGGGATTGACGGCGTCGACCAAAGCCGTCGGAAAGTCGGTCGATCGCAATCGCGCGCGGCGCTTGTTGCGAGAACTGTTTCGCCGGAGTGGCGCAGAGTTATCCGGCCTGGCACGACGTTACGATTGGGTCATCAACGCCAAACGATCGTTACTGACCTCGAACGAAGAACTTCGCTTCCGCGAGTTTCGTAAGATTGTCGAGCAGGTCGCGCGGAACGAGCGGTAGCATAGACTTAGTCCGGGTTCCGCTGATTAATCACAGACTGAAGTCTGTGCCAGTTAAAGATGCGAACGATTTTGGTTTCGCTTTTGAAGTTCTATAAAGCAGCAATCTCGCCGTGGTTGCCACCGTCATGCCGCTTTGTTCCAACCTGCTCTGAGTATGCGTGTGAAGCCATCGAAAAGCATGGGGCGTTGCGGGGGAGCGGAATGGCGATCTGGCGCTTGCTCCGGTGCCAACCGTTTTGCGCCGGTGGTTACGATCCAGTGAAGTGATTTTGGAGTGCGGCGGCTTGACGCCGCTTTGTTCCAAGCCGAATGAAAAAGCGCTGTCAAGCCAGCGCGCTCCAGAATGAAAAACCAACAACGATTCATCCTCGCGTTGGTCGCTTCGGCGGCCATCCTTATTGTTTGGAATTGGGTTTTTCCGCCGCCCAAACCGCCACAGAACGCGAACGTCAACGCGAATGCCAACGTTCAGCAGCCGGCCTCGCCTAACGCTTCGCCCACTGCGCAAGCTGTCGCGTCTGCGACCGCGACACCGCCTCCGGCGCAAGCAAATGTCCCGGAACAAACAGCCGACACGAGCCCGCAGCGAAAACTGACGATCGTCACGCCGCTCTACCAGGCCACGTTTGATACGCGGGGCGCAGTCGCGACCAGTTGGATCCTGACGAAGAACAAGAACACCGGCCGCGAGATTCACGGCGCGTCGTCAACCAAAAACAATCCGCACCCGCTGGAACTGATATCTTCGCCGCCGGCCGGCGTGCCAGCAGATAAGATCCTGCGACCGTTTCAGCTGGAAACGGGTGATACGGCAGTTGACGGTCTGCTCGCGAACCGGAACTACCGAACTTTTGGACCTAACGCCGAGAGCGGCGATGAAACAATAAATGTTCCGACAGGATCGAAACAGATCGATTTCGTGATTCATGACGACGGCACCGGGCTTGATGTAACCAAGCGCCTGACTTTTTTCGCCGATCGTTACATCGCCGAGCTTGAATTAAAGATCACACGCAACAGCCAGACGCTTCCCAACGCCAGGCTCGTCGTCGGTCCCAGCATCGGCGACCAGTCCATCGAGCATTACAGCTTTTATTCGTACGCGCCCGAAGGCCTGGCGATGGTTAACGGCAGCGTGAATCGCATTAACTCGCAGCAAGTCCACTCTGACCGGCGGAACAACGGCTTGTTCAGTTCGCTCTTCGAATGGCTGAGCTTGAAGTCACCGACAACGAAGCCGGTCGATCGCGATGCGATCGATGGACCGGTGCAATGGGCTGGAGTCGACGATACTTACTTTGCGATGGTGGCCGTCCCGGCGCGCCCGACTTCCGGTCTCGAATACCGCACGGTCCCTTACGAACACAAAACTAACGGCAAACCGGAAGAGCGTTTTCTGGTCAGCGGGTTGGTGCCGGTGCCGGCCGACGGATCGAAAACGCAAATCTTCGTCGGGCCGAAAGATCATCGCCTGCTCGACGGCGCCAGCAAAGAAATCGCCGGCACGGGTGGTCCGCAAATCGATCTCGGCGAAGTCATCAATTACGGTTTTCTCGGTAGCATGCGGCGCGCGCTGGCGGTGCCGATTCTTTGGGCCATCGATCGGTTGCAGCGCATCACCGGCAGCTACGGCATCGCGATCATTCTCTTCACCATCTTCATTTACTCGCTGTTCTTCCCGCTCAAGTGGCAGTCGTCGCGCAAGATGAAGAAGGCGCAGAAGTACGCGCCGCGCATGAAAGAGCTGCAAGAGCAGTTGAAGGGAATGAAGCAAACCGATCCGCGTCTGAAGGAATTGCAGATGGAGCAACTGCGTTTGATGAAGGAAGCCAACCCGCTGGGCGGCTGTCTGCCTTTGCTGATTCAGATGCCGTTTCTGTTTGCGCTCTACACGGCGATCACCATCTCGATCGATTTCCGCCAGGCGACGTTTTTGTGGATTCCCGATTTGTCAGGACCTGAACCTTTCGTCCTCTACTTTCTGCGCATCCTGCCAATCATGTTTTGCGGCTCGATGATCGTCCTGCAGTTGCTGACACCCGCACCTTCGGCCGATCCGCTGCAAAGAAAAATGATGGCCGTCGGCATGCCGCTCTTCATGCTTTACATTCTGTGGAGCGCGCCGGCGGGTCTATTGCTTTACTGGCTGGTCGGCAACATCGTCGGCTTCCTGCAACAGATGTTGATTAATAAGTTGACGACGGAAGAAACGCCGCCGCCGGATGAGAAAGCCGCGCAGAAGAAGCCGCCGAAGAAATTAAAGACCGCCGAGGCTTGACCTCAGTACCATCTGCGTGGGCAGATGGATCGCGCTTGCCTTGCAGAAGTCCACCATGATCCATCCGCTCACGCGGATGGTACTGACCGCTATTCAATCTTCGCCACGCCGTTTCCGGGTTTTGGAAACTTCACAAAAACTCCCGGATCGTGTCCGGGCACAATCAAGTCGGGCTTCGACGCAATCTCTTTCATTCGATCCTGAGCTTTCAGATTTGAATCGGCGTCGAAGGTTTGCGCGATCGGCGCGTGCTTCTCGAGGTTCTCGTAAAGATACATATTGTCTGAAGCGATTACGACCGTGCCGTTTGCGGTACGCGCGCTCACGTATTGCGAGGCATATGTGTGCCGCCCGCCGGTGTACACCCTAATGCCGTCGATGATCTCGACATTATCTCCAGCCACGACGTTAACCTTTCCAGCCATGTTTAGTTTCACCAGCGTCAGCACATCGTCAGGTTCGATGCCGCCGTGCTTTCCGCTCGCGCGCCAGGCGGCGCCGGTGTAGTAACCGTACTCGTCCTGCTGGATCCAAATCTTTGCGTTCGGAAACAAGTCCATGCCGTCGGCATGGTCCCAATGCATGTGCGTGATGACGACGTCGGTGATGTCTGTCGCCGCCAGACCCAGTTTCGCGACGGCATCGGAAGCTTTGATCAGATCCTTGATGCCTTTTCCTTTGACGACGTTCTCGTGATAACAACCGGTGTCCACCAGAATGTTTCTGCCGCCCCCGCGTACCAGCCAAACCATCATCTGCAGATCGATTTTGCGAGTCTTATCAGCACCGGCCAGTAGCGCGGAGACAGGAAAGTCGGGATAGACGCCGTAACTCAGGGCGTAGACTTCGTAATTCGTTTTGGTTTGCGGGTGGTCTGAGACGGGAGCGGCGGTAAACAACAGGGCCGTAACCATGACGGCCGCGAGCGGAACGAGTTTCATTTACGTATCACCTCGTAGTGCAGTCTCACGACACCGTCGCGAAACTTCTTCGATGAAAGCAAGCGCAGCGGCACCGTCCGGCGCCTGGGCGCGATCAGAGGAATGCCCTGGCCGATGAATGTCGGAATAACATGAATGATGAACTCGTCGATCTCGCCAGCATCGAGAAACGATCCGATGATGCCGGCGCCTCCCATCATCCAGATGTGCTTGCCTTTTTCGGCGCGCAGCCGCTTTACAAATTTCTTGATCGGCTCTTTGACAAATTCAAACCCGTAGAGAACTTTCTTCGGCGGCTTGCGTGAAAAAGCATAGTGCTTGACGCCGGCAAACATGTCCGGCGTGGCCTTGCCCTCTTTCACAAACTTCACACTCATGTCGTAGGTCTTGCGCCCGAAAAGGATCGTGTCGATTGATTTCCAGAACTCCATCATCCCGTAATTGCTTTTACTCGGACGATCCAGCCAATCAACCGCGCCATCTTTTCGCGCGATGAAACCGTCAGCGCTGGTGGCGATGTAGACAATGATTTTTCTTCGCATCGTTAACTGATCCATGTTCCAACGGAACGCTGAACGCGCCAAGCCCCATTTACTTTAGTTAGCAGGTACCACTTCCCCTCGCCGTATAGTTCTCCGCGCATCCAGCCTGTGCTCACAAGTGCTTCCGTCCGCTCTTTATTGAATCCGACACGCGACAGACGGAGGTATCCGTTTGATTGTGGATACATTTCATAAAACTTGTTCCACGATTCATCCAGCATTATCGACGCAAAAAGCTCCTCGATGCTTTTGTAGTCGACGATTCGGTAAGTGACAGACAGCGTAAACTCCCGTTCCAGGTGTACTGACTGCTTGTTAGCCGTTTTGAAACTTTCGAGGGTGTCGGCCGAAAACGGCTCGAGTGCTTTCATTCTCCACACGTCGAGGTCCTCGTTTGCACAGCACGTCGGATTCGTGATCACAACTAAGCGCGTGTCGTCCCTTACAAATTTTTGAGATATGAGCGTTGAGTAAACGGCATATTCTTCGCGTGCGCTCGCATCGCCTCTCGCAGGTTGGGCCACTACCCAGGCGGGGGCAATGACCAGGATGCAGCCCACAACTAGTAATCGGATAGTCATAGCGGCACGTGAATAGCCGATTGCGTGATCACCTGATCGCAATCGTCATCGTAAACCTCGAACGGCCTTTCGTGGACGTGGGCCGGCTGACGCTGATGAAGTAATCGCCGTCTTTCGGCAGCACGATCGAAACATCGAAGTTTGCATCATGCTCGAGGCCGAGTGTGTCCTGGCCCTCGCCCAGTACTTGAAAGACCGCTGACTTGGCAGGCGTCGACGTGATCTTGATCGTCATTCGCTGCCCTTTCCTGGCGGTGACCGAATATTCGTACTGTTCGCTGTTGCGTACGGTACCGCGTTCGGTGGCGGTGCCTCTGCCGGTCACAAAGTCTATGCGCAAAGGTTCAGCCTTGCCGCCGTGTTGCGCGAACGCGGGCGCGGCGGTGAAAAGCAAAAAGGCGAAGCAGCCGCAGATGAACGCGGATTTACGCAAGCAAGACAAAGTCATGATCATGTCGGGGTTCTCCATTTGGAGTGCGCCGGCTTGACGGCGCTTTATAAATTCCTGGCTCGACCAAGCTGCCAGCCAAAACGGCGTCAAGCCGCCGCACTCCAAATTACATCTTCAACAACATCACGGCCGCCAGCGTTTCGATCCCGTCCCAGAGGTTTTGCAGTCGCAGGTTCTCGTTCTCAGCATGTTGATTGTTGTCATAATTCGCAATCGGCACGCTGATCGTGACGGTCTGCAAACGATCGGTGATGATCGATAGCGGCAGACTGCCACCGGACGTCGGCAGCTTCACAATCGGATCTTTCGAGGTTGATTGCACCGCCTTGACGACCGCGATTGAGATTGGCAGATCCATGCGGGTGCGCTCGGCGTTGTAGCCGCCGGCGCGCGCCGTCACTTTCGCGATCAGCGCGTGTTCCTGACGCTCTGCATCTGTTGGGTCATGATCGATAACGAAAAAGCCCTGCGCTTTTATATGGTCGATCAGATGCTGGATCTGTTTCCGGTAATCGTTGCCTTTTACCAGCCGCAGGTCGAGCACTGACGTGGCGGTCGTGGGAATTACGTTGCGGGCCAGCGCGCCGACATCACCGCTGCTGATCCCGTTGATGTTCAGCGACGGCTGATTGATCATTTCCATCAGCAGCTTGCCGTTGCCTTCGGTTTTGGCGATACCGAGTTCCGCGCGAATCTGATCGTCGTACGCCGGGGCTTCGGTAATCGCGCGCCGCTCTTCATCACCGAGCGGCTCGACCCCTTCATACCAGCCGGCAATCGTCACCCGCCCCGATTCATCTTTCATCGAAGCCAGCAAGTGCGCCAGCAGCATCGCCGGGTTCGGCGCCCAGTTCCCGTAGTGACCGCTGTGCAACGGGCGCTTTGGCCCATACACGGTCACGTCGACGTTCTGATCGCCACGCGCGCCAAAGACGACTTCCTTGCGGCCTGATTGGTGCACCGGGCCATCGCAGATTATCCACGCTTGCGATTGCAGCAAGTCTTTATGCAGATCGATGATCTCGCCGAGATGCGGCGAGCCGGCTTCTTCTTCGCCCTCGAAGAGAAACTTGATGTTGAAAGACGGCGCCGCACCCTGCGCTTTCAAAGCGTCGAACGCGGTGAGGATTCCCATGACGCCCGCTTTGTCATCCGAAGCGCCGCGCGCGTAGATGCGCCACTCAGAATTGATTTCACCACTGGCCGGCAGCGTTACGACTTGTCCTCCCTTGTCGGCGCGCGCCGATCGCCAGGTCGGCTGAAACGGCGGCGAAGCGGTCCACGCTTTCGGATCGACGGGCTGGCCGTCGTAGTGAGCGTAAAGAATGATCGATTGCGTCGCGCCGGCGATCTTCCATTCGCCGTAAACCGCCGGCGGCGTGTCTTTCGATTTGGCTTCGAGCAACTGCGGATTCAACCCGCGCCGCTGCATCATCTCGAAAATGAATTGTGAGTTGCGCCGGATGTTTTCTTTGTCTGCCGCGACGTTGGGAATCGTGAGCAGGCGGGTGAGCTCATCGATGATCTGGCGCTCATGCGCTTGCCGATAGTCGCGGACAGTTGATTGCGCGCAGGCTGTCGCGCAGCAGACGGCAAGAACGAATAGCCACAGATGAACGCGGATTGACGCAGATAGGAACGAGACGCAGATCGTTCCTGCTGAGATTGTTTCTGATCTGCGTTTGTCGGTGTGCATCTGTGGCTGAATCCTAATTGGACAAATATTTCTCTCGCAGCACGTTCATGTGATGCCGCACATGACCCGCCATGATGAAAGCAATGGCCCGGACGCTGACCTCATTATTGTTGGCGAGGCCGACGCGGCTCCACGCCTCTTCATCGAGCGTGCGAAACATCGCGATGTTCGACAGACGCACCAGCCGCATCTCACTCAACAAGTCCTCGAGGGCGATGTGGTTGTAAGGCGCCGTTTGCAGATAGTCGTCCTGCTCGAATCCCGGCAGGTTCTGCTTCTCACCACGCGCAATGCAGAACGCGCGATAGCCGAACACCCGTTCGCCGTCGACGAGATGACCGATTACCTGCCGGATGGTCCATTTACCTTCTTCGTAGGCATACGTCTCTTTCTCTGCCGGCACCCGGTCAAGCAGCACATCAAGATCGTCAAGTTCGCTGCGCAGCACCGCGATGACGTCATTCTCACTGACCTGCTCGACATAGCCTTGATAGTAGGGCGCGTATTCAGTTTCTGCTGGACGATTCATCTTGCCTCCTCGTCAGAAGCCCCTACGGTCGGGCTTCTGCAACCAATTCAATTCGGAAGGCGCATGATATTGCGAGTTTATAACTCATGCAACGAAACACTGTGGCGCAAGTTGTTAATTTGCGCAGATCGTTAATCGCGAAGCCGCAAGTCAGCCGACTTGAGCTATTCGTATGTTCCGTCTGTCTCTTGCCCTTTCCAGTCTCAGTTTGCTCTTGGTCGCTATGGCGGCCCAGGGCCAGGTTCTCGCCCACCTCAATCGATCGGCGAATGAAGCCACACCGCGCGACGCGAAAGCCAGAGCGATCGCCGCATTGAAGCGGCTGGATGAAGACGTCATTGTCTATCGCTCGCTCGGAGACTTTGAAGATGGCCGGAAGCTGGCCCACGTGTCTGTGCGCGCCTTCGAGCAGGAATTAGCGGCAGTCAACGCGGAAGTGCAACCGTTGCTCGATGAAATGCCGCCCGGAAAGTTGAAGCTGCAATTAACCAACGCGCTCGATTCGTTTCGCGATGGCCTTTTCTGGTGGCGACAGATCGATCAGCCGCGCGTGGTCAGTGTCGCAGCGCTCGCGGCCGCACACGAAACGCGATCGCCGGCTGACGCGGCTTTCATTTCGACCGTCCCTTACACCGTCGCGATTCACTGGCGACAGGCGCACGCCTACCTCAACCAATCAGAAAAGTTGCTGAACGAATTGGACCGCAGTGATGCGCGCCAAGCGCTAAGGTGAGGTTGCCGGCTTTCGTTTTATTTCCGTCAAATACTCGCCCTTCTCAGTTTCGACGATCGTGAAATCGACGCGATCGCCGACACTAACCTTGTCGAGCAGCGACTTGTCTTTGACGTTGAATTCCATCTGCATCGCCGGCATCAAATCTTTGATCTCTTCGTGATTGATTTCGATCCAGCCTTCCGGCTTGTTGATTGAGGCTACCACGCCGGTGCCCGGATACGGTTTATTCATCACCGGTGGCCCAAACCCGGCCGGTCCGCGCAGTGATGTGGCCGACGGCGCGGGATGCGGGTCGCGGCTAACCGGCGGTTGCTTCTGACAAGAGACCAGCGTCACTGCAAGGATGATGAGCGACAACTGAATGAACCGCGCGAATAGTCTTAGCCCGGTAACGAGTTGCGAATAGAATCCTGATATTAGTAAAGCTTCCCTATTCGCGGGTGTTCGTAATCGTGTAATCAAATTGGTAGTAGTGCTTGCCATTTTCGATCTTGCCCGTCAACTTGCCTGAGATGCCCTGCAATTCACCAGTCCCTGAGTCAGGTACGACCGTGACGTTCAGGTCCTGCACGCCGCGATTCAAGGTGCCAATGTGCTGAAAGATCAAAGTTCCTTTGCGGCCGTCAATCGTGCCGCTGAATTTTTCAATCGCCACATAAGTGGCCGATCCTTTTGCCAGGTCTCCGCCGGTTAACATCTGGCCGGTGCTGCTTCCTTCCATCGCGCCGTGCCACTGTTTCTCCATCGTCATGCGGCCCATTGATTTGTCTTCCGGCTTGTCATCCTGCGGTGCGAGTTTCACTTCGAACGTGCCGGCGGCATGCTTGGTCGCGGTTGCCGATTCGGCCTGAGACGTTCCGTTCCGCTGCACGCGAATGCGCCGGCCGACAGTTTTTTCCGGATTGAAGATGCTCAACGTTCCTTCGATGATGTTTCCTTTGACGGTAAATTCCCAGATGCCTTTGTAGCGCGGACTCTGCATATCGCCGGTGAGCGTCTGCTTCGCGGCGTCATATTTCAAAAAGATATCGCCCATAAATTCCAGCTTGCCGTCGACAATCTTGTCTGCGCCGATCCTGACCTTTGTCGGATCCGCAAAATCCATCTGAATGCGATAGACGACGCGCTCGTCGTGGCAGGAAGGGTTGTTGCCGGCACAAATCGATTCACCGCTCCAATCGCCGTTCAATGACCACGCCTGGGCATGACTCGTCGGGCTCAAGCTGATCGCCAGACCAAGCAACGCTAAACCGTACGAAATAAGTTTAAGAAGTCTTCGTTTCATGTTTGGGTCAACTCGTGAATCCATTTCAACACCTCTGCTGCCTGTGAGGTTCGGTAACGATATTCAAGCGTCCCCGACCAATCATCATGAAACAGACTGGCGTCGAATTTAATCAACAGGGAATCGCGTTCGCGCGACATCTGGAGCCTGCGAATTCGCTCGTCAGTGAACGGCACGTCGATCGCGAACCTTCCAGACATCAACGCGACCAGACGAATGTTGGTGACCACGACCGAGCCAATGAACGCCTGCTTCCGCCAGGACGAATATCTTCCCGGCGCGCGGAAGTCGCGATACGTAACCGACCCGGGAATACCTTCATCAGCAACGACGATGCCTTCCATCCGCAGCCGGTCACCGATCAGCTTCGGAATTCTGCCGACGCCGAACAGACGATATAGAAGGCTCTTAGGCATCACGATTCTGGTCAAGGGAGTTGCGAATAATACACCAGAATCACAACTCTCATAATCGCGGCTTCGTCCACCGGCCGCGGACTATCGACTCTTCAGTTCGCCGGCGCCGCGCACGCTGGTATCGTGAATCTCCACACTGTGAATCCAGTTGGTCCGGGTCCACCTTTTCATTTTGAAGCCGTCAACAGCCGGCACATCGGTGACTTTTCGGAATTGTTTTATTGACTATGCGTGCTAGTCGGAATATTGTCACTTCGCCCCGGGGCTCGGCCGAACATCCAACGTTACAGAGGACGTTCAGCGATCTAGCAAGTTATCGATCGAACCTGCCTCAGGTCTCAGTAGTTTCGTTCTTGTTAGACTTCATTCACTAGGAGTCGGATCTTATGGTTACCAAACGTGGGACGAAGAAAACTTCGAAAAAATCCGTCAAGAAGTCGGCTAAAAAAGCCGCCGCCACTATTATTCCGCCAATCAACCTGGCGTGCATTGAAGCAGCCATCAAGCAATTCGAGCGTTGCATCGCGAAAGGAGTGCCCCGCGCGACCTGTATCAAGAGATTGCAAAGGAATCTCGCGAACTGCGTGCGCGGAGTTTTTCCGACCGATGAATAACCTCGGTATGCAATCGGCCCGCGCGTGATCGTATCTGATCGCTTCGGGCTTGCGGTTATAGATAAAGTTTGACGCGGCTTCCCGCTGGGCTGTCAAAGTGTGCCCGCCGGATGCCGCTATTTCAAAGGCACACTAACGCTTCCCGCTTCGGTCTCATTCTTCGACGGAGCACTCTTCTTCACATACTTGTCGTACCACCCGAGGTATCGTTCATATCGATCGCGCACGTAGCTGGGTCGTGTGATGCCGTGAAATTCGTTGGGGTAGATCACCAGTTGAGTCTCGACGCCGAGGCTGCGCAGCGCCTGGTACATCTGCTGGCCGCCCTGTACGGGCACGTTGAAGTCGCGTTCGCCGCCGAGAAACAGCGTCGGTGTCTTGATGCGATCGGCGTGCAGAAACGGATAAGAAATTTTGACGTAGGTTTCCCAGGCCTTCGGGTTCCAGGGTGGGCCAATCTCGTAATCGTATTGAATGATGTACTGGTCGGTGCCGTAGAACGCTACCGTGAAGGCAGTGCCGGCGCCGCTGGTCGCGCCTTTGAAGCGCGTATCGGTGGCAATCATGTAGTCAGTCAGAATGCCGCCGTAACTCCAGCCGCCGACGCCCAGACGATTAGGATCGGCATAGCCTTTGGCGATGACAGCGTCGACGCCGGCCTGTAGGTCCTGGACTTCGTAATTGCCCCAATCGGCAAAAATGGCCCGCGAGAATTTCTGTCCGCGGCCAGAGCTGCCTCGATAATTCACGTTCAGAACTGCATAACCGTTCGCCGCAAAGTACTGGCGCTCGATACTGAACGAATGCTGGTCCTGGCCGTTCGGTCCGCCGTGAATGCGCAGCAGAAGCGGGAGGGCGTAGGCGGTCTTGACCACGGTTGAATATCCGAAGGGCAAGGTAATCAGTCCATGAACTTCGGTGCCGTCTTTGCTCTTGAAGCTGACTTCCGCGGTCTCACCGACTTGAAGTTCATTCATCAAAGGATCGTTCTGATGCGTGACCTGCCGCAGCGTCTTGCCTTCCATCGCATAAATTTCAGTTGGCTTGTTGTCGTTGCCGGAAAGCAGAACGGTATGCCCGCCCGCCATCGACAGACTGGAAACGACAACCGGGCGATCAAGCAGACGTGTGACCGCATTGTTCTTGATCGCGATCGGATAAACCGACATGTCATCGGTTACCGTAGCAATCAGCGAATCACCCACGAAGCGCAATCCGCCCACACCGCGATCGAGATCCTCCGCAGCCTTAACGCGCGCCGGCTGCGCGCTGCCGTCGGCGGGCACCATCACCAGGTGCTCCATGTTGTAAGCACCGTATTTTTTTTCGTCGCCTTCAGTGAAAGCGAGCCACTTGCCGTCGGGCGACCATTCCGGGCGTGAACGGTTCGCCCGATTGTCAGCCGTCGTCAAAAGTTTCTCTGTCGATCCGGCTTGCGCGTCGGCGACATAAAGTTGGGCCGCCGGATCGCGATCCGGATCGTCTGCATGATTGGTCATGAACGCGATTCGTTTGCCGTCCGGCGACCATGAGATTGACGATTCGTCCCACTTGCTCCTGGTCAGTCGCTCGAGCTTCTTCGTCGCGATGTCGTAGAGATAGATGTAGGTGTGGCGGCCCGAAAGCAAGTAACCCTGCACGTCCTGCTTGTAGCGATAACGATCGATGACGATGGGCTTGGGCGGTTTCGGAGGCGTGCCGGGCGCCGGGGTTGCACTCGGGTCGGGCGCATCCGGATCGGGATCGCCAATCAGCACGGCAATCCGCTTCGAATCGGGCGACCATTCGTAACCTTGCAGGCGGCCTTTGAAATCGGTGAGCTGATAAGCCTCACCGCCGCTGCGATCTAACAGCCAAATCTGACTTCCCCGCACGCCGGGTTTGCCGGATGAGCGGCCTGACGTGAACGAAAGAAACTTTCCATCGGGACTCCAGCGCGGCGCGCCTTCGCTGTCGGTGCTGAAAGTGATCTGCCGATCGTTTCGACCGTCGTAACCGACCATCCAGATATGCGTGCTGCTCTTGTCTTCCTTGGTGTCGATGGTCGAGACGGTGTAGGCAATCCATTGCCCGTCCGGTGAAATCTCCGGGCCCCCCACGTTGCGGAAACGCGCCAGGTCGTCGAGCTTCAAAGGCCGGCGCGGGGTTTGCGCGCAAATCGCGAGGGCGACGCCAAGAATCATGACGAGCAGAGCGAGTGACTTCCTGGTTTGCATAAGTCTCCTTCTTTGGAGTGCGGCGGCTTGACGCCGCTTTAATAGTCGTCGGCGATATTAAGCCGGTCTATTCTGAACGAGTAGCTTGACTTTACCATTGCAGGTGCCGAGGTACGTTCGAACCAAGCCGCCGAACACCATCGGTATTGATTAGCGACCATTGACTCTTTGGCTTGCATTGAAATTGCAAAGCGGCGTCAAGCCGCCGCACTCCAAAATCGCGCGCATTCTACTGCGAATCGACCGGCCTGCAAAGAGTCTTGAATGTGCGCTGCTTTCCGGCTAATGTAGCGCGCCAACATGCGCAGAACTCCACAGTCTCGATTGGTCATCTTTGCTGCGGCAATCGCCACGATTGCGTCGGTTGTTTTCTTCCTCGCGAGTTGCGGGCGCGCTCGTAACGATAAGACTCTGACACTCGCGATCAATTCCGGGGTCGAAGGGGACGCGCTGCGGCAGGCAGCAAAGGATTATGAAAAGCAGACCGGCGTGCACATCGAGATTGCCGAATTTCCGTATGCGAATCTTTTTGAGAAAGAGCTGATCGATCTGAACTCGCACACCGGCGCTTACGATCTGATCATGCTCGATGATCCATGGTTTCCGAAATTCGCGTCGTTGAATGTGTTGACCGATCTGGGGCCGCTGTTGCAGAAGCGGGGCAAAAGGGAAATCGATGAGGATTTCATTCCGTCGTCACTCAACCTGTGTCGTCATCCATATCAAACCGGCGTGCTCTATGCGCTGCCCTACGTCGGCAATTCCCAGTTGTTCTTTTATCGAAGCGACCTGTTTCAGAAATATGATTTGCTGCCGCCCATGGTTTGGGACGACGTGCTCGTGGCGGCGAAAACCATCAGTGAACGAGAGACCAAAGGGGCGCCCGGCGGCGAGAAAATCTATGGATATGTGATGCGCGCAGCGCAGGGCAATGCGGCGGTGGCGGACTTCATGCCGATCTTTTGGGGGTTTGGCGGCGAGATGTTCGATTCGTCGGGACAACCAACGGTGAACAGTCCCCAGGGAATCGCCGCGCTCAAGTTTATGATTGAGCTGGGCAAGTATTCGCCGCCAGGCTATGCCAGCTTCAATGCTGATGAAGTCGGCGCGCATTTGCTGCAAGGGACGGCGGCGATGTCGATTAACTGGCCGGCGTGGATCAGCTCTTTCAATGATCCATCGAAATCAAAAGTCGTCGGCAAGATGGAGTTCAAGCAGATGCCTGGGGGCCTGCACCCAGGCGGAGCGGAGATTGGCAACTGGTTAATCGCCATCCCACGCGAAGCAAAAAATCCTGATGCCGCGATGGACTTTCTGCTCTGGGCCACGAGCCCCGAGCAAATGAAGCTCTCGGCTGAGCGTGGCAATCCACCGACGCGCGTTTCAGTCTTCAACGATCCGCAGTTGCGGGCGAAGTTTCCATCATATCCGGTACAACTGCATTCGTTGTCGTTTGCGCGCCCGCGGCCGCGCACGCCGCAGTGGAATGAGATCGAGAACGCGTTCGGCATCTATCTGTCGAAAGCGAACAGCGGCGAGCTATCTGCTGAAGACGCGATGAACCAGGCGAACGCCGAAATAAAAAAGATCATCGCGCGGTGAGGTCAGTAGATTCGAGCGAGCGAGACGCACTGTAGGGGCGCGGCTTGTCCTCGCCCGCGATTGTCGTGAACGGGCAGGGACAAGCCCTGCCCCTACAAACAATCAGCAGGTTTATATTCCAATGGCGCCGACTCCAGACCTAACGCCAGCGATGAGGAGAAGCGTTTCTGATCGGTCGCTTGCTTGCCTGCTGCTGGCGCCGACGATCGCGGTTCTGTTCGCACTCACCATCTATCCGCTGATTTATTCAATCAAGATCAGCCTGCAAAGCGAATCAGGTAACTGGACGCTGCAGAACTTCACCCGGCTCATTTCCGATCATTTTTTCCTGAGTGCTTTGGCCCATACAGTCGTCTACGCGGCAATCGCTCTGACGTTCGAGTTTCTCATCGGGCTGGGCCTGGCATTGCTCTTGAGCGCGCAAATGCGCGGGCGCTCAGTTTTTCGCTCACTGTTACTCGTGCCGATGATGCTTCCCGCGGTGGTGGTCGGCGTGGTATGGCGGCTGATACTCAATTCAAATTTCGGCGCGCTTAACGGCACAATCAAAGGAATCGGAATCAACACTGACGCGTTGACGTGGACGGGGTCACCCAAACTCGCGATGGCCTCCGTCATCGTCGCCGATGTCTGGCAATGGACGCCGTTTATGTTTCTGATTTTGCTTGCGGGTCTGCAGGCGATTCCGCAAGAGCCGTACGAAGCCGCCTTGATCGATGGCGCGAGCGGATGGCAGACGTTTCGGCACGTGACCCTGCCGTTGCTGAAACCCGCGATCCTGATTGCGTTACTGCTGCGCACGATGGATTTGCTGCGCGTATTCGATCAGATTTTTATCCTGACTGAAGGCGGCCCCGGCTTCGCGACTGAAACGGTCAGTCTCTACATCTATCGCACGGCCTTTCGCTTTTCGAATTTTGGTTATGCAGCCGCCATGTCGTTCGTGCTCCTTCTCATCACAAATGTGATCAGTGTCGGCTACATCAGATTCTTGCGGACGAACGAAGCCCGGCCGTGAGAGAGGGCGCAATCTCGCGCGCGCGTCCGGTGCAGTCGAGCCATCACCTAACGAAACGGTTGATTCAATCAAATGAAAAAGATCGCTAAGTATTTCGTGCTGCTCTTTTCGCTCGCCGCCGCGCTGTTGCCGGTCTACTGGCTGATTACGATCTCGTTCAAACATGAAGTCGATCAGTTCGCCGTGCCGCCAAAATGGTTCTGGTTCACCCCGACGCTTGAACATTATGCGGACGCGTTTGTGACGCGATCGTTCGGGCAATATTTGCTGAACAGTCTGTTCGTCGCCTTCGCGTCAACGGCGTGCGCGGTGGTCATCGGAACTTTGGCGGCTTACGCGCTCGCGCGGTTTCGCTTGCCGGCAAACCTCGATCAGAGGTTGGCTCTCTGGATTCTTTCGACGCGCATGTTTCCGGCGATAGTAACGGCGGTGCCGCTGTTTGTAATCATGCGTGACTTGCGCCTGGTCAACACACGGTTGTCGCTCATCGTCGTCTACACCGGGTTCAATCTGCCATTCGTCGTTTGGATGATGCGCGGTTTCTTTGCCGAGATTCCCCGCGACCTCGAAGAAGCTGCCATGGTTGACGGCGATTCGCGGCTGGGCGCGCTGCGGAGAGTGGTGCTGCCGCTGGTGACGCCGGGTCTGGCGGCCACGGCGGTCTTCTGTCTGATCGTCTCGTGGAATGAATTTCTATTTGGGCTCGTGCTGACGCAGACTGATGCAGCGATGACGTTGCCGGTCGGGATCGCCGGACGCGTGACGCAGTACGGAATCAAGTGGGGCGCCATGAGTGCCGCGGCGGTCGTCGCTATGATTCCAATCCTCGCGTTTGCGATGAGCGTGCAGAAGTATCTTGTCCGCGGATTGTCTTTGGGAGCTGTGAAGGGATGAAGTCACTATTTCTATGACCCATCCGCTCACGAGGATGGTACTGACGCGTTGCGTAGAAGCATGAGTATTGCTCTGCATCGTCTCACAAAGTCATTCGGCGCCTCTCGAGTCGTCGATGATCTTTCTCTGCAAATCGACGACGGCGAGTTCGCTGTGCTGCTCGGGCCGTCCGGCTGTGGCAAGACTACGACGCTGCGAATGATCGCGGGACTCGAGAGCGCAACGTCCGGCGACATCCTGATCGACGGTGAGCGCGTGAATGATCTGCCGCCGCAGCGGCGCGACGTGGCCATGGTCTTTCAAAGTTATGCTTTGTATCCACATATGACGGTGGCTGAGAACGTGGCCTACCCGCTCCGCGTCCGCAAAATTGATCGCGATCAAATCAACCAACAGGTGCAGCGAACCGCCGCGATGTTGGAAATCAAGGCGCTGCTCGACCGCCGGCCGCGCGACCTTTCCGGCGGCGAGCGGCAGCGCGTCGCTCTGGCGCGCGCGATCGTGCGGCATCCGCGCGCGTTTCTCATGGACGAGCCGTTGTCGAATCTCGACGCGAAGCTGCGTTTGCAAATGCGTGCCGAGTTGAAGCATTTGCAGCAGCAACTGGGGACGACAACTGTTTACGTCACGCACGATCAGGCAGAAGCGATGACCCTGGGCCATCGAGTCGCGGTGATGAACCAGGGGAAGCTGCAACAGTTTGACGCGCCGCTCACGATTTATAATGAACCCGCGAACCGCTTCGTCGCGGGTTTTGTCGGCAGTCCGACGATGAATTTTCTTGAAGGGGAAATTGATCTGGCCGGGCGGCGATTTGTAAATTCGCAATTTGCGCTGCCCTTGAGTGAATCGCATCTCGATCGGTTTCAGCGAATGGGAACGAAGCAAGTCACGATGGGTATGCGGCCGGAACACATCTCGGTTTCGCTCGGAGAGCAGAGCGGCTGGCAGCCGGCATCGGTGTATGTCACTGAGTTGATGGGCAACGAAACGTTTGTCATTCTGGAGATCGACACGACCATTTTGGTAGCCCGCGCGCCGGGTGAATTTCGCGCCGAGACCGGCGATCGAGCGTGGATTAGTTTCGACCTGGCCAGGGCGCATTGGTTTGATCCTGCAGGCCGGCGCATCTGACCGGCTGGGCTCAAGACACTATGAAACTTTCACTGAATGGCGCGACGACCATGAAGGCCGATCTCGCGACCGACATTCGCGCGGCGGCTGCGGCCGGTTTTGATTACCATGAAATTTGGGCGGCGAAGCTGCGCACCTTTCTCCAACAAAATTCGGTTGCCGACCTGAAGCGCTTGTTCGATGAAAGCGGTGTGCGGCCGTTGAGCATCAATTCGATCGAGCATGTGACGTTTCGCGACGCCGCGGCTTACGAAAAAATCACCGCTGAATGCCGGGAGTTGAGTGCCATCGCCACCGCGATCGAGTGTCCGTACGTGGTCGTCGTGCCCGGCAAGTTGCCGCCGGAAGAAATCACCGCATCTGAAATAGTTGACGAATCGGTGAAGGTTTTACGGGACTTATGTGCAATTGCTGCCGATCACCAGGTCTCGATCGCTTTCGAATTTCTTGGCGAAAGTGATTGCAGCGTGCGGACGCTCGAGGTCGCGACCGAGATCGTCGAGCAGTCTGGTTGTGACAATCTCGGATTAGTGATCGACAGCTTTCATTACTATACCGGTGGTTCGACGATCGAGACGATCGAGGCGCTTGATCCATCGCGGTTGTTCATTTTTCACATCGACGATGCCGAGGATCTGCCGCGCGATCAATTGACTGATGCGCATCGCTTGTTGCCGGGGCTGGGTATCCTGCCGCTGCGGCAAATCATTTCGGCGTTTAAGCGAATCGGTTATGACGCGAATGCGAGCGTTGAGATTTTTCGACCTGAATACTGGAAGCGTGATCCGTTTGAACTGGCTCAAGACGCCAAGGACGCAGTTGAGAGGGTGCTAAGTAGCACAGACTTCAGTCTGTGATGCGTCTCAAGAGATACACTTTGCTGTAGTGAAAATCACAGACTAGAGTCCGTGCTAGGTTGAGATGACGAAAATTAAAATTGGATTTCTGGGCGCGGGTTACATCGCAGGGGTGCATGCGGCCATCCTGGTGCGCGATGAACGCGTCGAGATTACAGCTATCTACGATTTGCAGAAGCCCTTTGCAGAACAGCTTGCGCGTTCGACCGGCGCCGGCGTGGCGCACAGCGTCGCGGAAGTGCTGGCAATGTGCGACGCGGTCTACGTCACCACTCCAAATACCAAACATACCGAACTCGCCGTGATCGCGGCTGAGGAGCGGAAGCACGTGTTTTGCGAAAAGCCGATGGCCACGACCCTCGGCGATGCGCGGCGTGTACTCAAGGCGGCCGAGAAGAGCGACCGCGTTTTTCAGGTGGGCCATAACCGTCGCTTCGCTCCCGTCTACGCCGAGCTGAAACGAATGCTCAGCGAATCGCATCAACCGCACTCGGCGCATGTAAAGATGAATCGCGGCGAATTGCTCAAACCTGAATGGGTCGGCAATCCGGAAATCACCGGCGGGTTTCTTTACGAGACCACGATTCACATGTTCGACATGATGCGATTTCTGTTTGGCGAAGTGGCCACCGTGCAGGCGCACGGATCGCGGCACGAGTATCAGGAGATTGACGACTTCTCTGCTTTGTTTACTTTTCAGAACGGCATGCATGCGACGCTGGCTTCCTCAGCGGACGCAAGTTGGCTGTTTCCGTTCGAGCGCGTTGAAGTCTTCTCTCATCACGCGACCATCGTAACGCGCGAGATGGAATCGTTGGTATACAGCGACGGGCTCGACGGAAAACAGACCGAACATTCAATGCATCAACTTGCCAAAGAAGAGAAGTGGGGCTATGCGCAGGAGAATCGCGCATTCGTCGATTCGATCATCGAAAGCCGGGGGCCCGCCGTGTCTGCGGTTGATGGTTATAAATCGGTCGAGATTGTCGAAGCGGTCTACGAATCGATCAGAATCGGTGAAGCTATCAAGTTTGACTAACTACTTGGCCGCACTCGAATACGTCTTCACGCATTGCCAACGCCCATCACGTTTGACCCAAACGTCCATGTACAGCCATTTGGTGACCTGGGGCTGACCTTTATTCTGTCCGCTGATGGTGTCCAAACCGACCAGCACGGCCGTGTCGCCATAAACCTGCACCTGAATGTCAGTGCTCACGGCTGACTGCACCGCATCAGCCGGCCGCGTTTTGAATGAAGCCAGATATTCCGCTTTCTTTGGCCCGCCGACAAACGCAAATTCGGCCGCCAAGAGCCGGTCAAGCGTGGCCGTGTCGCCTTTGACGAAAGCTGCGTCCCACGTTTGCACCAGCTGCTTTAACTGCGCTTCATCTTTTGCCTGATCGGACGTGGCCCAGGCGACGGTTGCCGCCGCGGCGAGAATGATCAGAAACAAGATGGCGTATCTTTTGGTCATGATTCCTCCGAAGCTTCAGTTTGTCGCCGACATCGCTTCAGCGGCGCCGGCGCTTAACGCTTACCAGAAATCGAAGTTATTATCATGATCCGCTAAACGAATGAAAGTGCTTGAAACAGATCGTCTAATCGTTCGTCACTTAACGACGGGCGACGCGGAGTTCATCATCGAACTGCTGAACGACCCGTCGTTCATTCGTTACATCGGCGATAAGCAGGTGCGCACCCTCGACGATGCGCGCGCGTACGTGCGCAACGGCCCGGCCAGGAGTTACGAGACTTACGGATTCGGCTTGAACCTGGTGGAATTGAAATCAGAGGGAATGCCGATTGGCATCTGCGGCCTTTTGAAACGGGACACGCTGCCGGAGCCTGACATCGGGTTTGCATTTCTGCCGGCATATTGGAACCAGGGCTATGCGTTGGAAGCGGCGGCCGCGGTAATGAAGCATGGGCGCGAGACTCTGGGCGTAAAGGTGGTGCTGGCGATCACCACGCCGGACAATGAGGCGTCGGGTAAATTGCTCAGCAAGATCGGGTTGAGATTTGACCGGGTCGTAAAGTTGTCTGAAGATGCGACGGAAGTGAAGCTGTTCACCTCGGACACAACCGCGGACACTGTCTTATGAATCTTGCTGAACTTCGCGATCTGTATCGTCACATGGAATGGGCCGACGCATCTGTATGGCGCGCCGTGTTCGCCGCGGAAAGCGCACTCGATGATCAGAAGCTCAGGGATTGGTTCTATCATTTGCATCTGGTTCAGCGTGCCTTTCTTCGTGCGTGGCGAAACGAACCGGCGGACGGGGCCTTTCCGACATTCGAGGATGCGAAGTCAGTTCGCGATTGGGGCCGCAGTTACTACCAAGAAATCTTTTCGCATCTCGAACAGCTGAGCGATGAGCAGCTTGCACAGCCGATGCGATTGCCCTGGGCCGAATTTGTCGAGAAACAGATTGGCCGAATCCCGGCATCAATCACCATTGGCGAGACCATGCTGCAAGTGCCGCTTCACAGTCTTTATCACCGTGGTCAGATTAACGCGCGGCTGCGCGAAGTCGGCGGCGAACCCCCGACCGTCGATTACATCATTTGGATTTGGCTGGAGAAACCGGCCGCGAACTGGATTAACTGAGCCATGAAGCCAAAGACGTCGTCGAAAGGTGACGAGGCAATTGAACGGGTCCGGCGCATTTGTCTCGCGCTGCCGGGAACCTGGGAGAAGCTTTCGCATGGCGAGCCGACATGGTTCGCCGGCAAAAAAGTCTTCGCCATGTTTTCAAATAATCACCACAGCGATGGCCACATCGCGGTGACGGTGCCGGCGGCGATCGGGATTCAGGAGATGCTGATCAAAAAATCGCCGAAGAAATTTTATAGCCCGCCGTACGTCGGCTGTCGTGGTTGGATCGGCATTGAAGTCAACCGCGTCAGCGATGACGAGTTGTCTCTTCATCTGCAACAGGCGTGGCGGTTGGTCGCGCCGAAAAAATTACTGGCCGAAGCTGGAGGCGAAAGCTAGACATGCTGTTCATGGTCATTGAGCGTTATAAAAATCGTGACGCCGATACCGTGTATCGCCGGTTCCGAGAGCACGGCCGCATGCTGCCTGAGGGTTTGCAGTACCTCGACAGCTGGGTAGAACCGAACTTTGATCGCTGCTTTCAACTGATGTCTGCCGACGATCCCGATTTGTTTCAAGAGTGGATTAGTCATTGGCGCGATCTGGTCGACTTCGAAATCGTCCCGGTTCGCGCGTCAGCAGAGGCGAGTGAATTAATCGTGAGAGGAGATTAGCCGTGGATCGAAAAGACCAATTTATTCCGCACCTGATCGTCAGTGACGGATTGGCGGCATTGAAATTCTACCAGGAAGTGTTCGGCGCCGAAGCAGGTGAAAACATGATGGCGCGCGATGGCCGGCGCGTGATGCACGGCGAGATTTTGCTCGACGGCCACGTGCTTTTCGTCAGTGATGAGTTCACGACCGAAGAAGGTGGCATGTGCCAGAAGCCCGAGACTCTCGGCGGCACCAGCGTGCGCATCACGTTAATGACTGATGATGCTGACGGCGTTTTTCAACGCGCGACTGAGCGCGGCGCCGAGGTCCTGATGCCCGTTCAGGATATGTTTTGGGGCGCGCGCTACGGCCAGTTCCGCGATCCCTTCGGCCACGTGTGGGGCGTCAATCAACAGTTGCAGGATCAGACGGACGCAGAAACGAAGGCTGCGGCTGAAGAGTTCTTCGCGCCACGAAAGGCTGCCGATGAGTAAGCAATCATCGGCGATCGAAACGTTTCGGGCGCTGCACGAGTCGGGATGTTTCGTCCTGCCGAATCCCTGGGACGCCGGCTCGGCAATTTATTTGGAGCGCGCCGGATTCAAAGCGCTGGCGACGACCTCCGCGGGTTTTGCCTTCTCGAAGGGACTCCCGGATGGTCCGGCGTTCGTGCCGCGCGACATGATGCTCGATCATTTTCGCGAGGTCGCAGCCGCGACTAACCTGCCGGTCAACGCAGATTTTCAAAATGGATATGCAGACGACCCTGAAGCCGTGGCCGAGAGCGTGAGATTATGCGTCGCGACAGGTGTGGCCGGCTTGTCCATCGAAGATTCGACCAGCGATAACGCAAAGCCGCTTTACGATTTTGATTTGGCCGTCGCGCGAATCGTCGCTGCCCGCGACGCGATCGATTCCGTGTCAAAGCCGGCAGCGGTCGCGGCCGGATCAAGTGAACGGTCCGTCGTACTGACGGCGCGTTGTGAGGCCTATCTCGTCGGAGATGCCGATCCACTTCATACTTCACTCGAACGTCTCGTGGCTTTTTCCGAGGCCGGCGCTGACTGTCTGTACGCTCCTGGCGTCACAGATCTGCGGGAGATATCTGAAATCGTCAAAGCCGTCGCGCCGAAACCGTTGAACGTTCTGGTGTCGACCAACAATTGCAACGTGACTGTGACGCAGCTGGCGGATCTCGGCGTGCGGCGCATTTCGGTTGGTGGCGCATTGGCGCGCGCGGCGTGGAGTGGTTTCATTCGCGCGGCCAGCGAGATTCACGAACGGGGAACGTTCAAATCATTCGCTGACGCGACGCCTTTCGGTGAACTGACGGAACTGTTCCTGAAGCGTCTGTAGAGGCAGGGACCAGCCCTGCCCCACATAAAGAACGAGTCGTTTAGATCAATTTTCGTGGTGTGAGCGGCACTTGCAGAGTTTGTTCGCCGCGGCGAATCGTCAGTTTATAGGTTGCGGGCTTCTCAAACATCTCAGCAATCTTCGTGGCCTTCAATTCTGCCGCCGGCTGGCCGTCGACGCTCACGACGATGTCGTCCTTACGTATTCCGGCTTCAGACGCCGGCGAGTTCTCCAGCACGTCCATCACGCGCACTATCGAATAATCCTTGCCCTCAGTCGTCAAGACGACACCCGCCGTCGCTCGATCCATCGGCTGGGCGAAGGTCGAGTTAGGTTCCAGAATGATTCGCGTGTGACTGTAATCCAGAAAGACTTTGAATTTGGCGGCGATCAGCTGGCCGATATTTCCCACGAGCTGGTTAGTGGCCATTGCGCCGGCTTTGTCCTCTGAGAACAGAGTGATTGGATTCGCGATTGTGAATTTGCCGATTTGCAGCGAGCGCACGCGGCCGATTTGTCCGTTGCTCTGACCGCCGGCGCCGCCGACGCCAATGGCCTTAATCGTCTTCATGCCATTGCCGAGCAGATTGTGTTGCGTCACCACCGGACTCATCAGCACCAGCGAGCCGCTCGATCCCAAATCAAGCACGAACTTTCCTTTGATCGCTTCGCCGTTTGCGGGGGTGACTTCACCATCGAGCAGCGGATAGCCCATTTGATTGAGCTGGATGGGAATGCTGTCGCCCGCACCGGTGTAGCTGAATTTGTCTTTGTCGTGCAGTTTCAGGACGCGATTCTGATAATCGACCTCGACGACGTACTGCTTGATGAAATCCGAGCCGATGATGCCGTCGAAGTCATGACCGGCGCGCGCGGCCATGCGGCGCAGCGGAATGGCGATGCTGACCGGTTGCGAGAATCCGTCCAGACCCGGCAGAGACCAATTTGCCTCTTTCACAAACGAACCCGGCAGAGTGTCGGCGCCGGCGCCGCCGACTCGTAACTGGCCATCGAGTTTCAATCCGAGGTCTTTGGCGACGTCCGTATCGACGACGCCG
>Ga0207686_10000247_pt1 | contig 41146 bp, 44 predicted proteins | sample KBSM24metaG_FD_184396 | JGI IMG/M metagenome (GOLD analysis project Ga0207686, IMG submission 184396) | Miscanthus rhizosphere microbial communities from Kellogg Biological Station, Michigan, USA - KBS M2-4 metaG (SPAdes) (version 2) | ecosystem: Host-associated > Plants > Roots > Rhizosphere >...
AGGGCCGCGGCCCTCTCTGGCTGGGTCGAGCGCTACAACTTCAGGCGACGACATGGCGCCCTCGGTCACCGGCCGCCCATTGCGCGGCTGCGGGAGCTGACCGGGAACAACGTGGCTGGCATCTACAACTAGCCGAGCGGGTTGAGGCCGGGCGGCGCCTCGGTCTGCTCCGCCGCGCGCACCTGTTTGCGGTGGGTGCGGATCTCGCTCATGATCCGCTCCAGGCGCGGCTCGGCCGAGGTGTCGACGTGGGTCATCGTCGCCGCGATGCCGGGGTGGATGGCGGCGATCCGCTCGTGCATCGCCTGGGCGACGGCGCGGTAGCCGGGGTGGCCCTCGCGGCCGGAGCGGAGCTCGACGAGGTGCATCGCCTCGCGGGCGTTGAGGTCGAGCGTGTAACGGATCCGGTATGCGAGGCTGAGCGCGTAGGGCGCCTGCTCGGCGAGACCGGCGGCGACGAGGCGCTCGTACTCCACCCGCGAGACCTCCAGGGCGCGTTCGAACTCGCCGCCGGCACCGGCTTCGACGACCTCCTCGGGGACCCCGGCGCCGAGGTCGGGCCCGAGCCGCTGCCACTGGCAGGTCAGCATCCGGTGGCGCTGCAGGTCGCGGAAGGCGCCGTAGTCGGAGACGATCTCGAAGCGGTAGCGCAGCGCCTCGAAGCCGCGGCCGGGGCGGTGACGGCGGTTGGCCCGCTCGCCGACCAGCGCCGCCAGCAGCTCGGCCCGCTCGGAGCGGTCGAGGACGTCGATGCGGGCGAGGATCTCGGTCTCGGGCACCGCGGCGGCCTCGAGCAGGCAGGCGGCGAGCAGGCTCTCTTCGCTGCCGTCGACGTGGACCAGCTCGACCGAGGGGGCGGCGTCGCCGGCGTCGCGGCGGTCGAGCCCGAGTCGGGAGACCCAGCCCTCGGTCCGCTCGCGGCGCTGCTCCAGGTAGGAGACCCAGGCGCCGCCGCGATCGGGCCGCTCGACCCGCGAGACGAAGCTCGGCATCACCTGCTTCAGCTCCTCCAGGATCATCCCGCCGTACTCGCGCGCCTCCGGCAGCGGCGAGGCCATCAGCCGCAGGATCAGCTGCTCGTAGGCCTGGCCGGAGGCGTAGATGCCAACGTGGCTGAGGGTGGCGGCGGGCAGCAGCCCGCGCAGCAGGTCGAGCGCCTTGGCCCGGATCGAGCGCTGCCAGGGCCCCTCGGGTTCGCCTTCGCCACGGGGCCAGCGGTCGGCCGCCCAGGCCTCGACCGCGGTCAGCGAGCGCGAGTAGATCCCGAAGATCTCGTCCATGGCCCGGCCGAACTCCGGGCCCAGCTCATCGTTGCGGTAGAAGCGGTAGCCGCCGCCGGGCAGCGGCTTGTCGTAGGGGATGTAGCGGGTCGATTGCTCCAGGTAGGCGGCGAGCCGGCCGCGCTGGAGCAGCTTGGTGAGGACGTTGGAGACCCACTCGCAGGCGACGTGAGCGCCGCCTACCTGGGCGATCGAGTCGTCGCCGTAGCCGACGAAGACGCGCTCGTAGAGCTGAGCCGCGCGGGCGCCCTCGTCGGCGTCGAAGGGGCGGCCGGCCGCCGGGGCATCGGCCGCGAACTCCTCCAGATAGAGGCGGCGGACGGTCCCGGAATAGCGCGAATAGCGGGCAAAAAGCGCGCCTTTGACGGTTTCCGGCAGGTTCACCAGCCCGAACACGGGACGGTCCAGATTGGTGAAGTGAGGGGCGAGGATCGCCTGCTCCTCGGCGGTGAACTGCTCGACTGGATAGCGCACCGGGGCATCGTAGTGGCGCCCGACGACGGGCCGGGCGCGGCGGGCGGCCCGGTCTCGCTTCGGTCGCCGATCCGGCGCTGAGATTTGACATTCGCGCCTATTCACGCCGAAACTCTTTGTCTACGGTGGATGTCATCATGGAGGCGATGAGAGAGGCCTGGACCGACGAGCGGCTCGACTACCTGAACCACCGGGTCGACGACGGGTTCAAAGGGGTCGACGAGCGTTTCAGGCAGGTCGATAAACAGTTCGAGCGGGTCAATGGTCGGTTCGAAGAGATCGATAGGCGGTTCGAGCAGGTCGACTATCGATTCGAGTTGGTCGACAAGCGCTTCGACCGGATCGACGGCGAGCTGGCGCGGGTGAACGACCGGATCGACTCTCTTCATCACGGCCTGAACCGGATCGGCGTCGGCATCATCGTCGCCCTGGTCGGTCTCATCGCCACCCAACTCTGACGTTGACGGGAGGCGGTTATGGGGTGGAGGGCAGGGATCGCGGTCGCGGTCGCGTGGACGATCGCGGGCTTCGGGATGGCGCCGGCCGCCGCCCAGGCGGGGTCGGGGCCGACGGCGATCGTCTCGCTGGGGGACAGCTTCATCTCCGGTGAGGGTGGGCGCTGGCTGGGCAATGGCTCGGAACCGTTCGGGACGAGGTCGGGGACCGATCGTGCCGCCTTTGGTTGTGATGGCTGGAATTGTGAGTACGACCCCGCGCTGGTCTACGGGTCCTCGGAGGCGAACGGTTGCCACCGCTCCGACGTGGCGCCGATCCTCAGCGCCCCGGTGGCGGTGGACGAGAAGCTCAACCTCGCTTGCTCTGGAGCGAGGGTGGGGAACATCTGGCCCGCGTGGATGGGAGGGCAACAGCATTTCGGCGAGCCACCGCAGGTCGATCGGCTGGCAGCGGTGGCGCGCCGCGACGAGGTGCGGATGGTGGTCCTCACGGTCGGTGCCAACGACGTCGGCTTCGGCGAGCTCGTCGCCGGCTGCGCGCTCGCCTGGGCGCGCAGCTCCGCGGACGATCCCGCGTTCTGCGGGGCCGGCGCCCAGGCCTCCATCGATGCCGCCCTATCGGCGATGGAGCGCGGGTTGGCGAGGGCCTTGCACGGCATCCGGGTGACGATGGACGCCGCCGGCTACGGCCGCACGGATTACCGCCTGGTGACGATGAGCTACGCCGCGCCGTTTGCTCCCGGCCGCTGGATTCGCTATCCGGAGGATGGTTGGAGCCGGCTCAACGAAGGTGGCTGCCCGGTCTGGAACGCGGACGCCGACTGGGCGGCGGGCGAAGGCATCGGCTCGATTGTCGCGACGATGCGCGTGGCCGCCGCGTCCGCCGGCTCGGAGTTCCTCGACCTGCGGCACGCTCTCGACGGTCACCAGCTCTGCGATCGTCGCGCGCGCAGGGTGGGTCCGGCCGGGCCGTCGCCGGCGAGCGCCGAATGGGTCCGCCGCCTCGCCTTCGTTCAGGGCTCCAGCCGCGAGTCGCTGCACCCCAACGCCTACGGTCAGCGCGCGATCGGCGCCTGCCTCGGCTTCCTCTATATCCGTCCCCGCGGCGACTACTCCTGTCGGGCGATGCCGGGCCGCGGCTACGTCAGTGGAATGCGGCTCGAACCGCTTGGCTGAGGCGGAGCTGCCATCAGCTCGACCCGGTGACCGCCGGGGGCGATCGCGTGGGCGCGCGGGGCACCCCAGTGTTCGCGGCCGGAACGGGTCTCGAAGCCGTGCTCGCGCAGGCGGTCGAGCGTCGCCTCGAAATCCGTCACGACCAGCGCGAGGTGGCCTCGCTCCGGGACCGTCGGGCGCTCCTCGTGCATCAGGTGGATCTGGGTGCCGCCGCGCTCGAGCCAGGTGAAGCCCTCGGCAAGGGCGGGTGGGGGCTGGACCCGCTCGAAGCCAAGCAGGGTGAAGAACTCGACGGCGCGCTCGACGTCGCTGGACTCGATCTCGATGCCGACGTGGTGGAGCATCAGAACAGCAACGAGACTAGTGCGGCGAGGATCACGATCGCCGTCGACCAGGTGACGGCCTCGGCGACGATCCGGTTGTCGAGGCCGTAGGCGTGGGAGACGACCATCGCGTTGAGGCCGGTCGGCATCGCCGACATCAGCCGGTAGGCGGCGGGGAGGTCGATCAGCGGGGCCGCCAGCAGCATCAGCAGGGCGGGGACGAGGGCCAATCGCGACACCAGGGTCAGCATCACCGGCTTGGTCAGCGGCGGTGGCAGCGGCAGCTCGCCATGCTCGGCTCCCTCCGCCAGGGTGGCACCGACGGCGAAGAAGCCGATCGGGAGGATCGCCACGATCAGCGCCTGCGAGGCGTCAACGAGGACCTGCGGCGCCAGCGCGCTCGGCGCCAGCAGGCCGGCGATCGCGGCGTAGAGCGGCGGGTTGCGGGTGAAGAAGGCGCGCACCCGGTCGCGCGGGGTGTCGCCCGCTTTGGTCCCGAACGCCGCCCCCACCGCGAACGCCCCCAGCAACAGCGAGGGACCGGTGACGAGCACGTCGTAGAGGACCGCGGTCGAGAGCTCCGCGCGGCCCAGCAGCGCCACCGTCAGCGGGTAGCCGAGGTAGCCGGTGTTGACGCTGAGCACGGCGACGATCACCGCCCCGACCTGATGCCGCGGCAGCCGCAGCACCCGGCTCGCCATCCACCAGGTGAAGACGCCGGCCAGCGAGACCGCGACCAGCGCCAGGCCGATCCCGACCGCGTGCGAGAGGTCGATTTCGGCCTTCGCCAGGTTGAAGAAGATGACCGGTGGCAGCAGCGCGTAGAGCAGGATCAGCAGCGCTTTGCGGGCGGCGTTGGCGGCTCCCAGCGGCCAGCGGCGCTCCGACCAGACGCCGACGGCGACCGCGACGACGATCGCGAGGGTGGTGAGGAGGACGCCCATCGCGGGGCAGTCTGACGGTGGCTAGCCGAAGAGGGAGGCGCCCGCGTGTTCCGCGAACTCGACCAAGGGCTGGGGGACGATCCCGAAGAACACGGTTGCCGCCGCGGCCAGCAGGGCCGGGCCGACCAGGTACCAGCGGCGGCCGGCCTCGGGATCGATCGGGTCGGCCTCGGGCGAGGCGCCGGCGATCGCCGGGGTCGCGCCGGGAGCGCTCGCCCCCTCCGGGCGCATCCACATCGCCGCCACCACCCGCAGGTAGTAGGCGAGCGAGATCATCGTGCCGACGGCGATGAAGACCGCCAGCCAGGTGTAGTCGCCTTCGACCAGGGCCTCGATCAGGTAGAGCTTGCCGATGAAGCCGACGGTGGCGGGCAGCCCGGCCAGGGCCAGCATCGCGATCGTCAGCGGCCAGGCCAGCAGCGGCCGCTCCGCGCCGAGGCCCTGGACCGAGCGGATCGAGTCGCCGAAGGGCGTTTCGCGCTCGCGGGCGACGATCACGGTGAAGGCGGCGAGGTTCATGAAGGCGTAGCCGGCGAGGTAGAAGACCAGCGAGCTGACCCCGGCCTCGGAGGCGACGACGATGCCGCCGAGCATGTAGCCGGCCTGGGCGATGCCGGAGTAGCCGAGCATCCGCTTCAGCGAGTCCTGGCCGAGGGCGCCGACGTTGCCGACGACGATCGAGATCGCCGCCAGGACCGCCAGCGCCGGCTGCCACTCGCTCACCTGCGGGCCGAGGGCGACGTCGAAGAAGCGCAGGAAGACGGCGAAGGCGGCGGCCTTGGTCGCCACCGCCATGAACGAGGTGACCGGCGTCGGCGCCCCCTCGTAGACGTCCGGCGTCCACTGGTGGAAGGGGGCGATCGAGGTCTTGAAGGCGAGGCCGACCGCGCACATCGCGATCCCGACCAGGATCAGCGGGTCGCTCAGCACGCCGTTGTGGACGATGCCGGCGGCGATCCCCTCGAACCCGGTCGAGCCGGTGCCGCCGTAGAGGAAGGCCATCCCGTAGAGCAGCGTCGCCGAGCCCAGCGAGCCGACGATCAGATACTTGAGGCCGGACTCGAGCGAGCCCTCGCGGCGCAGGTTGGTGGCGCAGAGGATGTAGAGCGGGATCGAGAGGGTCTCGATCGCGACGAAGAAGGTGACCAGGTTCTGCGCCTGGGAGAGCAGGACCATCCCCAGCACCGAGCCGATCAGGAGCGCGTGATACTCGCCGCTGCCGGCTTCGGAGACCGCCCGCTCGCGGGTCGAGATGAGGACGCAGAAGCCGGCGGTGAGGATCGCGATCAGCGAGATCGAGATCGCCAGGTCGTCGAGGCGCAGCGCCCCGGTGACCAGGCTCTTGTTCTCGCCCCACTGCCAGATCAGCAGGCCGGCGGTGCTGGCCAGGGTCAGCAGCGTCAGCGCCGGCGCGCCCCGCTTCAGCGGCTTGAAGACGGCCGAGAGGAGAACGACGCAGAGGCCGACGGTGAGGGCGATGATCGGCGAGATGCCGGCGTAGTCGATGGCGGGTTCGTGGAAGTTCACGGGGTCTCCATTGGTGCGTAGCCGGTCCAGCCGGACTTCTCGTCCGCGCTGGCCAGCTGCGCTTCCGGCGCGGAGCCGCGGGTCACGCTCGCCACCGTCTGCTGCACGGTCGGGGCGGTGCGGCGGAGGATCAGCTGCGGGTAGAGGGCGAGGGCGAGGATGCAGAGGACCAGCGGCGCCAGCACGAGGCCGTCGCGCAGGCCGATCTCGCGCGAGGCGATCCCGTCCGGCTTGCGGTTGTGCATCGCGTGCTGGTAGAGGCGCAGCGCGTAGTAGGCCGACATCGCGACGCCGCTGATCGCGATGAAGGCGAAGACGATCTTCGCCTGGAAGAGCCCGTTGAGGATGTAGAACTCGCCGATGAAGTTGGCCGAGCCCGGGATCGCCAGGGTGGCCAGGGCGACGATCAGGAACAGCGCCGCCAGCACCGGCGCCCGCAGGGCCATGCCGCCGACCTCGCGGATGTCCTCGGTGCCGGTGCGCTCGTAGAGGATCGCGACGATGATGAACAGCGGCGCCACCACGAGGCCGTGGTTGACCATCTGCAGGATCGCCCCGTCGGCCCCGTCGGCGCGCAGGGCGAAGATTCCGGCGGTGATGAAGCCGAGCTGGGCGACCGAGGAGTAACCGGCGATCAGCCGCATGTTGGTCTGGGTGAAGGCCATCACCGAGCCGTAGAGGATCGAGGCCAGGGCGATCACCAGGATCACCTCCTGGAACTCGATCGTGGCATCGGGGAAGAGCGGTAGCACCACCCGCAGGAAGCCGTAAGCGCCGACCTTGGCGAGGACGCCGGAGAAGACGACGAGGACCGGCAGCGGCGCCGCCCGGTAGGCGTCGGGCATCCAGCCGTGGAGGAGGAAGGCCGGCATCTTGACCAGGAAGGCGGCGGCGAAGAACCAGAAGATCCAGCGCTGGCTGTCGACGTCGAGGCCCTGCTGCTGGATCGCCGCGATCGAGAAGGTGAGGTGGCCGCCGTCGGCGGAGATGATCGCCGCCGCGATCGCCCCGACCAGCATCAGCAGCGAGCCGATCAGGGTGAAGATCATCATCTTCAGGGTCGCCGCGGCTGCCGTCGGGCCGCCCTCGCGATCGCTCCCCCAGGAGCCGAAGAGGAAGTAGAACGGGACCAGCATGAAGTCGAAGAAGAGGACGAAGAGCAGCAGGTCCTGAGCCAGGAACGAGCCCAGCGTCGCCGTCTCCGCGACCAGCATCAGGAAGAAGAAGAGCTGAGGACGATCCTGCTGGCGGAAGGCGGCGAAGGCGATGCCGCCGATCCAGAGCACCGCGGTGAGCAGGATCAGGAAGAGGTTGAGCCCGTCGATCCCGAGGCTGTAGTCGACGCCGAGCCCGGAGATCCAGGGGGTGTCGACGCTGTACTGCAGGCCGGAGCTGCCGGAGTCGAACCCGAGCGCCAGCGAGATCGCGATCCCCAGCGTCGCCACGGCGCCGAGCGTCGCCCACCAGCCGGTGATCCGCTTCGGCAGGAAGAGGCCGACGATGCCGAAGGCCAGCGGGGTCCAGAGCAGGAAGCTGCTCATGAGCTGCTCAGCAGGAAGTAGAGGGCGAGCCCGGCGAAGCCGGCGATCAGCAGCAGCGCGTAGCTGCGGACGAAGCCGTTCTGGACGGCGCGGACGACGCCGCCGCTGCCGCGCACCGTCTCCGCGGTGCCGGTGACGAGGCCGTCGACGACGAAGCGCTCGAAGACGCGGTTGGCGAAGCGTCCAATGGCCAGGGCGGGGCGGACGATGAGGATGTCGATCAGCTCGTCGAAGTACCACTTGTTGGCGAGGAAGGTGTGCAGCGGGCCGAGCCGGCGGATCAGCGCCGCCGGCGTCTCCGGGCGCAGGACGTAGAGCCAGTAGGCGATGCCGATCCCGGCCAGCGAGATCGCCGCCCCGATCCCCAGGCCCACCCAGGCGGCACCGACCGAGGGCTCGATCGCCGCCAGCGGCGAGTCGGCGAAGACCGGCTCGAGGAAGCTGGTGACGACGCTGTCGACGCCGGGGACCTGGATCAGCCCGGCGAAGAGGGCGAGGAAGGCGAGCACGCCCATCGCGATCTTCATCGGCGGCGACTGCTCGGCGATGTGGTGCTCGGCGCCGGGGAAGCCCACCTCGGTGTCCTCCTCCTCGCCGGTCGCCGGGTTGCGCGGCGTCTCGTGCGCGAGGTGGCCCGTGTCGATCAGCTCCTGCGCCTCCTTGCAGGGCCGGCCGGGGAGGACGCGGAAGATCAGCCGGAAGGTGTAGACGGCGGTCAGCAGCGCCCCGAAGTAGCCGAGGATCTGGAAGATGTCGTACATGCCGCCGCGGGCGTGGGCGTAGGCGAGGATCTCGTCCTTGGAGAAGAAGCCCGAGGTGCCGGGGAAGGCGGCGAGGGCGAGGCCGCCGCAGATGAAGGTGATCGAGGTGAACCGCATCGCCTTGCCGAAGCCGCTCATTTCGTCGATGTTCTGCTTGTTCGCCATCGCCGAGATGAAGGAGCCGGCGCCCATGAACAGCAGCGCCTTGAAGAAGGCGTGGGTCATCAGGTGGAACATCCCGGCGCTGTAGGCGCCGATCGAGACGCCCATGATCATGTAGCCGATCTGGCTCATCGTCGAGTAGGCGATCGCCCGCTTGAGGTCGGTCATGACCAGGGCGATCGTGCCGGCGACGAGGAGGGTGGCGAGGCCGACGAAGGCGGCGATGTCGGCGGCGGTCGGGGCGAGCACGAAGAGGGTGTGGGTGCGGGCGATCAGGTAGACGCCGGCGGTGACCATCGTCGCCGCGTGGATCAGCGAGGAGACCGGGGTCGGGCCCTCCATCGCGTCCGGCAGCCAGGTGTGGAACGGCAGCTGCGCCGACTTGGCGAAGGCACCGACCAGAAGCAGGAGGCAGATCGCGGTCGCCGACCACTGGTTGGTGTGGAAGACCTGCGGTGCCTTGGCGAAGACTTCGCCGTAGTCGAAGGTCCCCAGTTCGCGGAAGATCAGGAAGGCGGCGAGGGTCAGCCCGATGTCGCCGACGACGTTGATCACGAAGGCCTTCATCCCCGCCCGCGTCGCCGTCGTGCGCCGGTACCAGAAGCTGACCAGCGCGTAGGAGGCGAAGCCGACGAAGGCCCAGCCGACGATCAGGAGGACGAAGTTGCCGGCGAGGACCAGCAGCAGCATCGAGAAGACGAAGAAGTTGAGGTAGCTGAAGAAGCGGTGGTAGCCCTGGTCGGACTGCATGTAGCCGTAGGAGTAGAGGTGGATCAGGGTCGAGACGCCGGTGACGACGAGGACCATGAAGACCGAGAGCGGGTCGACGTAGATCCCGAGCTTGATATTGAGTCCGGCGACGCTGGCGTAGTCCCAGAGCGAGGAGGCGTGGTGGCGCGCCTCGGCGTCTTCGCCGAGCAGGCAGAGCAGGGCGCCGATCCCGCAGAGGAAGGCGAGGCCGATCGCGGCGGTGCCGATGACCCCGGCGACCTTCGCCGGCAGCACCCTGAAGCCGAGGCCGATGAAGATCGAGCCCAGCAGGGGAAGGAGGAGGACGAGCCAGGCCCAGCTGGTGGCGGTCATCCGCGCAGCTCCCGCAGGTCGTCGACGTTGAGCGGCAGCTTGCGGCGGAAGAGGGCGACGATCAGGCCGAGCCCGACGACGACCTCACAGGCGGCGATCACCATCACCACGATCGCGAACACCTGGCCCTGCTGGTTGCCGACCATGCGGCTGAAGGCGACCAGGGCCAGGTTGCCGGCGTTGAGCATCAGCTCGAGGCAGAGCAGGATCACCATCGGGCTGCGGCGGACGAGGATGCCGACGGCGCCGGTGGTGAAGAGCAGGGCGCTGAGGACGATGTACCACTCGACGTTCACGCCGCCTCCCCCTCGCGTTTGCGGCCGGCGAGGACGATCGCGCCGACGGCCGCGAGGAGCAGGAGGATTGAGGAGGCCTCGAAGGGGATGAGGAACTTTTCCAGCATCAGGCGGCCGATCGCGGCGGGGTCGCCGAAGCCAGCGGGGACGTCGGGCCCGTGGGTGCCGAGGGCGAGCAGGGCGGAGGAGAGGACGGCGATCGAGAGCTCGATGAAGAGCGCCAGCGCCAGCGCCGGGGCGAGGAAGCGCTGCCCTGGGATCGGCTCCCAGGCCGACTCGCCACCGCCGCCGACGTAGGCGACGACGAAGACGTAGAGCACCATCACCGCGCCGGCGTAGACGACCACCTGGGCGGCGGCGACGAAGGCCGAGGTCAGCAGCAGGAAAAGCACGGCCAGCGAGAAGAGGTGGACGATCAGCGCCAGCACGCTGTAGAAGGGATTGCGCATGGCGACGACGCCGATCGCGCCGCCGAGCGCGCCGATCGCGGCTCCGAAGAAGAGCACCGCTTCCATCTATTCCCCCTCGCTTTTCAGCGGGGTGCGCTCGACCGGCTCGGCCAGCAGCATCTCTTTGGTGAAGATGAGGTTGCTGCGGTCGTAGTCGGCCATCTCGTAGTCGTGGCCCATCGTGATCGCGTCGAAGGGGCAGGCGATCTCGCAGTAGCCGCAGAAGATGCAGCGGCTGAGGTTGATCTCGTAGACGGCGGCGTAGCGCTCGCCGGCGGAGACGCGGTCGCCGGGGATGTTCTCGGCGGCGACGACGCGGATGCAGTCGGCCGGGCAGGCAGCAGCGCAGAGCGAGCAGCCGACGCATTTCTCCAGCCCGGTGTCCTCGAACTTGTGCAGTTTGTGGCGGCCGCGGAAGCGCGGGTAGACCGGGGTCTTCTCCTCCGGGTACTCGATCGTCAGCGGGCCCTCGATCAGCCGCGCCATCGTCGTCTTCAGGCCGCGCAGGGTCTCGCCGAAGGCGCGGTAGGCGCCGCCGACGCCACCCGGCTCGGGCCCGCGCTGGACCGAGACCACGTCGGCCGAGCTGAGGTAGGCGACCGCCTTCGGGTCGAAGCTCTCGCCGCCGCCGTTCGCCGCGCTCACGTCACCACCACCAGGATCGCGGTGACGAGGACGTTGAGGGTCGCCAGGGGCAGCAGCACTTTCCAGCCGAGGGTCATCAGCTGGTCATATCGCAGCCGCGGCAGCGTCGCTCTGATCCAGATGAAGACGAAGATCAGGCAGAGCATCTTCACCAGCATCCAGATCGGGTCGAGGAAGCCGGGGCCGGGGCCCATCCAGCCGCCGAGGAACATCGCCGCGGCGATCCCGGAGACGACCAGGATCTCCATGTATTCGACCAGCAGGAAGGAGCCGAAGCGCATGCCGCCGTACTCGGTCATGAAGCCCTGGACCAGCTCGGCGTCGGCCTCGGGCATGTCGAACGGGGTGCGGTTGGTCTCGGCGAAGCCGGCCAGCATGAAGATCAGGAAGCCGACGAGCTGGGGGATCACGAACCAGACCTTGCCCTGGGCCTCGACGATGTCGACCAGCGAGAGCGAGCCGCTCATCATCACCACGCCGAGCAGGGCCAGGCCCATCGAGACCTCGTAGGAGATCAGCTGCGCGGCCGAGCGCATGGCGCCGAGCAGGCTGTACTTGGAGCCCGAGGACCAGCCGCCCAGCAGCAGCCCGTAGAAGGCGATCGAGCCGACGGCGAAGAAGTAGAGGATGCCGATCGGGACGTCGATCCCGTAGAGGCCGACGCCGTCTTGGACGTTGCCCCAGGGGATGATCGCGAGGGCGAGGACGCCGGAGACGACCGGCAGCAGCGGCCCGAGGATGAACAGGGTCGAGACCGCGTTGGCGGGCCGGAACGACTCCTTGGAGATCAGCTTGCCGACGTCGGCAAGCGGCTGCAGGAGCCCGAAGGGCCCGACCCGATTGGGGCCGTAGCGGTGCTGGAAGCGGCCGATCAGTTTGCGCTCGACCACGGTCAGGATCGGCAGGATGCCGAAGACGACGGCGAAGATGATCACCGACTTGAGGACCATGATCCAGGTGGCTTCGACGAAGTTGACGTCGGCGAGCGGGAGGGCGAGCATCAGGCCGGGGTCTCGCTCAGCTTGGTGATCTCGACCCGGACCGGACCGCCGTTGAGCAGGGAGTTGGCGTTGCCGACCGAGACGCCCTCGGCGAGGAAGACGACGCCGGTGGCGACGCGCTCGCGGATCTGCACCGTCGCCTCGACGCCGGTTCCGTTCTGGCCGACGCGGACCCTGTCGCCGCTCTTCAGCTCGAGGCGCTCGGCGTCGGCCGGGGAGATCTCCAGGCGCTGCTGGGGGGTGAGGAACTTCAGGGGTGGGTTGAGCTCGGTGATCGGGCCGGCCCAGAGGTCGCGGTAGGTCCCGAGCGCCAAGGAGCCCGCCGGCGCGGGGTCTCCGGACGCGCTGTCGCGCTGAGTGTCCGGAGACCCCGCGCCGGCGGGCTCCTCCGGGACGGGTGCGTTCGCGGCAGATGAAGTGTCCTGCCAGCGAACTCCGCGGCCGCCGATGTCGGTGTCGCCGATGCCGGCGTAGAAGGGGATCGCGCTGGTCAGGGCGGCGAAGGCGGAGGGCTGGGAGTCGACGCCGGTGTCCTCGCCGAGGGCGGTGGAGAGGGCGGCCAGGACCTGGATGTTGGGGAGGATGTCGCCGGGGCGGCCGGCGGAGGGGCGGACGCGCTGGAGGCGGCCGTCGGGGTGGGTGACGGTGCCGTCTTTCTCGGCGTGGGTCTCGAGCGGGAAGAGGACGTCGGCCTTGGCGCTGGTCGCGTTCTCGTGCATCGAGAAGCAGACGACGAAGTCGGCGGCGGTGATCGCGGCCTCCCAGGCCTTGGTGTCGGGGAAGTCGCGCAGTGGGTCGACGCCGAAGAGGATCAGGCCGGTGAGCTCACCCGACTCCAGCGCGGCGCGGATCTCCTCGGTCGCTTTGCCGACGAGAGCTGCATTTGACACGGATGCCGTGTCAAATGCACTCTTCGTCGCGCTGAGGCCCGGGCCGGCGTCCGGCAGGCAGCCGGCCTCGCGCAGGCCGCGGGCGTTGGCGAAGTCGGGGACTTCGAGCAGGCCCGAACCTTCGCTGCTCGCCGTGCCCAGCGCCGCGGCGAGCTCGAGCAACGCCTCGGCGCCGTCGCCGTCGCGGGCGAGGCGCTCGCCCCAGATGACGACGACCTTGCCGGCGCCGCGCAGGCTCTCGGCCAGCGGCGTGGCGACGTTCTCGGCGCCGCCGACGGCGCTCGCCAGCTCGCCGATGAAGTGGGCGCCCTCGCCGGGCGCGTAGCGGGCGATCGCCTCGGCGCCGCCGTCGAGCGGGGTCGGGCGCTCGGTCGCGACCGCGAGGCGGGCGCCGTTGCGGCGGATCGCCTTGCGGATGCGGAGGTCGAGGATCGGCGAGCTGTGCAGCGGGTCGGTGCCGACGACGAGGATCAGGTCCGCCCCGTCGATGTCGCTGACCTTGGCCGAGAGCTCGGGCTGGGCGAGCCTGACCAGCGCCTCGCGGCCGGGGCCGCGCGAGGGGCGGGAGTCGATGTGGGGCGAGCCGAGCGCCTCGCGCAGCAGCCGCTGAACCAGGTAGGCCTCCTCGTTGGAGGCGTCGCCGACGATCGCCGCGGTGGCGCCGCCGCCGGCGCGCAGCCCCGCGGCCGCGGTCTCGATCGCCTTGTTCCAGTCCGTCGCCACGCTGTTTTTGAGCCGCGGCCCATCGACCCGCTTCGCGTCGGCGAACATCTCGAAGCCGTAGCGGCCGCGGTCGCAGAGCCAGCCGTCGTCGACCTCGGCGTTGTCGCGCCCCAGCACCCGTTTCACCTTCTCGTCGCGGACCGTGAAGCTGACGTTGCACTGGCTCGGGCAGAGCGTGCAGACCGAGCCGGCCTGCTCGATGTCCCAGGGCCGGGCGCGGAAGCGGTAGGTGTAGTTGGTCAGGGCGCCGACCGGGCAGAGCTCGGTGATGTTGCCGTGGAAGGGGGCGACGTAGGGGCGGTCGTCGAAGGTGCCGACGAAGGTGCGGTCGCCGCGCTCGAGCAGCTGCAGCTCGGCGTCTTCGGAGACCTCCTGGCTGAAGCGCACGCAGCGGTAGCAGAGGATGCAGCGCTCGCGGTCGATCGCGACCAGCGGCGAGAGTTCGATCGGCTTCTCGAAGTGGCGCTTTTCGTCGATCACGCGGCTTTTGCCCGGGCCCCAGCCCTGCGTGATGTCCTGCAGCGGGCACTCGCCGCCCTTGTCGCAGACGGGGCAGTCGAGCGGGTGGTTGACGAGTAGGAACTCGACCACCGCGCTCTGCGCGTGCTTGACCTGCTCGGTGCGGGTGTGGACGACCATGCCCTCGCGCACCGGGGTCGAGCAGGAGGTCTGCAGTTTCGGGATCCCCTCGATCTCGACCAGGCACATGCGGCAGGCGCCGACCGGCTCGCCCAGCTTCGGCTCGTAACAGAAGACCGGGATCTCGACGTCGCCCTCGCGGGCCGCGTCGTGCAGCATCTGCCCCTCGCTGGCGACGATCTCGCGACCGTCGATCGTCAGGGTGATCTCGCGCGGCTCGCTCATACCGATGCCCCCAGGGTCTCGGGCGGGCCCTGCACGGCGGCCAGGTGGCTGGCTTCCTCCAGCGGCGAGCCGGCGTTGGCGATCACTTCCTCGAACTCGGGGCGGAACTTGCGGACCATGGCGCTGACCGGCATCGCCATCGAGTCGCCGAGCACGCAGAGGCAGTGGCCCATGATGTTCTCCTGGACCGAGCTGATGATGTCGAGGTCCATCGGCGTCGCCTCGCCGCGGACAACCCGCTCCAGCATCTTCACCGTCCAGTTGGTGCCCTCGCGGCAGGGGGTGCACTTGCCGCAGGACTCGTGGTGGTAGAAGCGCGCCGTGCGCAGCGCCATGTGCGGGATCGAGACGCGGTCGTCGGCGACGATGATCGAGCCGGAGCCGAGCATCGAGCCCGCTTCCGCCATCGCCTCGAAGCTGTAGGGGAGGTCGAGCTCGGCCGGGGTCAGCACCGGCGAGGAGGAGCCGCCCGGGTAGAAGGCCTTGATCTCGTGGCCGGGCTCGGGGCCGCCGGCGAGGCCGAAGATCAGCTCCCGGGTCGGGATTCCCAGCTCGACCTCGTAGTTGCCGGGGCGGCGCACGCCGCCGGAGATCGAGACCACCTTGGTCCCCGGCGACTGCTCGGTGCCGAAGCCCTTGAACCACTCGGCGCCCCGGGCGACGATCCGCGGCACGTTGGAGAGCGTCTCGACGTTGTTGATCAGGGTCGGCCCGCCGTAGAGGCCCTGGACCGCCGGGAAGGGCGGCTTCAGGCGCGGGTTGCCGCGCTTGCCCTCGAGCGCGTCCAGCAGCGCCGTCTCCTCGCCGCAGATGTAGGCGCCGGCGCCGCGGTGGACGACCAGCTCCAGGTCTCTATGACAGCCGAGGATGTTCGTCCCCAGGTAGCCCGCCTCGTACGCTTCGGCGACGGCGGCGTCGAGGATGTCGGCCTGGAGGTCGTACTCGCCGCGGATGAAGATGAAGGCGTGGCCGGCGTCGGCGGCGAGGGCGGCGATCGCGATCCCCTCGATCAGCTGGTGCGGGTTGCGCTGCATCAGCTCGCGGTCCTTGAAGGCGCCGGGCTCGGACTCGTCGGCGTTGCAGCAGAGGTACTTGGCCATTTCGCCGCGGGGGAGGAAGGAGGCCTTTTTGCCCATCGAGAAGCCGGCGCCGCCGCGCCCGCGCAGGCCGGAGTCTTCGAGCTCCTTGAGGACCTCGTCCTGCTCCATCTCGCGGTAGGCCTTCTCCTGGGTGGCGTAGCCGCCGACCAGCCTCTTGTAGCCGTCGAGCGTGCGCAGCGCCGGGTCCTCGGCGTGCTCGAGCAGGACGCGGGTCTCGCGCGGGTCAGGCACCGGCGCCTCCCGGGTTTGCGGTGTCGCCGGCCAGCGGCCGCGCCGCCAGGTCCTTCTCCGGCAGCACCGGCTCGCCGGCCTTGATCTGGCCGATCGCGACGCCGGCCTCGGCCGCCTCGAGCGGGCCGTAGTAGCGCTGGTCGATCGAGGCCATCGGGGCGATGTCGCAGGCGCCGAGGCACTCGAAGCCGGTGACGAAGAGGTCGTCGTCGCCCTCGGCGGCGGCCTTGAAGGCGTCCAGCAGCTCGTCGCCGCCGCGCATCCAGCAGCTGATGTTGGTGCAGACCTCGATCCGGTGGCTGCCGACCCGCTCGGTGTGGAGGAGGTCGTAGAAGCTGGCGACCGACTCCAGGTAGCCCGGCGTCACCCGCATCACCGCGGCGGCCTGGCGGATCCCCTCGGGGGTGCACCAGCCGTAGAGCTCCTGCACCGCCCAGAGGGCCGGGATCGAGGCCGAGTGGCGGTCGGGGTAGCGGGCCATCAGCGTCTCGATCCGCTCCCGCAGCTCCTCCGGGCAGCCGACTTCGTGCAGCTCCGGGATCCCCTCGGAGGCGCGATCGGGGACGCGCCCCTCGGTGACCGCGATATCGACCGGAAGGTTCGGATTGCTGCTGCCGGCACCGTCGACGGGGCTCATCGGTCGACCCCCCCGAGGATCGGGTCGAGCATGCCGAGGCTGCAGATCATGTCGGCGACGTAGCTGTCGAGCGCCATGTCCTTGAAGGCCTGCAGGTTGACGAAGGAGGGATCGCGGAAGTGGACCCGCGAGGGCTTCGAGGAGCCGTCGGCGAGGACGAAGCAGCCGAGCTCCCCGCGCGGGCTCTCGATCGCGTAGTAGACCTCGCCGGGGTCGACCCGGAAGCCCTCGGTGACGAGCTTGAAATGGTGGATCAGGCTCTCCATCGAGGTCGAGAGCTCCGAGCGCGGCGGCAGCACGTACTTGCGGTCGTCGGCGATGAAGGGCCCGTCCTCGAGCCGGTCCAGGGCCTGGCCGACGATGCTCGCCGACTCGACCATCTCCGCCACCCGCACCCGGTAGCGGTCGTAGTTGTCGCCGACGGTGCCGACCGGGATCTTGAAGTCCAGTTCCGGGTAGGCGAGGTAGTCGAAGGTCTTGCGCAGGTCCCAGGGCTCGCCGGCGGCGCGCAGCAGCGGCCCGGTCACGCCCAGCTCCAGCAGCCGCTCGCGGGAGACGATGCCGACCCCTTTGGTCCGCTGCAGGAAGACCTCGTTGCGGTCCAGCAGCGCTTCGTACTGGCCGACGCGCACGGGCATGTCTTCCACGAAGGAGCGGCACTTGGCCTCGAAGCCGAGCGGGATGTCCTCGATCACGCCGCCGACCTGGAAGTAGCGGGTGTGCATCCGCTGCCCGGTCGCCATTTCGAACAGGTCGAGGATGCGGTCGCGCTCGCGGAAGCAGTACCAGAGCATCGAGATCGCGCCGAGGTCGAGCGCCGTCGTCCCCAGCCAGACCAGGTGCGAGTGGATGCGGTTGAGCTCGAGGAAGATCGTCCGCAGGTACTTGGCCCGCGGCGGGATCTCCAGCCCGACGAGGCGCTCGACGGCGCCGCAGTAGGCCTCCATCTGGAAGAAGTAGGAGACGTAGTCCATGCGCTCGACGAAGGGGATGACCTTCCAGTAGCTCTTGTCCTCGCAGGACTTTTCGATCCCGGTGTGGACGTAGCCGATCACCGGCTTGAGGTCGCGCACGACCTCGCCTTCGAGGTCGACGATCAGCCGCAGCACACCGTGGGTGGCCGGGTGGTGCGGGCCGATGTTGACCGTCATCAGCTCGGTCGTGCGGTCGGCGGTCAGGTCGATCTGCTCAGCCATAGTTGCGCTCGTTGTAGGTGAACGTCACAGGCTCTCCGCCGACTGGGAAATCCCGCCGCTGCGGCCATCCCACGTAGTCGTCCGGCAACAGGATCCGGGTCAGATCGGGGTGGCCGTCGAAGACGATCCCGAAGAAGTCGAAGGCTTCGCGCTCCTGGAAGTTGGCGGTCGGAAAGAGCTCCGTGCAGGAGTCGATCTCCGGCAGAGCGTCCCCCTCCGGGTCGGCGAGCATCGCTTTCACCCGGATGCGCTCTACGCGATCGCGGTTCAGGAGCTCGTAGTGGACTCCGAAGCGGGGGGCCGCCGGCAGGTAGTCAGCGACATGCAAGCTCGACAAGAATCGGTAGCGCTGGCCCGGCGTGTCGCGCAGCCAGGAGAGGACGGCGAGGATCTGCTCCGGGTCGACGATCAGCGCCGGCTGGTCGCGGTCGAACGAGGTGGCGAGGACGGCTCCGGGGTGGTCGCGCTCGATTTCCCCCCGGATCAGCTCCAGTCCGGGGGCATCAGGCACGGCTCAGCTCCCGGGCTTCCAGGTAGGCCGCGGCCGCCTCGGCGCTGGGCGTGCTGGCCGGCCCGCCGCGCGCCCACTCCTCGGTGCCGGCGGCGTTGTAGCGCCCCCGCCAGCTCTGATCCGGGTTGCCCTGGATCTTGCGCTGCAGTTTGGTGAAGCCGTAGAGGACCGCCTCCGGCCGCGGCGGGCAGCCGGGGATGTGGAGGTCGATCGGCATGAACTTGTCGGCGCCCTGGACCACGGCGTAGTTGGAGAACATGCCGCCGGAGGAGGAGCAGGCGCCCATCGAGATCGCCCACTTCGGCTCCAGCATCTGGTCGTAGAGGCGGCGGACGACCGGCGCCATCTTGATCGAGACCCGGCCCGAGAGGATGATCAGATCCGCCTGGCGCGGCGAGGCGCGCAGGGCCTCGGCGCCGAAGCGGGCGAGGTCGTAGCGGGCGGTGACGACCGAGATCGGCGCCTCGATCGCGCAGCAGGCGAGGCCGAAGGTGAGCGGGAAGATCGAGTTCGACCGCGCGTAATTGAGCATTTTCTCGAAGGTCGTGGTGACCACGCGCTCTTCGACGTAGCGCTCGAGGTCCTCACCCTCGAGGTCGCCGCGCAGCATGTCGCGGGCGGAGCGCTGCCTGGCAGCGAAGGTGCGGCGCTCTACTTCCAATCCAGGGCCCCCTTGCGCCAGACGTAGACGAAGGCGACCAGCAGCAGGACGACGAAGGTGATCATCTCGCCGAGCACGAAGACGCTGTCGGCGCCCTTGAGGATCACCCCGACCGGGTAGAGGAAGACCACCTCGATGTCGAAGAGGATGAAGAGCATCGCCAGCAGGTAGAAGGTGATCCCGAATTTGAAGCCCTTCATCGCCTCGACCGGGATCCCGGACTCGTACGGCTCGCCCTGGCGGCGGCTGGCCGCGGTCGCGTGCGCCGGCTTCTTCGGCCCGATCAGGTGATTGAGCATCGCGAGGACGCCGCCGACGGTGATTCCGAGGACGGCGAAGACGAGGATCGGGAGGTAGCTCTTGAGCACTGGGTGGTGGGGGTTTTTGTGCGGACGGCGCCAGGCGACCTTCGCCCGTCGTTCAACGCCCGTAGCCGCTGTTATACACCCACCTTGTGACAACTTGCTACATAGTGCTTTTCCGCATCAGCAAGCCGAATCCCGACCCTTTTGGGCGGATATCAGCCGCGTTTGGCGCCCCGAGTGGAGGCAGGGCCGATGGCTGAGGTCCATCTCGTCGTCGGCTGCGCCGTGATCCTCTTCAACCTCGTCGCTTTCGCGATCGGCGGCGTCGCCTGGTTCCGGGCCCGTCCCTCGATCCCGTTCTGGTATCTGCTGCGCCTCGCCCAGGCCTCGGTCTTCCTCCAGGTCACGCTCGGCGGCCTGCTCGTCTTCACCAACCACAAGCCGGCCGAAAGCATCCACTACCTCTACGGGATCCTCCCCCTGGTGGTCTCCTTCATCGCCGAGGGTGCTCGCACCGGCGCCGCTCAGCGCGAGCTCGGCGACACCGACTTCGAATCCCTCGACGCCGAGACCCAGGAATCGATCGCCCTCCAGATCGTCCGCCGCGAGATGGGGATCATGGCCGTCAGCTGCGGCGTCATCCTCTTCCTCGGCCTGCGGGCCGCGACGACCAGCGGCCACTCCTTCTTCTAGGTAGGCGTCTAGCCCGTGATGCGGAAGGCCGGGTGGTCCGGGGCGATGCGGAGCAGCTCCTCGTCGCTGGCGTCGGGGCCGACCCCGTCGAAGAAGGCGCCGACCTCCCACTTCCACTTCTCGAGGTAGGCGCGCAGCAGCGGCGGGCGCTCCTCGAGCGGCACCTCGGTCGCCGAGAACTCCTCGACCTTGCGGCCGCGGACCAGGCGGCCGCCGCCGCTGACCCGCATGTTGCGCACCCACTGGGTGTCGCCGCGCGGGGCGACCAGGTAGCGGCCGCCGTCGAACGGGAGCGGGTTGACCGGCGTCTGCCGCCACTCGCCGCTCTTGCGCCCCTTCACTTCGAGCACGGCGGACCCGGCGATGCTGATCCCCAGCCGCGCCAGTCCGGCGACGAGCCGGTTGAAGACGTTCTTGGTGAACCAGCCCGGCTCCTGGAAGTGAGGTTCTCGAGCGGCCATCGGCCGATTGTCGCAGCAGCGAAAGGGGGAGAGAAGATCTTCCCGCTCTACTTGGGGAAGTTCATGGCCGCCGCGGCAACCATTGGGTACCATATGCCCGTGTCTCGCACGCAGACCCTTGTTCAGCTCACCGACAAGTTGCTCCGCCGTCTCGATGAGCGTGCCGCCCGCGAGGGTCGTTCCCGCTCCGCCCTTATCCGCGACGCGATCGAGGGTTACCTCTACGACGACGAGAACGCTCGGATCGACCGAGAAATCCGGGAGGGCTACGAACGCTTCCCGGAGACGGACGAGGAGATGGCCGCCGCCGAACGTGAAGCGCGCGAACTGATCCGCGAAGAGCCATGGTGACGCGGGGCGACATCTGCTGGTGTGACCTTCCGGACGAGGGACGGAGGCCGGTGCTGATCTTGACTCGGGCGGAGGCGATTCCGGTCTTGAGCCGTGTGCTCGTGGCGCCCGTATCGCGCAGGGTTCGCAATATCCCCACGGAGGTTCGTCTTGACTCCTCTGACGGGATGCCAGAGGAGTGCGTGGCAAGCTTCGACAATGTTCGTCAGGTGTCGCGTGGCCTTCTGGATGCTCCCATCACCACTCTCTCCGGCCCCCGCATGCACGAGGTCTGTCGGGCGCTGGCGATCGCCACCGGCTGCAACTGACGCGGTCCTCAGGCCAGCGGCCGGTACTCGCCGCCGTGGAAGACCAGCGGGTCGCCCTTGGTGGTCTCCAGCTCGCGAACCTCGCCGGTGACGATCACGTGGTCGCCGGCGGCGATCACGTCGCGCAGGTCGCAGGCGATCCAGGTCAGGGCGTCGTCGATCGCCGGGGTGCCGTCGCGCTCGCTCCAGGCTACGCCGGACCACTTCTCCGCCACCGGCGCCTTGGTCGCGAAGGCGCGGGCGGTTGCCTCCTGGCCGGCGTGGAGGACGTTGATCGCGAAGCGGTCGGCCGCCTGGACGGCGAGCAGGGTGCGCGAGCCGCGGTCGAGGCAGGCGAGCATCAGCATCGGCTCGATGGAGAGGGAGCAGACGGCGTTGGCGGTCGCTCCGGCGGGTCCGTCGGCGCCGCCGGCGGCCACGATCGTGACCCCCGTGGGGAGGCTCGCCATGGCGGCGCGGAATCGGGCTGGGTCGGGCGTCGGCATCGTCAGACGTTCGGGATCGGCTCCAGACAATATGATGCGCGCCGCGTGCGCCCCGTACTGCTCATAAGCATGGTTGTTGCCGCCGCCCTCGGCCTCTCGGCCTGCGGATTCGGCGAAGAAGGGATCTCCGTCTCCAAGGACGACCCCAACTACAACGGCGCCGTTCTCTTCGCCACGCACTGCTCCGGCTGCCACACGCTGAGCGCCGCCGGCACCCAGGGCAGCGGCAACCGAGGCGAGCGGACGCAGGGTCCGAACCTCAACCAGCGAACCGAGACCTACGACGATGCGCTCTACGCGATCCAGAACGGCGGCTTCTCCGGGGCGATCATGCCCCAGAACATCGTCGTCGGCGAAGAAGCCGAAGCCGTGGCGCACTTCGTCGAGAAATACGCGGGCGAAGAAGCCGAATCGTCGCCCCGCCCCGGCCAGAAGCCTTAGCGCGAAAGCGACATGCTCGATCTGAAGCTGATCCGCTCCGAACCTGAGCGGGTCAAGACCGCGCTCGCCCGCCGCGGCGCCGCCGAGCAGGTCGACGAGCTGCTCGCCCTCGACGCCCGCCGCCGCGAGCTGCTGCCCGCGGTCGAGAGCGCGCAGGCCGAGCGCAAGACTCTCTCCAAGCAGATCGGCGAGGCGAAGCAGGCGGGTGGGGACGCGGCCGAGCAGATGGCGGCCGTGCAGGGGCTGAAGGAGAAGATCGAGTCCGGCAAGGAGGAGTTGGAGCGGGTCGAGGCCGACCTCAATCGCCTCGTCGTCTCGCTGCCGAACCTGCCCGACCCCGACGCTCCGGATGGGATGACCGAGGAGGACGCGGTCGTCCTGCGCAAGGTCGGCGAGCCCCCAGAGTTCGACTTCGAGCCGCGCGACCACCTCGACCTCGGCACCGAGCTGGGCCTGATCGACATGGAGGCCGGCGCCCGCCTCTCCGGCTCGCGCTTCGCCTACCTCAAGGGCGACCTGGTGCTGCTGGAGCTGGCCCTGGTCCGCTTCGCGATCGAGCTCGCCCGCGGCGAGGGCCACGAGCCGGTGGTGCCGCCGGTGCTGGTCCGCGAAGAGGCCCTGGAGGGGACCGGCTTCCTGCCCGGCGACCGCGACCAGATCTACGAGATCCCCAAGGACGACCTCTTCCTCACCGGCACCTCCGAGGTGGCGCTGGCCGGCCTCCACGCCGACCAGATCCTCGCGGCCGACTCGCTGCCGCTGCGCTACTGCGGCTTCTCGACCTGCTTCCGCCGCGAGGCCGGCGCCGCCGGCCGCGACACCCGCGGCATCTTCCGCGTCCACCAGTTCGACAAGGTCGAGATGTTCTCGTTCGTCGAGCCGTCGGAGTCGGCGGCCGAGCACGAGCGGCTGCTGGCGATCGAGGAGCGGATCCTCGGCGAGCTGGAGATCCCCTACCGGGTGGTCAGCGTCGCCGTCGGCGACCTCGGCGCCCCGGCGGCGAAGAAGTACGACTGCGAGGCCTGGATCCCGAGCCAGGAGCGCTACCGCGAGCTGACCTCGTGCTCGAACACGACCGACTACCAGGCGCGGCGCCTCGGCTGTAGGTATCGGGCCGCCGACGGCGAATCCCCCCAGGTCGTGCACACGCTGAACGGGACGGCGGTGGCCGTGGGAAGAACGATGATCGCGCTGATCGAGAACAGGCAGGACCGGGACGGCGGGTTCACGCTACCCAAAACTTTGCATAAGTACGGCGCTCCTGAGAGAATCGCGCCGCAATGAGCGCAGATCAGAAGGGCATCCCTACCCGGTATTGCCTGCCGGGCACGGATCGGGGCGCGGCGGCATGAACTCCAGCGTGCGCGACGCCAAGCGCGTCGTCCTCTGCGACGACCACGAGATCGTCCGCGAGGCGATCAAGTCGCGGATGGCGAACTCGCCGATCGTCGAGATCGTCGGCGAGGCCGGCAACGGCCGCGACGTGGTCGACGTCGTCAAGGAGCTCGAGCCCGACGTCCTCATCATCGACGTCGAGTTGCCCAAGCGCGACGGCATCGAGGCGACCAAGGAGGTCCTGAAGGCGCGTCCGCGGACCAAGGTCATCATCTTCACCGCCCACGCCCAGCCGGACCTGCTGGCTCTGGCCCTGCGCGCCGGCGCCTCCGGCTACGTGCTGAAGTCGGCCCCGGCGGAGGACATCGCCCGCGCGGTCAAAGCGGTCACCGGCGGCGGCACCTTCCTCGGCGGCGACTTCGCCGGCGGCAAGCCCTCCGAGGTGGAGAAACTGCTCGAGCTCTCTCCGCGCGAGCGCCAGATCCTCGAGCTTCTGGCCGAGGGGCTGCGGGTGAAAGAGATCGCCGAGCGGCTGGCGCTGAGCCCGGCGACCGTCCACACCCACGTCCGCAACGCGATCGGCAAGCTCGAGGTCGACACCCGCACCGAGGCGGTCGCGCTCGCCGTCCGCTTCAACTACCTCGGCGCCGGCGGCGCCGTCCAGCAGTAGCGCCGCCGCGCCTCCGGCTACTTCTTCTCCAGCTCCAGGGCGCAGCCGTTGATGCAGTAGCGCTGCCCGCCCCGGTCCGCCGGCCCGTCGTCGAAGACGTGCCCGAGGTGGGCGTCGCAGGCCTTGCAGACGACCTCGGTCCGCTTCATGAAGAGGCTGTTGTCGGGCCGCAGCTCGACGTGCTCGAGGTTGGCCGGCTCGGTGAAGCTGGGCCAGCCGGTGCCGGAGTCGAACTTGGTGTCGGAGGAGAACAGCTCGGCGCCGCAGCCGACGCAGCGGTACATGCCCGCGCTCTTCTCGTCCACGTAGGGACCGGTGAAGGCGCGCTCGGTGCCGCCCTTGCGGGTCACCTCGAACTGCTCCGGCGTCAGCTGCTGGCGCCACTCCTGCTCGGACTTCTCGACCTTCGTGCCCATCGTTCTCCTTTCGTCTCTTGAGCCAAGGGTACGCCCACTTCCTTACGCGCCGGTGACGCGATCGCGCCTAGTCTTTGCGCCGATGAAGCGCGTTGCCCTGTCCTTGGCGCTGCCGGCGCTGGCGCTCCTGTCCGCGGCGCCGGCCGATGCCTCGCCACCGCTCGCGCCGGTCTCCACCTGCTCCACCCAGGCTGGGCTCGACGCCGCGGCCGCGGTGCAGGAGCGGGCGATGCTCTGCCTGGTCAACCACGCCCGTGCCAACCGCGGGCTGGCGGCGCTTGCCGCGGACGACGCCCTCGCCCGCGCCGCCGACCACAAGTCGGCCGACATCCTCCGTTGCGACGAGTTCAGCCACGAGGCCTGTGGGCGCGAATTCACGTACTGGATCGGGCGCTTCGGCTTCGGTGGCTGCGCCAGTGCCGAGAACATCGCCTGGGGCGGCGGCAGCCTCGGTGGGGTGCGCTCGATCTTCCGCCTCTGGATGCACTCGCCCGGGCATCGCGCGAACATCCTCGGCCCCTACGAGGAGATCGGAATCGGACTCAGGGTCGGCAGCCTCGAAGGAAATCGCGGCGCCCACGTCTGGACCCAGGACTTCGGCGCCGGCTGCTGAGCCGCGCGGCCGATCTTGACCCCAGCCCGGTGGGGCGAAGGTCGGATGCGGCGTGCGGTGCGCCTAGGATGGCGGCGTGCCCGAGGCCTTTTATGTGCCCGACGACGCCGGCTACGCGGCGACGGAGCTGACCCGCGGCCCCTGGGACCCCGGGGCCCAGCACGCCGGGCCGCCGGCGGCGCTGCTGGGACGGGAGATCGAGCGGCTGCCCGACGCCGAGGAGTTTCAGGTCGGCCGGGTCACCTGCGAGATCCTGCGCTCGGTCCCGATCGGGCCGGTCGCGGTCAGCGCCCGGGTGCTGCGGCCGGGGCGGCGGGTGCAGCTGGTCGAGGCGGAGCTGCGCGACGAGGCGGGGGAGCCGCTGATGCGCGCCAACGCCTGGCGGATCCGCACCGGGGCGGTCGAGATCGCCCCCGAGGCGCTGGTCGCCGAGGAGCCGCCGCCCGGACCCGATCAGGGCCATGAAGTCGATTTCTTCCCGACCGGCGAGCAGCTCGGCTACCACTCGGCGATGGAGGTCCGCTTCGTCAAGGGCGGCTTCGTCGAGCCCGGCCCGGCGCTGGTCTGGCTGCGGGTGCGCCAGCCGCTGGTCGCCGGCGAGGAGCCGACGCCGCTGCAGCGGGTACTGGTCACCGCCGACGTCGGCAACGGGGTCAGCGCCAGCCTCGACTATCGCCGTTACCTCTTCATCAACGTCGACCTCACCGTGCATCTGGAGCGGATGCCGGTGGGGGAGTGGGTCTGCGTCGACGCCCAGACGCTGCCCCGGCCCAACGGCGTCGGCACCGCCGAGTCGGTGCTGTCCGACCAGGGTGGCCGGATTGGCCGCGCCCTACAGACCCTGCTGATCGCCCAGCGCTAGACCGGCCCGGCCGCGGCCGGCGTCACTGGACGGTGGAGAGTCGTGAGGATCAGCAGCGCCGAGCCGACGGCGATCGCGGCGGCGAGGATGAAAGCGCCCTCGTAGTCGGTCAGCGCCGCGGCCAGCCCGGCCAGCGGCGCGCCGATGCCGACGCCGGCGTCGAAGAAGGCGGTGAAGGTGCCCATCGCGGCGCCGCGGGCCTCCGGTGAGACCCGGTTGACCGCGATCAGCATCAGCGAGGGATTGAGCAGGGAGAAGGCGGCGCCCATCGCCATGCCGCCGATCAGCGCCACCGGGAGGCTGTGGGCGAAGGCGATCGCGACCAGGCCCACGGCCTCGCCCAGGGTCGCCCCGATCGCGACCCGGGCGGCGCCGATCCGGTCGGGCAGGTCCCCGATCACGAGCCGGGTGAGGACGATCATCGCCGCGAAGGCACCGAAGACGAGGGCTCCGTGGCCGACCCCGCGGGCTTCGAGGTGGAGGACGATGAAGGTGGCGACGGCGGCGTAGCCGATCGAGGCCAGCGCGACCGCGAGCCCGGGCCGCACCGCCTCCGGAGCGATCAACGGGTGCGGCTCGGCGTGGGGGAGAGGCTCGAACGGGTCGGGAACCCGCAGCGCGATCAGGACGCCCAGCAGCGGCATCGCCGCGGCGAAGATCCAGACCGCCGTGTAGCCGCTGGTCTGCAGCAGCACCTCGCCGGCCAGCGGCCCGACGCTGAGGCCGCCCCAGACCGCGAGGCCGTAGAGGCCGAGCACGCGGCCGCGGCGGGCGGGCGGCGCCAGGTCGATGATCCAGGCCGAGCCCGCGGTGTAGACCGAGCCCTCGCCGGCGCCGAGCACGAGGCGGGCGAGGATCAGGCCGGCGAGGCCGAGGCCGGGCAGGTAGAGCAGGCCGCTGAGGCAGAGCAGCAGGCCGCCGATCAGGACCGTCGGCTTGCGGCCGCGGCGATCGGCGAGGCGCCCGGCGATCGGGCGCAGCAGCAGGCCGGAGATCGCGTAGGAGCCGATCACCACCCCGACCGCGATGTCGCCGGCCCCGAGCGGGCCGTGCACGTAGCGCGGCAGCACCGGCAGCACGGCGCCGACCGCCAGCAGGCCGCAGAAGGTGACGGCGAAGAGGCCGGCGAAGGCGAGTCCGGGCCGCTGCGCCCGGGCCGGCGGGCCGACCGTTTGGGTGCTCACCGCAGCAGCGCGGCGAGGTCGTCGACGACGTGATCGGGCTTGATCGGGCCCGCGTTCGCGTCCTCGCTGTCGGTGCCGCTGCGGACCAGGACCGTCGCCAGCCCGGCCCGCTGGCCACCCTCGATGTCGGAGGAGAGGCGGTCGCCGACCATCGCCACGCGCTCGGTGTTGCCGAGCGCGGCGAGGGCGAGCTCGAACAGATGGCGCTCCGGCTTGCCGGCGATCTCGGCGACCCGCCCGCTGGCGATCTCGACCGCGGCCAGGATCGCGCCGGTCCCGGGCCACTCGCCGCCGGGCATCGGCATCGTCGGGTCGCGGCTGGTGCCGATCAGGGCGGCGCCGGCGTCGAGCGCCCGCTTCGCGGTCAGCAGCTCCGCGTAGTCGAAGTGGGGGTGGCCGGAGACGACGACGACGCCGGCATCGCGCCCGGCCTCGCCCTCGAGCACGGTCACCCCGGCGGCGGCGACCATCTCCTTCAGCGTCGTTCGGCTGGCAACGAAGGCGCTGCCGTTCGCCCCGACGGCCTGGCGGGCGAGGCGGGCGGCGACCATCCCGGCGGTGACGATCTGGCTCTCGCCGACCTCGACCCCGAACCCGCGCAGGCGCTCCGCGTACTCGGCCGGGAACTTGGCCGGGTTGTTGGTGACGAAGACGATCCGCTTGCCCGCGGCGAGCAGGGCGGCGAGCGTCTCCGGCGAGCCCGGCACCGGCTCGCGGCCGATCCAGACGACCCCGTCGAGGTCGATCAGGAGTCCGTCGAATTCGTCCGCCAGGGCCACGGGCCGCAGGTTATTGCCCGATCTCGATACGGTGCCGATTAGTGAGTATCAACGGACAGGTCGTGGTCGCCACCGACCTCACCCGTCGCTACGGCGAGGGCGATGCCGCCGTCGACGCCCTGGCCGGGGTCAGCACCGGCTTCGAGCGCGATCGCTTCACCGCGATCATGGGCCCCTCGGGCTCGGGCAAGTCGACCCTGATGCACATCCTCGCCGGGCTCGACAAGCCGACCAGCGGCAGCGTCCAGCTCGACGGAGTGGAGATCACCGACCTCGACGATGGCAAGCTGACCGAGCTGCGCCGCGACAAGCTCGGTTTCGTCTTCCAGTTCTTCAACCTGCTGCCGGTCCTCACCGCCGAGGAGAACCTGGTGCTGCCGCTCTCGATCGCCGGCCGCAAGCCCGATCGGGCCTGGGTCGATCAGCTGATCGAGACCGTCGGTCTCGGCGACCGCCGCACCCATCGTCCCTCCGAGCTCTCCGGCGGCCAGCAGCAGCGCGTCGCCGTCGCCCGCGCCCTGGTCTCCAAGCCGGCCGTGGTCTTCGCCGACGAGCCGACCGGCAACCTCGACTCCAAGGCCAGCGCCGACGTGCTCAGGCTCCTGCGCCGGGCCGTCGACGAGTTCGGCCAGACGGTGATCATGGTCACCCACGATCCCGTTGCCGCCGCCCACGCCGACCGCTTGATCACTCTCCGCGACGGCAAGCTCGTCCAGGACGGCGCGCCCGGCTCCGCGGACGACGTGATCGAGCTGATGAAGCAGCTTGACTAGCCTCGCCCTCAAGAGCCTCTGGGCTCGCAAGTTCCGGACCCTGGCTACCAGCTTCGCCGTCGTCCTCGGAGTCGCCTTCGTCGCCGGCTCCTACATCCTCACCGACACGATCTTCGCCGCCTTCGACGAAATCTTCACCGAGTCGCTGAGCGGGACCAGCGTCGTGATCACGGCCGAGAATCCGGTCGAGCAGGACAACGGCGAAATCCCGACGATCAGGGCCTCGCTGCTACCGCGAGTGCAGAAGACGGCCGGTGTGAAATTGGCCGCGGGGGCGATCTTCACTCCCGGCGGCTTCTTCGACTCCAAGGGCGAAAAGATCGGCAACAAGTTCGCGCCGAAGTTCATCTCCTCGACCCAGCCCGGCGAACTCGAGTCGCTCAACTACGTCGACGGCCATCGACCCCGGGGGCCGACCGAAGCGTCGATCGACCGATCGGCGGCGGAAAGCAGCGACCTCGAGCTGGGCGAAGAGATCGAGCTGATCGGCCAGGGCAGCGCCCGCAGGTTCCGCCTGGTCGGCTTCACGCAGCTCGGCAGTGCCTCTTTCGGCGGCGCCAGCATCGCCCAGGTCACGCTGCCGGTCGCCCAGGCTCTCACCCACAAGATCGGTCGCTTCGATCAGATCTCGGTGGCCGCGGCCGACGGCGTCTCCGCGACCGCGCTCAAGAACCGGATCGCGCGCCAGATGCCCCGTGGGGTGAAGGTCGAGACGGCCAAGGAAAACGCCGACCGCGGCTCCGAGGAAATCCGCGAAAACCTCAGCTTCCTGCCGACGATCCTGCTCGTCTTCGGCTTCATCGGCGTCTTCGTCGGCTCGTTCCTGATCTTCAACACGTTCTCGATCACCGTCGCCCAGCGCATCAGCGAATTCGGGATGTTGCGCACGCTGGGCGCTTCTCGACGGCAGATCCTGACCACCGTCCTGGTCGAGGCCGGCGCCGTCGGCCTGATCGGCGCGGTGATCGGCATCGGCGGTGGCTTCCTCGTCGCGATGGGGATAAACGGCCTCTTCGAACTGCTCGGCTTCGACCTGCCGACGACCGATCTGGTGCTGGCGTCGCGGACCGTGGTCGTCTCGATCCTGGTCGGCGTGGTCGTGACCCTCGTCTCCTCCCTGGTGCCGGCGCTGCGCTCGACCAGGGTGCCGCCGATCGCGGCTCTGCACGCGTTCGTCTCGGCCCCGTCCCGGCGGCGTCGACTGCTCTACCTGGCGCTCTCGACCCTGCTCGGCCTCGCCGGTCTGGTCATGGTGCTGGTCGGCCTGCTGGGCAACGCCGACGCGGGCGCCGCCGCCGGGCTGATGGGAGGCGGCGCGGTGGCGATCGTTCTCGCCGTCTCGCTCTTCAGCCCGCGGCTGGTGCCGCCGCTTGCCGCCGTGGCCGGCTGGCCGTTGGAGCGGGTGCGGCGGCTGACCGGCCGTCTCGCGCGTGAGAATGCGCAGCGCAATCCCAGCCGCACCGCGGTCACCGCGGCGGCGCTGATGATCGGCCTCGCCCTCGTCACCTTCGTCACCGTCTTCGCCGCCGGTCTCAAGAGCACCGTCGCCCAGGTGGTCGACGAAAACTTCGCTGGGGGCCTGATCATCCAGAACAGCGACGGCTTCTCGCCGATCCCGAACGGAGCCGCCGGCGCGGCGCGCAAGGTGCCGGGGGTCGAACTGGTGGCGACGATCCGCTCGGCTCAGGCCAAGCTCGTCGACGGTGGCGCCGGCGCCCAGGTCTCGGCCCCGACCAACGACATCGAAAAGACGGTCGACGTCGAATGGAAGAAGGGAGGGCCGGCGGCTCTGCGCGACCTCTCGGATGGACAGGCGATCCTCGCCGACTCGTTCGCCGCCGACCACGGCCTCGAAGTCGGCGACAGCTTCCGGCTCCTGACCCAGACCCGCAAGCGGCCGAGCTTCGAAGTGGTCGGCGAGTTCGACTCGAAGCTGGGGGTCTTCGGCAGCGTCTTGATCACCCAGGCGGCGTTGGCGCGGGACTTCAGCCAGACCCAGGACACCACGGACTTCGTCAAGGTCGAGCCGGGGGCCGACGCCGCCCGGGTCCAGGCCCTCCTCAGCAAAGGGGTCGAAGTCGCCTTCCCGCTCGCCGAAGTCCTCAACCAGCAGGAACTGAAGGAAAGCCGCGAAGACCAGATCAACGGCCTGGTCTTCCTCTTCTACGGACTGCTCGCCTTCGCGATCGTGATCTCCCTTTTCGGCATCGCCAACACGCTGGCGCTCTCGATCCACGAACGCACGCGGGAGCTGGGGATGCTGCGGGCGATCGGGATGTCGCGGCGCCAGGTGCGGACGATGATCCGCTACGAGGCGGTGATCACGGCGTTGATCGGTGCCCTCCTCGGCATGGTCCTGGGGCTGATCTTCACGGTGCTGATCGCGCAGCCGCTCAAGGATGAAGGCTTCACGCTCTCCTACCCGATCGGCTCGCTGCTCCTGCTGCTGGTCCTGGCGGCTCTGGCCGGCATCGTCGCCGCTATCGCCCCGGCCCGCCGTGCCTCACGGCTCGACGTGCTCGAGTCGCTGCAGTACGAGTAATCGGGGCGGAGCCTCGGAAAGCGGGCCGGCCTAGTTGGAGGGCGCCAGGCCCATGCGCAGCGCACCCGCGGCCTCGAGCATCGCGCCGCGGGAGGTGGGGCTGATCGCGGTCAGGTTGGCGAAGTTGTGGATCAGGCCGGGGTGGCGGCGCAGGGCGACCTGGACGCCGGCCTCGCGCATCCGCAGCGCGTAGGCCTCGCCCTCGTCGCGCAGGGGGTCGAAGCCGGCGGTTGCGACGTAGGCGGGCGGCAGACCGCGCAGGTCCGGCGCCAGCAGGATCGAGACCCGCGGATCGGTGGGGTCGGTGCCCGGCGGCAGGTAGTGCGCCTCGAAGGCGTCCATGTCGCCTTTGGTCAACAGGAAGCCGGTGGAGAAGAGGTTGCGCGAGGGCAGGTCCCCGGCCGAGTCGGTCGGCGGGTAGATCAGCAGCTGCATCGCCGGCATCGCACCGCCGCCGGCCCGCGCCAGCAGGCTCACGACCGCCGCCATGTTGCCGCCGGCGCTGTCGCCGCCGACCGCGATCCGGGCCGGGTCGATGCCGAGCTCGTCGGCGTTGGTCAGGGCCCAGGCGAAGGCGGCCCAGGCGTCCTCGACCGGGGCCGGGAAGGGATGCTCGGGTGCGAGTCGGTAGTCGACGGAGAGGACCGCCGTGCCCGCGGCGGCGGCGAGGAAGCGGCAGACGCCGTCGTGGGTGTCGAGGTCGCCGATCACCCAGCCGCCGCCGTGGAAGTAGAGGAGCAGGGGCGCAGGGACCCCACCGGGCAGGTTGGTCGGCAGGTAGAGCCGCCCCGGGATCGGACCGCCCTGGCCCGGTATCTCGACCGCCCTCACCGCCGCCATCGGGATCGGCGGCCAGCTGCCGGTGACTTCGGCCTCGCGCCGGGCTGAGGCGCGCGCCGCCTCGATGGTCTTGCCGTTGAGGAAGGACTCGCTCTCGGCCAGCTCGGCGATCCGGATCAGTGCCTGGATGTCGCCGGCCAGCGTCTGCCCGTCGATCGTCGGCGGCGTCCCGAACAGCCGCCGCTGCGTCTTCGGCGAGAGCCCGCAGGCCCACTTGACGATTCGGTGCTCGGCGGCAGGCGGAAGGCGGGGCAGGGCGGGCATCGCGGGCCAGGGTATGCCAATCGGGTGCAGCCGGCCGCAGACGCCCTATGTTTAGGAACTCATCGAGTACTAAACCCCGCCCGGAGGTCTGGATGCACTTGCTTCGATCCCGCCGTATCGCCGTGCCGACGTTTGCCCTGTCCCTGATCGCGGCCGCCGTCCTGGCCCAGCCCGCCGTCGCCTTCCGCGATCGCGACTGCGCGGACTTCGCGACCCACAGGCAGGCCCAGCATTTCTTCGAAACGCACAACCCGCGTCGTGATCCGCACAACCTCGACGGCGACAACGACGGCAAGGCCTGCGAGGACCTGCCCTACTAGCCGTTGGCCCTCGCCGGCGAGTGGAGGGACGTCACACCGGCGGGTGAGGTCGCCCGGGTACGGTGGACGGAGCGTTATGGAGGCGACGGTCAAAGAGGCGGTTCCGACGACGAGCCCGGCGGTCATCCGGGGCCTGCCTCCCGGCCCGCGGATGCCACGGGCGCTGCAGACCGCGATCTGGTCGCGGCAGGCGCAGTGGATGCTGGAGCAGAGCCGGGCCCGCTTCGGCGACATGTTCACGATCAAGATCGCCCACGAAGGGACCTGGGTGATGGTCTCCGACCCGGAGCTGGTCAAGCAGGTCTTCACCGGCGACCCGAGGGTCTTCCACGCCGGTGAGGGCAACGCGATCCTGCGCCCGATCCTCGGCGACAACTCGGTCCTCGTGCTCGACGAGAAGCCGCACATCGGCCAGCGCCGGCTGCTGCTGCCGCCCTTCCACGGCGAGCGCATGCAGGGCTACGGCGAGACGATGGCGGCGATCGCCGCCCGCGAGATCGAGAGCTGGCCGACCGGCACCCCCTACAAGCTGCGACCGCGGATGCAGGCGATCACGCTCGAGATCATCCTCGAGACCGTCTTCGGCGTCCACGACCAGGCGCGGATGGACCCGCTGCGGGCGGCCCTGCGCGACTTCCTCGACCTCACCACCGACCCGCGCTTCCTGCTGCCGGTGGTCCTGATCGGCCCGGAGCGGATCCGCCGCATCTCCGCCTTCCGCCGCCGGGTCGAGCGGGTCGACGAGCTGATCCACGCCGAGATCGCCGAGCGCCGCCGGGCCGAGGACCTGGCCGAGCGCGAGGACATCCTCTCGATGCTGGTCGCCGCCCGCCACGAGGACGGCAGCCCGATGAGCGAGGCCGAGATCCGCGACGAGCTCCTCACCCTGCTCGTCGCCGGCCACGAGACCACCGCCACCGCTCTCTCCTGGGCGATGGAGCGCCTGGTCCGCCACCCCGAGAAGCTGGAGCGCCTGCGTGCCGAGGTCCTGGCAGGGCAGGAGGAGACCTATCTGACGGCGACGATCCAGGAGACGCTGCGCCTGCGCCCGGTGATCGTCCTCGTGATCCGCAAACTGACCGAGCCGGTCGAGATCGGCGGTTACGAGATCCCCGCCGGCGCCGCGATCACCCCCTCGATCCACCTGGTCCACCGCAACCCGGCGATCTACCCCGAACCGGACCGCTTCCTGCCCGAGCGCTTCCTCGAGACTCCGCCTGGCACCTACACCTGGATCCCCTTCGGCGGCGGCGTCCGCCGCTGCCTCGGCGCCGCCTTCGCCCAGTTCGAGATGGCCGTCGTCCTCAAGGAGCTGGTCAGGCGCCACCAGATCCGCCCGGCCGACCCCGCCTCCGAGCGCCCCTTCCGCCGCGCCATCACCGAGACGCCCCGGCACGACGCCGAGGTCATCCTCGGCTAGTAGGGCGCGGGCGCTTCCTCGCGGGTGGGGAGGAGGCGGAGGACGAGGAGCACCGCGGTCGCGACGATGTAGACGGTGGCGATCAGGGCGTAGACCCGAGGGCCGATGTCGATGCTGTCATCGAGGATCGCGAGCACCACCAGGGCGTCGAAGAGCGCCAGCGCTCCGTTGCCGGCGACCCGGACCAGTCGGGTGCCGCCATCCTCGTCGTCCCGCGCCGTCGCCAGCAGCACGCAGGCCGCCGCGGCGGAGACGGCCAGCAGGACGGTGATGCCGGCGACCGTCCCGCTGCTGCCGCCGAACCCGAACCCGAATATGGAGGAGTCGCTGCTCCACAGCGAGGCGACGATCGCGCCGCAGGAGAGCAGCGCCAGCGTCGCGGTCACGAGCCCGAACAGGGCGAACCGCGGCTGCCAGCGGGCGAGCGCGAGCCCGACCGATCCGAAGGCCGTGAACAGCACCACGGCGAACGCCGTGTAGCCGGTCTGGGCGGCCTGCTTGTCGATCTCCGACCCGGTCAGCTCGACCAGGCCGAAGACCACCCCGGCGACGACCCCGGCCGCGATCACCGCATCGCGGATGTCCCAAGTCCTGCCCTCTGCGTTCATCGCCGCTCTCCCCTGACTAGACGAATTCGATCTGCGCGTTCGGCACGCTATCCGGTCGTCTGGATGAATCAGGGTCAGGAAGCCGGCGTGTACGCCTGAGGCCGCCCGAGGCGCAGCGGAACCGGTGCTTCGCCCTCGACGCCGACCAGCAGGCGCACCGGCTTGTTGCCCTTGACGCGGATCCCGCCGGGCCAGATCGTGCGCGGCTTGTCGGCGCAGGGCTGGAACTCGGTCTCGCCGTAGCCACGGGCTTCGCTGAACAGGGTGGTCGGCTGACCGTTGCGACCGAGGACGCGGCCGTAGTAGAGGAAGACCCGGCTTCGCAGGGCCGGCGGCACGCTCACCGTCACCGTCTCGGGCGCCCGACCCTCGACCAGCAGCGGCATCTTCGCCACGAACCCGTTGCGGGTCGGCGACATCGCGTCGAGCGGGTGGCGCCTGACCCCGACCGGCCCCGCGACCACCGATTCGCCGCGCCAGCCGGCCGGACCGTGCCCGATCATCGCCTTGCCGCAGGGAGCGACGTTCGCATCGGCGGGAGCTCCACCGCCGAGGGCCAAGGCGGCCAGGGCAAGCGCCAAGAAGTGCATCTGCTCAGGTTAGCCCGAGCAGATGCACCTGGCTAGATCAACCGCAGCCGGTGTTGTTGCCGCAGGAAGAGCACGTGTAGCAACTGCCGGTGCGCTGCATCATCCCGCCGCACTGCTCGCAGGCGGGGCCGAGGTCGAGGCCCTGCATCCTCGCCGGGACGACCGGCGGGGTTTCGGTCATCGCCGAGGCCGCGGGGACGGAGCCGCCGTTGCCGTTGCCCGGGTTCGCGTGGCCGTTGCCGCCGTTGGCCGGGCCGGCGGTGTCGGTCGGGATCCCGAGGCCGAGCTGGGAGACCTCCGCGTCCTTCTTCGCCCGTACCTCCTGGGTCATGATCCCCAAGTCCTCCAGCGTTTCGGTGTCCTCGATGAAGCGGCTGGCCAGCCAGCGCATGATGTAGTCCGGCAGCGATTTGGCGAAGGGGATCTCCGGGTTGCCGGTGATGCCCTCCGGCTCGAAGCGCATGTAGCTGAACTTGCGCACGAAGACCTCGAGCGGGACGCCGTACTGGAGGCCGAGCGAGATCGCCGTCGCGAAGGCGTTCATCAGCCCCCGCATCGTCGATCCCTCCTTGCCGATGTCGGTGAGGAAGATCTCGCCGACGTTGCCGTCGTCGTACTTGCCGGCGGTGATGTAGCCCTCGTGACCGGCGATCGAGAACTTGTGGGTGATCGACTCGCGCTCGCGCGGCATCTTTTTGCGCTCCGGCTTGGCCATCGCGACCTCGGCCTCGGCGCCCTTCTCGTCCTGGGCGTCGGTGCGCAGCGCCTGCGCGGTCTTCGAGCCGTCCCGGTAGATGGCGAGCGCCTTGAGGCCGCCCTGCCAGCCGCGCGTGTAGGCGTCGGCGATGTCGGCGATCGTCGCCGACTGCGGCAGGTTGACCGTCTTCGAGATCGCCCCGGAGATGAACGGCTGGGTCGCCGCCATCATGTCGATGTGGCCGGTGTGGGAGATCGCCCGCTCGCCGACCGCGACGTCGAAGACCTCGAGGTGTTCGTCCTTCAGCCCCGGCGCTCCGACGATCGTGTTCTTCTCGGCGATGTGGGCGTTGATCTGATCGATCTCCGCCTCCGAGTAGCCCATCGCGTCGAGCGCCATCGGCACCGACTGGTTGACGATCGTCATCTGCCCACCGCCGACCAGCTCCTTGAACTTGACCAGCGAGAAGTCGGGCTCGATCCCGGTCGTGTCGCAGTCCATCAGGAAGCTGATCGTTCCGGTCGGGGCCAGCACCGTCGCCTGCGCGTTGCGGTAGCCGTGCTCCTCGCCGAGCTCGACCGCTTCGTCCCAGGCCCGCTGCGCCGCGGCCAGCAGGTCGCCCTTGATGCCGGTGCCGTCGACCTCGTAGGAGGCGTCGCGGTGCATCCGCATCACCCCGTTGTGGGGCTCGCGGTTCTTCTCGTAGGCCTCGTAGGGGCCGGTCGCCCCGCCGGCGATCAGCGCCGACTGACGGTAGGCGCGGCCGGTCATCAGCGCCGTGATCGCGGCGGCGACGTTGCGGCCGGCGTCGGAGTCGTACGGGAGGCCGTCCGACATCAGCAGGGCGCCGAGGTTGGCGTAGCCGAGGCCGAGCTGGCGGAAGGAGTTGGCGTTGGCGGTGATCTCCTCGGTCGGGTAGGAGGAGAAGCCGACGACGATCTCCTGGGCGAGGAAGACGATGTCGACCGCGTGCTCGAAGGGCTCGACTTCGAAGCTGCCGTCCTCGCGGCGGAATTTCATCAGGTTGAGCGAGGCCAGGTTGCAGGCCGAGTCGTCGACGTGCATGTACTCGCTGCAGGGGTTGGAGGCGTTGATCCGCCCCGACTCGGGGCAGGTGTGCCAGCGGTTGATCGTGGTGTCGTACTGGATGCCCGGATCGGCGCAGCGCCAGGCCGCGTCGGAGATCTGGTTCATCAGGTCGCGCGCGTCCAGCGTCTTCACCGATTCCCCGGTCGAGCGGGCGGTCAGGTGCCACTCCTCGCCGGCGGCGACGGCCTCCATGAAGTCGTCGGTGACCCGCACCGAGTTGTTGGCGTTCTGGTACTGGATCGAGGTGAAGCCCTCGCCGTCGATCGACATGTCGAAGCCGGCGTCGCGCAGCGCCTCGGCCTTCTTCTCCTCGTCGGCCTTGCACCAGACGAAGTGCTCGATGTCCGGATGGTCGACGTCGAGCACGACCATCTTCGCCGCCCGCCGCGTCTTGCCGCCGGACTTGATCGTCCCGGCCCAGGCGTCGGCGCCGCGCATGAAGGAGACCGGCCCGCTGGCGGTGCCACCCTTCTTCAGCGGCTCCATCGAGCCGCGGATGTTGGAGAGGTTGATGCCGGAGCCGGAGCCGCCGCGGAAGATGTTGCCCTCTTTGGTGTTCCAGGCGAGGATCGACTCCATGGTGTCCTCGACGCTGAGGATGAAGCAGGCCGAGCACTGCGGCGTCTCCTCGAAGCCGACGTTGAACCAGACCGGCGAGTTGAAGGCGGCCTTCTGGTTGAGCAGGATGGAGGTCAGCTCCATCTCGAAGGCGTCGGCGTCCTCGGCGGAGGCGAAGTAGCCGCCCTCGCGACCCCAGTTGGAGATCGTGCCGGCGACGCGGCCGATCATCTGTTTGACCGAGTTCTCGCGCTCGGGGCTGCCGAGCTGGCCGCGGAAGTACTTCTGGGCGACGATGTTGGTCGCGTTCTGGGACCAGCTCTTGGGGAACTCGACCCCGCGCTGCTCGAAGGCCGGGCTCTCGGGGTTGCCGATCACCGCGTCGCGGATCTCCCACTCGATCTGGTCGAAAGGATGCACGCCGGCCGTCGAAAAACGCCGCTCGATAGAGAGGCCCTTGAGACCGTTTCTGGGAGTGCTTATGGCGGTCTGGGACATCGAACTTCTCCTCTCGCAGCGACTTTCAGGGGTAACTCCGCAGGATTGCTAACCGACCGGCTGGAAAAAGTGCTCGAAGTCGCAAATAAGGCACTTGGCGAGTGCGGAGGCCGCTTTCCACATGGTGGCAAGTCCGCTATCTCGGCACTAATGTCGCGCTACCCTGAGGGCATGGCCGATGACCTGCGCCGGGGCGCGGAGCGGATGGGAGAGCGGGCGAGCGCCGCCCGCGACGCGATGGAAGGGAAGGCGAGCGACGCAATCGCGCTGGTCAAGCCGAAGCTGCGCGGCGTCTCCCACGAGTGGGCCTTCTTCCTCTCGCTCGGCTTCGGCGTCGCCCTGATCGTCCTCGCGAAGACGCCGAAGGCGACCCTGGCGGTGGCGATCTACGCGGTCAGCCTCTCGGCCCTGTTCGGCACCAGCGCCCTCTACCACCGGGTCAACTGGACCCGGCCCCAGGTGCGACAGTGGATGCGCCGCCTCGATCACTCGATGATCTTCTTCCTCATCGCCGGCACCTACACGCCGTTCGCGCTGCTGGTCCTGCACGGGGCGCTGGCCAACGCGATCCTGGTCGTCGTCTGGATCGGCGCCATCGCCGGCGCCATCGTCGAGATGATCTGGATCGACCACCCGAAATGGGTGGCCGCGATCATCTATCTCTCGCTCGGCTGGGTCGCCGTCGCCGCCTTCCCCGAGCTCTGGTCGCAGATGGGCGTGGCTGGGACCTTGCTCGTCGCCGCCGGCGGCCTCCTCTACACGGCGGGCGCCGTCGTCTACGCGACCCAGCGCCCGAACCCGAGCCCGGCGGTCTTCGGCTACCACGAGGTCTTCCACCTGCTCGTCATCGCCGCCGCCGTCGCCCACTTCTCCGCAATCGCCTTCTTCGCCCTCCCGCACGCCTGACGCCGGTCCGAACTACGCCGCGACCGGCTCCCGGGCGAGTTCCTCGGCCTCCTCGGCGGAGGCGATCAGCTCGGCGAGGATCTCCTGCAGCCGCTCGGACTGCTGCGGCTCCAGCTCCAGCCGGCCGTCGACGAGCTGCTTGTCGGCGTGCGCGACCGGCAGCTCGGTCTCGATCACGCGGCCGCCGAGAGCGCCGAGGACCTTGCGGGTCTCGGCCTGGGCCCAGACCGCGCCGAACATCCCCGTCGAGGCGCCGATCGCCGCCGCCGGGGTGCCCGTGAGGGCGCTCTGGCCGGCTGGGCGCGAAGCCCAGTCGAGCGCGTTCTTGAGCACGCCGGGGATCGAGTGGTTGTACTCCGGCGTCGCGATCAGGACCGCGTCGGCCTCGCGCATCGCCTCGCGCAGCTCCCGCACCGCCTCCGGGGTCCCGTCCTGTTCGAGGTCCTCGTCGTAGAGCGGGATCTCCCGCAGGCGGTCGAACTCGGACCATTCCGCCCCCGCGGGCAGCCGCTCGGCGGCCGCCCGCAGCAGGGCGCTGTTGAGCGAGTCCCGGCGCAGGCTTCCGGATATGCCCAGGACCCGCATGGTTACTCGGCCTCCGCGACGAACTCGAGCTCGACGGCGATGTCGACCTCGTAGTCGAGCGCCTGGCCGCCGCTGGGCAGGTCGGCCTGCCAGTCGAGCCCGAAGCTGCGGCGGTCGACCCGGGTCGCCAGCGAGAGTCCGACGCGGGCGCTGCCGCCGAGGTCGGCGCCGACCTGGCCGATGCGGCCGCCGGCCTCGACCTCGTGGACGGTGCCGCGGATCTCGAGCTCGCCGCGCACGGTGACCTCGTTGCCCTCGCCGAGCTCGACCGCGGTCGAGCGGAACTTCAGCTGCGGGTAACGCTCGGCGTCGAAGAACTCGGGGGAGGCGAGGTGGCCCTTCAGCGCCTGCTCGTCGATGTCGATGCTGGCGACCTCGACGGTGCCCTCCAGCTTCGGCGCCTCGCCGCCCTCGAGCGTCGCGGCGTAGTCGAGGAAGCCGCTGCGGAAAGCGGATACGCCGTTGTGGATCACGGCGAAGTGGATCGTCGAGTGGACCGGGTCGACCTTGTAGGTCCCGGCCGGCACCTGTTGGGAGACGGTCTGGGTGGGGGTCATGTCGAGCTCCTTCTCTAAGGCTGTTGTCGGATAAAAGATTGACGCAGAAACAATCGTAGCAGAAAAGCTTGTAGATACAACTATTGTCATGACAAGGGTCATCTGTCACAATCAAGCGATGAGCGACCAGGCGACCGCCACCACGGCCCCCCGTAACGAGCCTGCCCCGCCGAACACCCCCCACGGCGAGGCCTGGGGCGCGCTCGCGCGCACCCACGCCGCCGTCAGCCAGCGCCTGCAGGAGGCGCTCGCCCAGGGCGACTTCCCGCCGCTGCCCTGGTACGAGGTGCTCGCCGCCGTCGCCGAGGCGCCGGAGCAGCGGATGCGGATGGGGGATCTCGCCGAGGCACTGGTGATCACCCGCGGCGGCCTCACCAAGCTGGTCGACCGCCTGGTCAAAGCCGAGCTGCTGGAGCGGACCTTCTGCGAGAGCGATCGCCGCGTCAGCTACGCGACGCTGCTGCCCGCCGGCGCCTCGCTGCTGCGGGAGATGCGCCCGGTGATCGTCGGCGAGCTCGATCTCGCCTTCTCCGCCAACCTCAGCGTCGAGCAGGCGGACGAACTGCGCCAGACGCTCGACGGCATCCGCACCGGCGCCTGCGCCGGCGTCGTCTAGCCGGCGCGGCCGGGACTAGGCCAGAGCGGCCGCGGCGCGCTCTTTGGCGGCCTCGACGATCGCCAGCACGTCGGCCTCGCGGCCCTCGCGCAGCAGCACCACCGGATCGGGGTCGCCGTTGACGATCCCCTCGAAGAACTCCTTGCGGTCCTGGTAGGTCGGCAGCGTCCCCTTGGCCCAGCCGCGGGCGTCGTTGAGGACGATCGCCAGGCGCGCGTACTCCTCGCCGAACAGCTCCGAGATCTCCCGCTTCATCCGCTTCGCCAGAGCGGGGGAGGCGCCGGCGGTGGAGATCGCGATCGCCAGCGGCCCGGTGCGGACGATCGCCGGCAGGATGAAGTTGCACAGCGGCGGCACGTCGACGATGTTGACCAGCATCGCCCGCCGCTCGGCGTCGTCGAAGACGGCGATGTTGACGTCGGTGTCGTCGGTGCAGGCGATCACCATGAA
>Ga0207686_10000248_pt1 | contig 40993 bp, 31 predicted proteins | sample KBSM24metaG_FD_184396 | JGI IMG/M metagenome (GOLD analysis project Ga0207686, IMG submission 184396) | Miscanthus rhizosphere microbial communities from Kellogg Biological Station, Michigan, USA - KBS M2-4 metaG (SPAdes) (version 2) | ecosystem: Host-associated > Plants > Roots > Rhizosphere >...
CCGGGATGAATGGGATCGAGATCTGCCGCCGCCTGCGTCGCGAAAATCAAACCCGCCGCACGCCGATCATCATGCTGACTGCCAAGGCAGCGGAGGCCGATCGCATTACCGGCCTTGACGTCGGCGCCGACGATTACATCAGCAAACCGTTTTCCATCAAGGAACTGCTCGCGCGCGTGCGCGCAGTAATGCGACGCAGCGAAGAGGAAGCCGGTGAACGTTACGATGACGGCCGTTTGACGATCGATTTCGAAGATGTACGCACCGCTTGCGCCGGCGTCAGCGTGAAATTAACCCATAAGGAATTCCAACTGCTGACGACGCTCGCTCGGAAAAAGGATCGTGTGATTACCCGCCAGCAGTTGCTCGATCAGGTTTGGGGTTACAGTTACTACGGCGACGCGCGTACCCTCGACGTGCATATTCGCCGGCTGCGTCAAAAACTGGACGCGTGCGGTGACTGCATCGAAACTGTGGTCGGCGTGGGTTATAGATTTATCGGCTGCGGGTCGCGCGCCAACTCTGCCAACGCAGATGGTTAGTTCTCGTCTTCTCTCGCTGCTCTCGGTTGCCGCTGCGGCAGCATTCCTCGCTGTTGGATTTATCTCAGCCGATCCAATTCGCGCGATTTGCCTTGGTCTCGGTTGCGTCTTCCTTGGTCTCTCCCTCGGCGCACTCATCTCTACAACGAAACGATCGCGCGGCAATCCGAAATCGCACGGGTTCTCGAGCGAGCTTTTGGATTCGACCATCAACGAGATGCGCGAGGGTCTGGTGGTCATCGACGCAGACATGCGCATCGTGGCTTTGAATCAAGCGGCGCAACGGCTATTTGCGAATGTAGATTCGTCCATCGAGCGCCGGATCACCGAAATCACCCGAAATCCTGCGATTTATGACGCTTTTCTCGACGGCGTGCGTGGCACCGAACGCGTCGGCGTAAAGGTCGAGACCCACGATCCGGAGCGCCGCATCTTCGATTTGCGCGTAGTGCCGCTACGCGCCTCGGCAAACAGCCGCATCACCGGAGCGATCGGCGTGTTCTTTGACGTGACCAGATTGGAAAGGCTGGAAAACGTGCGGCAGGAATTTCTTTCGAATGTCTCTCATGAATTGCGTACGCCGTTAACGTCGATCATCGCCCTGTCTGAAACTCTGGCGGTAGGCGCGATCGATGATCCTGAAAACAACCGCCGCTTCCTTTCAATCATTCAAAAGAATTCCGCCCGCATGCATCGCTTGATTGACGATATTCTGGAGCTTAGCGCGATCGAAGCCGGGAATGTGAAGCTGTATTGCGAAACCGTACCGCTCAGAAACCTGGTTGAAGATGTCATCAACAGCTTGTCGGCGACGGCGGCCGCGAGAAATGTCGAATTGAAGAATCTCGTGGCATCGCCGGGAAATGTCCATGCGGATCCCCACCGGCTGATGCAAATGCTGACGAATCTGATCGACAACGCGATCAAATTCAATCGCGACGGCGGCGAAGTGGTGATTACACTCGCCAAGGGCGATCGCGATCGAATCATGGTCAGTGATACCGGCGAAGGAATTCCCTCGCATCATCTCGATCGTCTGTTCGAACGCTTCTACCGCGTCGATCGCGCACGCTCGCGCGAACTTGGTGGGACAGGTTTAGGCCTGGCGATCGTGAAGCATCTGGCCAAATCGCACGACGGAGAGGTTACGGTGCGATCGCAGATTGGTGAAGGAACAGAATTTACGATTGAACTGCCGCGCGCTTGATAGATCCACAACCCTCAATGCGACAGCGGGCGGCGGACCATGAAGTCACTCATCCGCGACAGTTGGGCCGTCTTGTTCAAAAGACTGCCGGCAAGTTTTTGCAGATGCGAAGGCATCTCGACGATCTCGGCGGGCTCAGCCTCAAGTCGGTGACTCGTGAGTAGCTGAATCTCCGCGCTGCAGAAATCGCAATTACGCAGATGTCTCTCGACCGTCAACCGCTCCACGAAACTCAGGGCGCAACCTCGATAGCGCAGGAGCGTTTCCGATGACGGGCACCGCGCCGTTTTGCAGAATGTTCGGGGGCCGAAAGGAGGCTTCATGTGTTAAATCGGACCTTAGTCCAGTTGCACCAAATACTGAATACGCCTCTGATTCCAGAAACGGTTTTGCGCATAGCAGGACTTTCTCCAGCTATATCAACAATTAAATCGGATAAAAAAATATTGGACAATGTTGGGAATGGTTTGTTAGTATAGCCCTAGCTTGACCGAGGACGGATTCGCTCCTTGGTTCCGCCACACTCGGTGAGACAGAGGTTTTTGAAACACCGAACCGCAGTTTCCCCGTTGCTTGAGCTGACTTGCCAATCAGCATCAAGCACCTCTCGGGATTGAAAAGGTAAAACACAATAAGGTCTTAAGGCATCTCGATCTGACGCTCGATCTCTACGAACGTTGCCCCAGCATTTCTTTCCTCTTACTCAGATCGTGCCAACCACCACGGGGATGCATTGAGTACTGGATCGGTTCACAACTGATGACGAACATGCATCAACTCTCATCTTTCGGGACAAATACAATCGTGAAATCAATCACACAAAAAACAGAGGACGCGACCGTTGCCATACCCCGCGAGGTAACGCGAGCCAGCCGCGCTGCAGAACGAAGCGCCAGAGCGGGTCGCTGGGTTGAGAGTCTGCAAAACTCAGACGTCAACCGCTTGTGGGCTGAACTTCATCGCATCGTCAGCAATCATCCGCTGGTGCGCGCGTCGCGCAGTGCCGGCCTCTTGGTCGAGGAAGGCGCCACCAGCGCGTATACCGATCTGACGCAGGAACTCTTTGTGCAACTGCTGACGAAATCGCGTTTCCAGCATTATCTCGACACAGCCATGACCGATGGCGAGATCGAATGCGAGATCGGCCAGATCGAATTAACAAATTTGCTGACTGCCGAGCTGCGCAAGCGTCACCCGGAAAGTTATCGTCTGGCGCGGCGCATCTCGACTTTGATTCAGTCGAGCGCAAACTTTCGCCGCTTTGACAGCAGCGGGATCGACGACGAGAACCATCGCCGTTTGGCGGATCGCGTCTACGGATTGAGCGAGTGGGCCGACAAAAAACCTGGCCGCGGAAATCATGAGATGGAACAGCGCGTTCACATGATTCCGGTTAGGCAACGCGACACGCGCATGGTCGGCTGCACCGGCGACGCGCAGATCGTTATCAGCAATTCAGATTTGGAAGACTTGATCATCAACGTGCTGGAAGCGATCGACGCACCTGCTGACGTTCGCAGCCTGCGCAGTCTCGTGATGTCACGGCTGCCCGTGATGGACATCTATCTCGTGCCGTTGGGTGGCGACGATCCGGATTCGGACGGCCCGCATTACGACCCCGCGGACCTGCGCGAAAACCCGGAAGAAAGCCTTTTGAAGCATGAGTCGCAACAGGAAGCGGCCGGTTCAGTCGACAAATTTCTGGTCAATCTGCGCGGCAACGTGCGCGGCAAGATCAAGCAATACAACCGGATGCTGGGCGTGCTCTGGTACTGCTATTTGAGCACGGACCACGCGACGCAACTTGAAATCGCGGCCACATTGGGAGTTTCTGATTCTTTGGTGTCCGATTACCGGCGCCGCATCGAGCAAGAGCTGCGGGCGCTGTCGTTCACCGAAGTCGAGGAAGCGCGCATGTTTGAGTTGGCCCTGCGTGAGCGCGTCCGCACGATGGTCGCAGCAGAAGAAAGCGAAGCAATTCCGGCGTAATTTCGTTCTGCTGAGTGACTTCGAGCCTTTTAAGAAGCGCGGGGCCAGCCCTGCGCTTCTTTGTTTTGCCGAGCGAGTGCCACTGTGAATAAGCGCCGTCAAAAAATTGAAGATTACGAAACCGTAACGCGCTCGCGGAAACAAATCCACGCGCCGACGGCCGCGGTCGACGACGCTTTTGATTCAAAGCCAGCCGCTCCGGACAGGTCGTCGCCGGCACCATCTCCGTCGCTGCTCGATCCGGTCATCGACCCCACGACATTTCTCAAGCGCGGACACGCCTTCTCGTTCGCGCTGCTGTTTTTATTCACAGCGGTGCTCTACGCACGACCGGCTGAGTTCTATCCCTCGGCGGCAACGAGATCTCTGGCGCTGATTATCGGAATCATCACGCTGGCGATGTTCGTCATCACGCAACTGACGATCGACGGAAGGCTGACTGCCCGTCCGACTGAAGTTAATCTGGCACTCCTCTTCCTGCTGACGGCGTTGGCGTCGATTCCCCTCGCCATCGACCCGGTGTTTGCCTGGGCCGAATTCACCAACAGTTTCGTCCGCGCCGTTCTGATTTTCATCGTCGTGGTCAACGTCGTCCGCACACCTTCGCGACTGAAATGGATGTTGGCGCTCACCGTGCTGACCGCGCTCGTGCTCAGTCTGCAGACGATGAACGACTATCGTCTCGGCCTCAACGTCGTCGAAGGTTATCGCGCAGCGGGTCGCGGCTCGGGCCTGTTCGGCAACACAAACGATTTGGCGCTGTACCTCGTGACGACGCTGCCAATCTCGCTGGCGTTCTGCCTCGGATCGAAAAACGCGGTCATGAAGGTGATTCATGCGGCCTGCGTGGCAATAATGCTCTTCGGAATTGTGCTCTCGTACTCGCGCGGCGCTTTTCTCGGAGTGCTCGTGGTGGCGGTGTTCTTTGCGCTGAAGATTGGCAAGCGACGCAAGTTTGAGATTCTCGCGCTGCTGACCGTAGGCGCGCTCGGCATGTTCGTCCTCGCGCCCAGCGGTTATGGCAATCGCTTACTCTCGATCTTCATGCCGGGACTCGATCCAAACGGATCGGCAGACGCGCGGCGCGGCGAATTGTTGAGATCGCTGTACGTCGCGTTACGTCATCCGCTGCTTGGCATCGGCATGGGCAACTACCAACCGAACATGTCGTACAACGGGCTGGTCACCCACAACTCTTACACCCAGGTGGCGTCCGAGCTGGGCATGATTGCGCTCGGTCTGTACCTGATGTTCATCGTCACGCCGATCCGGAAACTGAGTACGATCGCGCGACAGACCTGCGCCGCGAAGGAAGAGTCTCACTTCTACTATCTGGCCCTGGGTCTGCAGGCATCGCTGATAGTTTTCATGGTTTCCAGTTTCTTTTTGTCGGTGGCTTATGCCTGGAATGTTTATTACCTGGTCGGATACGCGGTGTGTTTCCGCAGAATTTATCAAGCAGAGACTGGCAGAGTCGTCGTCGTTGAGAAAAAGAAGAAGCGGCAATCATCCGTTGAGGTTCAACCCGACGATGTTGCCCACCCGGCAATAGCATGAGTTTGAAATTTACGGCGGAGATTATTTTTTGGGCGAGTGCGACGGCGCTCATCTACACCTACGCCGGCTACCCGGCGTTGATCGCCCTGATTAGCGCGTTGCGACCGCGCAAGGTCAGGCGCAGTAATTTCACTCCTTCGCTGACGATAATCATCACGGCCTACAACGAAGAGCGCGCGCTGGCGGCGAAGATCGAGAATACGCTGGCACTCGATTATCCCCGCGAGCTGACAGAGATCATTGTCGCCTCGGACTGCTCAAACGACGGTACTGATGAGATCGTCCAATCGTTCCACAGCCAGGGTGTGATTCTGCATCGCCAGCCACAGCGCCTCGGCAAGACCGCGGCCCAAAACGCAGCCGTCAAAAACGCGCGCGGCGAAATCATTGTGTTCTCAGATGCCACGAGTCTCTACGAGGCCGACGCAGTAAGGACGATCGTGCGGAACTTCGCGGATGCGACTGTGGGTTGCGTGGGCGGCCGTTTGATTTACGTCGATCCCGCGGACACGCATATTGGCCGCGGTGCGAAGAGCTACTGGGGCTATGAAACTTTCCTGAAGCGACACGAGAGCAACGCCGGTTCGCTCATCGGTGTTTCGGGATGCCTGTACGCGGTCAGGAAATCGGCGTATGTGCCGCTTTATAACGAAGCGTGCAGTGACTTCATCATCGCGACCAAGATGGTCGAACAGGGCCTGCGCGCGATTTATGAACCCGAGGCGGTGTGCGCGGAAGAAACAAATCAACGACAAGACAATGAACTGCGGATGCGCGTTCGCGTCATCGCGCAGACGTTCACTGATCTTTGGAATCATCGCGCGATGTTGAATCCGTTGCGCAGCGGGCTATACGGCATTCAACTGCTGTCGCACAAAGTCATGCGTTACTTCGTGCCGTTCTTTTTGCTGGGGCTGTTTGCGGCATCGGCGGTGCTGGCCAATTACTCGACGATGTCGCGCGCGCTGTTTATGGTCCAATCGTTCGGGTATATGTGCGGAGCGATCTCCTGGTTACTTGAAAACTTTGGCGTGCGAAGCCGTCTCCTGGCGCTGCCGCATTATTTTGTGCTGGCGAATGTGGCGTCAGTGATTGCGATGTTCCAGTTCTTGCGCGGCGAAAGGTATGCGCGTTGGGAGCCGATCCGGTAATGAAGAATTTCAAATTTCAAATTTGAGATTTCAAAGATTTGAGAGTTCAAAAGATTTGAGAGTTCAAAAGATTTGAGATTCACAGATGAAGCCAAACGTATTATTCATCATCGATAGCTTTGAGCAGGGAGGCAGCGAGCGTCAGGCGCTGCAACTGCTGCGGCAGCTTCATGAAAGCGGCGCGGTGCGCGTGCGGCTGGCTTGTTTGCAGGATCGTGGATCGCTCCGGCAAGAGGCAGAGCAACTGGGCATCGGCGAGATTCATGAATATCCGCTGACCAGCTTCTATGATCTGAATTTCGCGAAGCAACTGCGGCGATTTGTCAGCTACGTCAAACAAAATCGAATCGACGTCGTGCATACGCACTGCTTTTACACCAACATCTTCGGCATGACGGGCGGCTTTCTCGCGGGCGTACCGGCCCGCGTAACGTCAAAAGGCGAGACGGATGGGTTTCGCTCGTCCCTGCAAAAGCGCGCCGAACGCCTGTGCTTCCGGCTGGGCCATCGCGTGATTGCCAACTGCCTCGTCGTGCAAAACATGCTGATTCGGGAAGGCGTAAGTCCCAAACGGGTCATCCAGCACTACAACGGTTTAGATCTTGATCGGTTGCAGATTCCGGCCGGCGTTTCGCGCGAGGACGCGCTGGCAAGATTCGGACTACCATCCGGCCGGCGCTTCATAAGCATCGTCGCGAACCTCCGTAATCCGGTGAAGGACCATCCGATGTTTCTGCGCGCGGCCGCGCGCGTTCGCCATGCGGTACCCGACGCAGCCTTCATCATCGCCGGCGAAGGTGAACTCATGCCGGGCCTCCGTGAATTAGCCGCTGAACTGGGAATCGCCCGCGACGTGCATTTCATCGGCCGCTGCGACGACGTAGCCATGTTGCTGCACGGGTCGAACGTCGGGGTGTTGAGCTCGAAAGCGGAAGGCTTTGCGAATGCAATTCTCGAATACATGGCTGCCGGTCTGCCCGTCGTGGCGACTGATGTCGGCGGCGTGCGCGAAGCGATTGTCGAAGGAGAAACCGGTCACATCGTGGCGAGCGGCGACGATGAACAAATGGCCCAACGAATAATTCACGTGCTGGCAAATGACGACAATGCGCGCGCGATGGGCGCACGCGGCCGTAGCGTCGTGTCAGCAAAGTTCTCGAGCGAACATCATCTGCGAAACACGCTCGAGCTTTATGACGAATTGTTGAGCGGCCGTTCAGATCAAAGTCCAGCACGCCAAAACAACAGCAATCCCGTAGCGGCCGAGCTATGGAAAAGATCCCAATGATGGGCGCGCGACAATTCCGCACCAAACCAAAAGCGACGCGCCGCCGTCGCTTTCTTGTTTTTGTCTTGTTGCTAATTGTCTGTGCGCCGCTGGTCGCCTTCGCTGCGGCGCGGTTGCTAATAGTCCGCGCCGAAGTGCCATCACCCGACGCCATCATCGTTCTCAGCGGATCGTCGACCTATCTCGAACGCGCGAGTTGGGCGGCAAAACTGTATCGCGAAGGGCGCGCGCCTTTAATCGTGCTGACCAACGACGGGATTGTCAGTGGTTGGGACAATCACGAAGATCGAAATCCGATGTTCTATGAATTGAGCATGCGCCGCCTGCAACAGGAAGGCGTGCCGGTGGCTCAGATCCAGTTGGCTCCCGGACAAGCGCTCGGAACTTATGGTGAGAGTCTGCTGGTCCGTGACTTTGCCGTCGAGCATCGCTTGCACCGTTTGCTGATCGTCACTTCGGGTTATCACTCAAGACGCGCGCTCTGGTCCATTCGACGGGCTTGCGAAGGCAGCGGCATCGAAGTTGGCATCGACAGCGCGCCGCCCGGTTGGCAGACTCCATCGCCATGGATTTGGTGGTCGAAGCGAAAGGGCTGGAAACTGGTCGCCGGCGAATACGTGAAGATGATTTATTACTGGACGAAATACTGAGACCGCTATTGAGTTGCGCCCGGGTTACGTGAAATTGCCTCTTCATAAATCTTGATAAGCGCGTCAACGTATTTTTCCGCAGTGTGGTTCGTCGCCAGCACCGCCGCAGCCTCTTCAGACAAACGCTCAGTCAGATCAGAGTTTTTCAGCGCTCGCTTGATCGCCGCAGCCAGCGCTGCTGGATCGCTCACGGGGACGAGCAGAGCACTTTTTTCATTCTCGACGATTTCCGGTATGCCGGCGACGCTCGTCGCTACCACTGGCACTCGCGCAGCCATCGCTTCCAGCAAAACATTCGGCGAACCTTCGCTATGCGATGGCAGAACGAACACGTCGGCCATTGCATAGAAGGGCTGTACGTCTTTCACTTGTCCGGCGAAGGCGACGCGTTCAGCAATTCCCTGGGCCTGGACCGCCGCTTTCAGCGCATCCCGTTCAGCTCCATCACCGACAATTAAGAGCTTCACGTTTAGATCGGGGTTTGCCGCACACAAGAGACGCAGGGCTTCGATCAATTCCGCATGTGCTTTCTCTTTCGATAATCGACCGATCGAAAGAATCACCTGCTGGTCGTTTGAAATTCCGAGCCGCTCTTGCCACGCGCGCACGTCTGCGACAGCCGCCGGCGGCGCCGCACGAATCGAGTTGTGTTGCACCCGCAGTTTCTCCGGACGCAGCCGCGCCACCGTCGTCAGTTCGCGCGCGAATGCGTTGCACACGGTGACGACAAGGTCTGCTCGCGGAAGCGAGAAGCGATCGAAGCGATTGTAAAGGCGCATCTTGCGATCAGTCGTCGTGTAACCGTGATGGAATGCAACCCAGGGATATTTCTTCCACAGACGCGAGCGCCACATGACGAAATGCGACTTTACCGAATTGGTGACAATGATCTCCGGCTGGCGCTTCGACACAACATTCTTCAGCGCCGGTATGACACTCAAATCAAAAGGGCCGCGTTCGGGAATTATGTCCAGGTCAATTCCAGCGGCGTGCACGGCCGCAATGAAGTCGTTCGGAGATGCGTCACTCGCCGCACGATCGAAAGTGACTATCGATCCTTTTATCGTCGGCAAGTTGTCCTGAGCTCGACTCACTTCATCGGCGGTTCGATAAAAATCGAGAACCAGTTTCGCCACGGCGTTAACGTTGGTGGCTTCGACAACCGACAGAATCTTCATTGTTGATTTCACCGCCGTCAGTCGCGTTTGAGTCCGCCCAGCAAGGTTTGATATTCGTCGCGCAGTTTTGCGCCGAGCATCGACCAGTCATAACGCCTTCGCACGAGCTGCCCGCCGCCGGCAATCAATCGCGTGCTCAGATCAGGATCATCGATCAGCTTGAAAATAGCCGCAGCGATTTTCGTGACCGATTCCACCAGCAAAATATTTTCACCATCGTTCACATCCAAACCTTCGGCGCCCAGGGTGGTCGAGACCACCGGCACGCCGGCGGCCATGGCTTCGAGTACTTTCAAACGGCTGCCGCCCCCGACGTTCAATGGCACTACCGCCGCCAGGGCTTCAAGGTAATACGGCCTGACGTCGGCGACGCTTCCCGTTACCTCGACGCCGGCCGTCGAGCCCAGTTCGGTTATTACTGCCGGAGGATTGCGCCCGACGATAGTGAACCGCAGGGCTGGCTGACGTTGATGAATCATGGGCCAGACGTCGCGAACAAAACTCGCTGCGCCCTCGATGTTCGCGTGGTAATCCATCGAACCCACAAACACGATTCGATTCTTTGTGTCCGAGTGTTCGCCGGCATAGAACGCCGCATCCACCCCGTTCTCGATCACAAAAATCTTTGCGTCTGAATTAATCGAACGCAACCGTTTCGCGTCCACTTCACTGACGGCTATGTGCGCGTCGAATATTGTCAGCGCGCGTTCCTCAGCTTCGCTCATCAATCGCGCGGTGCGCCGCGCGTAGGTGCGCCGCGCAAAGTTGCTCTCGTGCCCGGCATACTGCCGCATCAGATCGGATTCGACGTTGTGCCAATCACAAACGATCGGCGGATGATTGCGTGCGGTGCGCAGCGCAGGCAGGTAATTCATCAAGTGAATACTCTCGACTTGAATCAGGTCGAATTCATTTTCGGCCAGTAATCGTTCCAGGGCGCTGGTCATTGCGGGCGTGGTGTAATTCAGCAGCGGCAGGGGCGTGCGGCCAATTGCGCCGCGCAACATTTTGCCGACCGAATACTTTTCGCTGCGCGTCACAGTCACGATCCGCTCATAAGCTTCATTCAATCGATCGTTCGCAGGGTCTTCGCCAAAGGCCGTCAGCGTGACGCTCATGCTTTCAGCCAGAGCCCGCGCGAGATGGTAGTTACGCAGTTTCGCTCCAGTGTCGAGAGGCCAGGGCACGCGCGGCGCGAGTTGCAAGAGTCGCAGGTGAGTGACGTTTTTTGTCAGGTTCGGCTCCCGGCTGCGCGGCTTTCGCAACCTGCGTTAGATTCTAGCGACAAACGCCGTCGCGTACGTCACAATTTTTCCGTCGCACCGAAAATAATGCTGGATTCGGCACAGCCTTAATCCTGTATACTGTTCGTGGCTTTTGTCCCGCCCCGGTGGCCCACCACAAGGAATCCACGCGAATCCGTTTTCAGCATGACCTCAGTCGAAGCTTCAACTGTGCCCCAGCTTACCGACGATGATTGGGATGATCGCGATCATCATTTTCGGACCGAACATTTAAAAGCTGATTTGGGCAAACGCTCTGCGCGCGGTGGCGTGGTTACGCTCGCGGCGCAGATCTGCAAGTTTGGCCTGAGCCTGTTGTCGGCAATTGTGCTCGCGCGTTTGTTGACGCCGCAGGACTACGGCTTGATCGGCATGGTTGCGATCCTCGTCGGCTTCCTCGGGATGTTTCAGTATCTCGGGCTCTCGACCGCAACCATTCAATGGTCCGATCTTAATCATCAACAGGTCAGCGCGCTTTTCTGGATGAACATGGCCTTAAGCGCCGCCATCATGTTGATGACCATCGCGGCGGCGCCCCTGGCAGCCTGGTTCTACAAAGAGCCGCGGCTGATCGGAATTACGATCGGGTATGCCGCGAGCATCATCGTCACCGGACTCTACATTCAGCACGAAGCGATCCTCATTCGGCAGATGCGATTTACGATCATTGCCATCATCGAAGTTTCCGCCATGGCGATCGGCCTGGCGGTTGCGATCGTCTCGGCGATGTACGGTGCTGGTTACTGGGCCCTCGTCATCAATCAGCTGGTGTTGGCGACGGTATCGGTGATCGGAATGTGGGCGGCGTGCCGCTGGCGGCCCAGCTGGCCGCGACGTGGCGCGGGCGTGCGCTCGATGCTCACCTTCGGAGGCAACGTCACCGGTTTCAATGTGATGCAGTACTTCGCGCGCAATGCTGATAACGCGCTCATTGGAAAATTTTGGGGCGCGTATGAACTCGGGCTCTACTCGCGCGCTTATCAAATGCTGCTCATGCCGATGCAGCAGATTAATGCCCCGCTGGCCTCGGTGGCAGTGCCGGCACTCAGTCGCCTGGCTGATTCGCCCGAACGTTATCGCGATGCCTATCTAAAGATTCTCGAAAAGCTGGTGATGATCACGATGCCGCTGGGCGCATTCATGATTGCGACCTCTGATTGGCTGGTGCTGTTTCTGCTCGGGCCGCAGTGGAAAGAGACGGGCACGATCTTCATGCTGCTCGGCATCGCGGCGATCATTCAGCCGGTTACCAAGACCTCCTGGTGGCTGTTTTCCACGCAGGGACGTTCGCGCGACCTGTTTCGTTGGGGAGTCATCGGCGCGGTAATAGCGGTTGGTTCGATCATCGCCGGCCTGCCCTGGGGCGCAAAAGGAGTTGCCGCCACTTACGCCATCAGCGATCTCTGCATCGCGACTCCCTTGCTCTTCTGGTACATCGGCCGCCGTGGTCCGATTCGCGCCTCGGACTTCTATCACACCATTACACCGTCAGCTGCGGCGTCGTTGTGCGCGCTCGGTGCGGTCGTAGTCGCGCGGCCCTGGTTGGCGAATATGTCCTGGCTCGTGGGGCGTCTCAGCGTGGCGTTCGCAATAACTATCGCCGTGACGTTGTTGATTTTCGCGGCTCTCCCGACGGGCCGAAAGGCCATCCGGAATTTCACAGAGGTTCTTCTCTTGATCGTCAAACGCAATCCCCAATCGTTAACCGCCGCTGCTTTGAAATGACCGCGATGTTGAAGAAGCTCAAACAAGTCACTCTGCGAAGTTTGAAATCGACGGGCGTCTCGGCGCTGGTGCAGGACAGTCGTTGGCGTCGTCAGCGTCTGCTGATCCTCGCCTATCACGGGATTTCAATGAGGGACGAGCACGAGTGGAACGGCTCGCAGTACGTTTCGCCGGAAACTTTGCGCCTGCGCATGCAGCAATTGCAGCGTTCGCGGTGCGCGGTGTTGCCGCTGGCCGAGGCAGTCGAACGGCTTTACAAAAATGACTTGCCTGACCGCGCAGTTGCCTTGACGTTCGACGACGGCTTTGCCGATTTTTATCATCGCGCGTTTCCGATCATCAGCGACTTCGGCTTTCCGGTCACGCTCTATCTCACCACGTTCTATTCCTATTTCAACCGGCCGGTGTTCGATGTGATGTGTTCATATCTGCTGTGGCGCGGCCGTGCGCGCACGTTGAGCGCCAAAGAGTTTACCGGCGAAGACGTGCGTGTGAATCTGGCGACAAACGACGCTCGCGAAGCAGTAGTGAAACAGATTCGCGAGTTTGCCGGGCAGCAAAAATTGTCGGCGGAAGAAAAGGATGCGCGGGCGGCAGCGCTGGCGGCGCAGCTGGGCATCGATTATGACGAACTGCTGAAGCAGCGCGTGATTCATAACGTCACGCCAGCCGAAGCGAAGGAACTCTCCGCACGCGGCGTCGACGTGCAACTGCACACGCATCGTCATCGCACACCACTCGATCGCAATCTTTTTCAACGCGAGATTGAAGACAATCGCCGCTGCATCGAAGAAATCACCGGCCGCAATCCGCAACACTTCTGTTATCCGAGCGGCGTCTATGCGCGCAGGTTTCTGCCGTGGCTGAATGAAGCCGGAATCAAATCGGCCACCACCTGTGAAGTAGGCTTTGCTTCGCGCGCGTCGCACCCACTGCTTTTGCCGCGCTTTCTCGACAACAACACGATGGCCCCGATCGAATTTGAAGCCTGGCTCACGGGCGTGTCGCTCGCTTTGCCGCGCCGTCCTTCGCCGGTACGCAGACTTGCGGGAGAGCACGTATGACGCTCGTCGCCGGCATCGTGAATCGTCATAATCAGCCGCTAACGGACTCGGTGTGTGCCAGTCTCGCGCGGTCGCTTTCTCGTAACCCTGCCGACAAGTTTGACGAGTGGCGATATCCGAGTGCGTATTTCGCGAAAATCGACATCAGGGCCTTCAACGGACCGGGCGCCTGGGCCGACGCGCAGGGGACGTCCTCATGGCTAACTGGTGAACCCCTGCTCAATAACCGCTCGGCTGATCAACGCCAGGATGAATTGCGAATCCTGCACGATCAATGTCTGCAAGATAATCCGGACGCATTCCGGCAAGCCGAAGGACAGTTCTGTTTCATCCAGTATCGACCTTCGATCGGCGCGCTTACTTTGGTCACCGATAAAGTCGGCGTGCGGCCGCTGTACCTTTGGTTTGACGATGAGCTGGTTGTCTTCGCCAGCACCTTGCGTGTCCTGGAAGAGTGTTCGCTGGTGCCAAAGCAGATGGATGTGCAGGCGGTAACTGAGATGGTTGCCTTTGGCACGCCACTCAGCGATCGCACCCCGTTTGCCGGTGTTCGTTTGGTTAAGGGCGGCCAGATCATCGAGATCGGAATGGAAACTGTCCGGACGCGAAGCTACTGGGAATGGGATCAGATCCAGCCCGCGAATGATTCTGAAGAGAAACGTTTGCAAGAGGTTCACGATCACTTTCAAGCCGCTGTCGACCGCCGCATTAAGAACGACGCCGCGACTGCCGCCTACCTCAGCGGTGGTCTCGACTCGCGTTGTCTGGTTGCCGCTCTGGTGCGCCGCAAGGTGAAGGTGCACAGCTTCAATTTCGCGCGGCCGGGGACGCAGGACTATCTCTTTGGAAACGAATTTGCCGCCAGGATCGGTTCACACCACCAGACCCATCCCCGGCAAATCGGCGACAGCACACCTGATTACTCACAATTGATGGTCGATGGTTTGGCAAAGTCGGAGATTGCTTTCGAGCGTCCGCATCTGATCTGGTCGGGCGAGGGTGGCAGTGTCCTGCTCGGAACCGTGCACTTGAATGGACCGTTCATCGAGTCAATTCAGTTGGGCCATATTGAGCGCGCGATTGATGAATTTCTCGAGCTGGAGCAGATGCAGATTCCAGCAAAATTGTTCCGCCCGCATCTCTTCGAGATGGCTAACGCAACGGTCAGGCAAGGACTGCGAGAGGAATTGAATTCGTTCGAGTGCGCCGATGCTGCCCGCAAGTTCTTTTTGTTTGTGATGCTCAATGATCAGCGTCGCAAACTGAGCGCTCATTTCGAAAATCTCGACCTCCATCGATTGGAAATGCAGTTGCCGTTCTTTGACGGAGCATTTCTCGAATCGGTGATTGAGACGCCGCTCGACTGGTGTCTGAGACATCAATTCTACGTGAAGATGCTGCCGCTATTTCCGCCGGCCGTGACCGAGGTCCCCTGGCAGGCTTACCCCGGTCATCAACCCTGTCCGCTGCCCGTCCCTAAAGAAATCCACTATCAATGGGATCAGTCGTACCGTGCGCACGAAGAGGCATCGCGAAAGCAGAAAGTTGTTCAGCAGGCATCTGAGTTGCTGCGCTCGGCCGATTTTCCGGATCAGCTCTTGATCAAAAGAAATCTGCGACTGGCCAAATGGGTGCACGCCACCGGTTGGCGCGATTACCGTTACGCGATTGAGGCAGCGCACACGTACTACTCGTATTGGAAGAAGTGTGACGGCAACTTCAGTTTGTCTGTTTCATAACTTAATGAAGATGAGCACACAAGTCACATTTGGATCGTTCGAGCAGAAGCTGCCCGCGCCGTCGAATCACGCCGCGCAAGGATTGCCGGCGCAGTTAGGACTGACGAGCGCCGCTGCGACTACGAACGTTGCGTCACCCAAAGTCAGCATAATCATTCCGGCCTACAACATCGCGCCGTACATCGCCGAGACGCTCGACTCAGTTTTCGCGCAGACATTTACCGATTACGAGGTCATCGTGGTCAATGACGGTTCGCCTGACACGGAAGAATTCGAGCACGCGATGCAACCGTATCTTGATCGGGTGATTTATCTGAAGCAGGAGAACGGCGGCGCGAGTGTCGCCCGCAACGCCGGATTGCAGGCAGCGCGCGGTGAGTTTCTGGCCTTTCTCGATGGCGACGATCTGTGGCTGCCGAATTATCTGGAAGAGCAGATGAAGTTCATGCAAACGCGCGGCTGCGACCTGGCTTGCGCGGACGCGACCTTCTTTGGCGATTCACGCAATCGGGCTCCGTCTTACATGGTCGCCTGGATGGACGATGCCCCCGACGTTGGAGACTTTGGATTTCTCGAACTCGTCGATGCCAGGCGCAGCGTGATTACCTCTGGTGTGGTCGCTCGCCGGCGACCGATTATCGACCTCGGATTGTTCGACCCGGAATTACGGCGCGGGCAGGACTTTGATTTGTGGTTGCGTCTGGCATCGGCGGGCCATCGCCTCTCGTTTCACCGGCAGGCCCTGGTGAAATATCGCTGCCGGCCCGACAGCTTGTCGGGTGGGGTAATCAATTCGCACCGGCGCGAGCTGCGCATCTTCGACAAGATCGAGCAGTCATATGAATTGTCCCCTGATCAACGGACCGCCGTTGCTGAAGTCATTCGCCAGCGCCGCGCGTTACTGCAATTTGAATTAGGAAAATTGTATGCGGCGCGTCGCGAATTCACTCAATCACAGGAGTCATTTGCCGAAGCCAATCGGCTGCAACCAACTTTGAAAGGACGTGTCGCGCTGTCCCTTAGTCGTTTCGCGCCGCTAGTGCTGCGAACGATTTGCGCACGCCGGTATCCCCGATGATGAAAGTTATTCCCGACTCAGAACTAAAGCCGATGGCGACGCGCGGTATGGTCCGCATGGCGTCGGTCGAGGCGCTGTTTTCAGAACTCGACACGAATGGCGTCGTGGTTTTGCCGTCGATAATCTCCGACGAGCAACTCCGCGAAATGCGCCACGGATTTGCCGCGAAGCTCCAGCACGTTCGTTGGAACAACGTCGACGGTTATCAACGCACCGAAATTTACCGGCACATGGTCGAAGATGTTCTGCTGCTGGCGCAGGGCTTTGTCGATCTCGCGGTGCATCCGCTGGTAAAAGCGATTCTCGCGCGTTATCTCGGATCGTCTTATCAGCTGACCGAAGCGAAGGGATGGCGATCACTGCCGACCAAATACGATTTTCACGGCTGGCACGGTGACACCTGGTACGAGCAGAAGGAAGGCATGCCGATTCATCGTGAAGTAAAACTCGCGATGTATTTGACCGACGTGCGCAGCGGCGCGTTCAGGTTCATCAAGGCCACGCACCGCCGGCAACACCCGCACAACCTGACGCGCGCCGAGGTTGACGCGTTGCCGACATCGGAACTGGTCGAGCTGAAAGCGCCGGCCGGTACCGTGTTCATGTTCGATACTTCGATCGTTCACCGGCAATCGATTCCGCTGCTCGAAGATCGACACGCAATCTTCTACGCCTATCACGATCCGAGCATTCTGCTTCAGCAGGAGGACATCGATTACTATCGCTATCACCCGCTGCTGCTCAACGCCGCGCTGCTCGGCGACTTGTCGACTGAGGACCAGCGCATTCTCGGTTTTGGCGACAAGCGTAACTATCAACCTGCTTTCGTGAGAGCCGGCAAGCCGACGCGGCTGCATCGCATGATTGACGCGGTCAATGGCGCACAGATTCGAATGCAAGCGCTTCATGAAAGAATCAACGCGCGACTTAAGCGAACGTTCTAATCCAGAAATATGCCCACTCTTGTTTCAGTTTTCGGTGTTGAGCCGCGCCGCATCGGCGGCACGGAAATGTTTGCGCGCGAGGTGTCGGCGCAACTCGGCGAACAAGGTTGGCAGAGCGTGCTGTGTTTCCTGTCCGAACCGGAAGGCGAGGTGCGTCGCTTTCTCGAACTGCCGAATGTGTCGTTCGCGACGCTGCGAGATTCGACCGAAGGTGGTCTGCCGGCTTATCGGGATTTATTCAGCATCCTGAAGAAGCATCGAGCCGAGACCCTGCATCTTCATTTCGTCGGCTTTCTTACGTTCTATCCGTGGATTGCGAAACTTGCCGGCGTGAAACAGATCTTCTTCACCGATCATCATTCACGGCCCGCCGGTTATGTCGCCCGGCGCGCGCCGGTCTGGAAGCGAGCTGCCGCGCGAATAATCGGCTGGCCGTTGACGAAAGTGATCTGCGTGAGCAACTACGGTTATCAATGCATGACCACGGTGAATTTGTTACCGCGCGATCGCTACCAGATGATTTACAACGGCATCGATCTGGCGCGCGTGACTTCACCCGACGGCGCCGGCCGGCGATTCCGCGAACGGTTTGGAATTCCCGCTGACCGAACCATCGTCGGCCAGGTCAGTTGGATCATTCCTGAAAAAGGCATCGCCGACTTTCTCGAAATGGCGCGGGGAGTCCGCGCGCAAAGAAAAGATGTGCAATTTGTGCTGGCCGGTGAAGGAGCGCAACGCGCGCAATACATGCGAGATGCTGCGGCCATGGGCCTCGGCGATCGCGTGACATTCACCGGTATGATCGACGATCCGTTTGGCGAAGGCATCTTCCATGCATTCGATGTCGTCTGTCAGTTTTCGCGCTGGGAAGAAGTGTTCGGTTGGATGATCGCTGAAGCGATGGCCCACCAGACGCCGGTCGTCGCCACCCGCGTCGGCGGCATACCGGAACTAATTAGCGATGGCCAATCGGGTTACCTCGTCGAACGTGGCGATGCGGAAAGTATGAGTAAGCGCGTGCTGGAGTTGGTAAGCGACCGCGACCTGCGGGCTCGCATGGGCCAGGCGGCGCAACAGACAGTCGAAGCCAAATTCGATCTGAAGACAAGGGTCGCGCAGCTGGTCGCGTCGTACGGAATCATGCCCACAACCCGGCCGTTAGGGAGCGCGACGGTGAACAGGTCGTCGGAAATTCTGGGCCACGCCACAAGCGCAAGGAATTCCACCGCGATTAATCCTTTACTGATTGTGGAGGATAAATCTTAGCCTCCTGCCTTTTGGACGTGCAGAGAATGCCCCTTTGCCACGCCGCCTTTTAACCGATGAGTGCCTTCCCCCGAAAATTTCTGCAACCAATTGCGATCACGGTCGCGTTGGCCTTCGTCTACTTCACCATGCTGGTGAAGCTGGCGAATGATTGGTGGCACGACGAAAACTATTCGCATGGACTGCTCATTCCGTTCGTTATTGCTTTCATGCTGTGGCAGGAACGAGGGCGTCTCAGCGAAGCGAAACGCGAAACGTGGACCTGGATCGGCGCGGGCGGCATCGCCCTGTCGCTATTCATGTTGTGGGCGGGAACGGCGGGCGCGGAACTTTTTGTGCAGCGCATTTCGCTGGTATTGATGCTGGTGAGCGTCGTGATTTATTTCTTTGGCGCCCGCATCATGCAAATGCTCGCCATACCCCTGTTCCTCTTCCTGCTCTCAATTCCGATTCCGCAGATTATTTTTAACCGGGTCGCTTTTCCCTTGCAGCTCTTCGCCTCGCGTTGCGCGGTGTCGGCGATGTGGTTTCTCAACATTCCCGTCCTCCGCCAGGGCAATGTGATCGAGTTGATGCCGCGCGGAGCAACTGAACCTAAACGGCTCGCCGTGGTCGAAGCTTGCAGTGGCATCCGTTCACTCATGACGCTGATCACGCTGGCGGTCATCTATGCCTATTTCACGAAACCGAAAGCGGGCGGCAGTGGAAACGGTGATGACAACAAGAAATTTGGCATGCGTGTCCGGGCCACGCTGGCCAGCGTCGCCTTCTGGCGTTCGCTCACCCTGATCGTTTCCGCAGTGCCAATCGCGATTTTGACGAACGCGGTCCGCGTCAGCGGGACCGGGGTGCTGGCCCACCATTACGGAACGCGAGTGGCGGACGGGTTTTTCCATTCATTCTCAGGCTGGGTCGTGTACATCGCGGCCGCGCTGCTGCTGTTTGCTACCGCGTGGTTATTTGATCGAATCGTTCCTTTGCTACAGAAAATGTTCCGAAGCCGATTACCGCGGGCATGGTCGGGCAACCGGCCGGCGCTAAGCGAGGCTGGAGTTGAGTAAATGATGCTGCAGTCAACAACCGCACGGTTTTGGATTTTGTTGGTGGCGCTGGTGATCAGCGGCGCGATTATCAATACCTGGGAACGCGCCGGTGAGGCGAAGGTCGCCCGCACATCTCTCAAAGAGTTTCCGGCGCAGATGGGATCATGGGAGCAGCTCGGCAGGGAACTTCGATTCGATGACGAGACTGAAACGATTCTGCGCGCGGACGAGTATCTGGCGCGCAATTTCAGGTCTCACGGTCATGTCGTCTCGCTTTATATCGGCTATTACGGAACGCAACGGACCGGAGCTACTTATCACAGCCCTTTGAACTGCCTGCCTGGTTCGGGGTGGGTGATGAATGAGGGTGGCGACCTCCGCGTCTCGCGTCCGGACGGCTCGTCATTCAAAGCGAACCGTTACGTAATTCAGAAAGGGAATGAACGCGCGCTGGTGATCTACTGGTACCAGGGCCGTGGCCGCAGCGTGGCGAATGAATACTGGGACAAGATGTACACGGTGTTCGACAGCGTCGCGCGTCGCCGTTCCGACGGTGCGCTGGTGCGAGTGATCGCGCCGATCGAAACCTCAACAGCCGAGGCCGAGAAGTTGGCAGCGGACCTGGCTTCAGCAACCATCAAGGAACTACCCGCGTATGTTCCGAACTAAATGACAGAAACCCGACCGTAAGGGAGGGCGCCATTTAGGATTTCTTAGCCCCCTCCCTGACGCTCGGGTTTCTGAAACAGACTCCCTATTCACCCTTTCTTATCTATGACTCGCGAGTGCAAGCGAGTGACGTTTTTTGACACCTTTTCAAATTCGCTGATTGCGACCTTCGGAAGCTTTGCCCGCCGATGAAGACCACCGCTCCAGCGACCGAACCGAGCGGTAACGCCCTGTCGATAGCTGACAGTTTGCGTTATGTCGCTCACGGAGACTTTATGAAAAATCACGAGTGCCGCCGAAACTTCTCTACCCTTTTTCTGCTCATCATCCCCGTCGTCATCGCGCTGTCTATTGGCGCCTGCACGACGCCCGATAAAGCCAAAGCCCAGCACGTAACTCGCGGTCAGGCCCTTCTGAAAGACAAGAAATTTCAGGATGCCGCGCTCGAGTTTCGCAGTGCGCTGCAAATCGACGAGCGCATGGCCGATGCTCATTGGGGCTTAGCGCAAGCCTACGAAGGCATGCAGCGCTTTCAGGAAGCCTTTGACGAGATGAAGCAGACCGTCGAGCTGGACGCGAACAATCTCGACGCGCGGGTCAAGCTCGGCAACTACTTCGTCGCCAACTCGCGGCAATCTTCGGCTTCCGTTTCCGAGGCCGAACGACTCGCGCAGCAAATTCTCCAAAAAGATCCCAACCACATCGAAGGTCACATTCTGATGGGCAGCGTCCTCTTCGCGCAGGGCAAGAAGACTGAGGCGCTGCAGGAACTCAATCGCGCCATCGAACTGAATCCGCAGCGCGTTGAATCGTATCTGAGCCTGGCACGCTTCCACGCGTCCATGAACGACCGGGACTCTGCCGACGCGACCTATAAGCGCGCCATCAGCGTGGCCAACAACTCAGCGATGGCCCACTACGAATTCGGCAAGTACCTGGTGCAAACCAATCGCGCGGACCAGGCTGAAGCTGAATTTCAAACGGCCGTTTCAGTGGAACCGTCCAACCGCGATGCCCGCTTCGTGCTCGCGAGTTTCTATCTGGTTAACAAGCGTTACGCGAAAGCGGAAGAGGCCTACCAGGCGCTGGCCCAACTCGACAAAGACAAACCTGAAGGCCGTTCAGTGCTTGGCGATTTCTACGGCGCGACGGGTCGCGTCGATGAAGCGATTGCCATCTACAAGGAAGTTGTCGCGAACGCTCCTGACTACACGCAAGGCCGTTATCGTCTCGCTGAGCTGCTCTTGAATCGTGGCAACCTGAAGGACGCCTCGTCGGCCATCGACGAGATCCTGAAAAAGGATGTGACCGATCGACAGGCGATGATATTGCGCGCGCGCATCGAGCTGCAGACGGGCGACACGATTAACATGAAAGCCGCGATGGCCGATTTGCAGGAGGTCCTCAAGCAGGAACCGAATTCGCGCCCGGGCCTGTACTTCATGGCCGAAGCTAATTTCCGCAGCGGCCAGACCGATCAGGCGCGCGTCTTCGTCGGCGATCTGCAACGCAATTATCCTGAATATTTGCCGGCCAAACTGATGCTGGCCCAAATCGATCTTTCGAGTGGCGACAGCAAGGCCGCCTTGAAGACGGCTTCACAGTTGCTCGATCAGGTAAACAAGTTCACACCGGACCGCGAAGTCACGCCGCAAATGTTGGCTGACCTGCGCGTCAACGCCTTGCTCGTGCATGGCTCGGCGTCATTGCAACTGCGCGACACCAAAACCGCGCGCGAAGATTTCATGATGGCGCACGATGCGGCGCCGAAGAGCGCGGACATCTACGTGAATCTCGCCGCCGTCTCGCTCGCCGAAAACAAAGTCGACGAAGCTGTCGGCGCTTATAACAACGCGCTGAACGTCGATGCCGGCAATTTCAATTCGCTGCGCGGATTGATCACGATTTACGCCGCGCGCAATCAGGCGGCGCAGGCGCACGCGCGCGTCGATCAATCGATCGCCGCTCAACCCAATAACGCCAGTCTGCATTTCCTGAAAGGCCAGGTCTTCGGATTTGAAAAGAATGCCGGCGGCGCCGAAGCGGAATTTCGCCGCGCCCTGGAAATCGATCCGAACTATCTCGCCGCTTACTCAGCTCTCGGCGCCATGTTCGTCAACACGAATCAGCAGGACCGCGCGATTGCTGAATACACCAAGATCGTCGAACGCCGTCCGGACAACGCTGCCGCTTACACCTTGATCGGCATGCTCGAGATGAACCGCCAGAACATCGACGCGGCCATCGACAACTATCGCAAAGCGCTGGCGAAAGACGAGCGCGCTGTTTTCGCCGCGAACAACCTCGCGTGGCTCTACGCCGAATACAACAAAGGCAATATGGATGAGGCCGTGCGGCTGGCCCAGAGCGCGGTGCAGACGAGTCCGGGCGTACCGAGTTTCTCTGACACGCTCGGCTGGGTCTACTACAAGAAAGGTCTCTACGGCGCGGCCGCCGATCAATTGAAGAAAGCCATCTCGATGGAAGAGCAGGCCGCGCGCCGCAGTAACGATTCCCCTTCAGCGGCTTACTACTACCATCTCGGCATGGCCCTTTCCGCCAACGGCGACAAAGCCGGCGCGCGCAAACAGATCGAAACCGCTCTGCGCCTGGGCGAGAAAACGAACTTCGCCGAAGCCAACGATGCGCGCAAGGCGCTGGCGACACTGTGAAGACGTTGCCACAGAGACACAGAGGCACCGAGAAATGCAAACCGGAATGATGGCCACTAATGCTTTTTCGACCTTCTCGTATCTTCTCTGTGTCTCTGTGTCTCTGTGGCTATCTTCTGTCTCGATCTAGGGAGCAACTCCATGGCTGAATTTCGACCACGCAAAATCGGCGAATACTTCGACATCGTGCGCAAGCGCAAGTGGATGATCATCCTGCCTACGATGGCAGTTGGTCTCGCGATCGCTTACGTCGTCTATCGCCTCCCCGACCTTTATGAATCGACCACCTTAATCGTGGTCAAGACGTCGACCCTGCCGAACAGCGTCGTGCCGACGATTACCGAAGAGACCTTGACGCGCGAACTGACCAGCATTTCGCAGGTGGTCACCAGCCGCAGCTCGCTGCAACCTTTGATGGAGAAGTACGACCTCTACAAAGACGAGCGTCGCCGCGGCGAGCCGATGGAGATTTTGATCGATCAAATGCGCAAGCAGATCAAAGTCGAGGTCAACACCAGCCGCAACGAGATCACCAACGGCTTCAACATCAGCTATCGCGGTCGCGACGCGAAATCGACGCAGGCCGTCGCGGCTGAACTCGCCAGCAAATACGTCGATGAACAGACCAAGGGAACCTCGAACGCAGGCACTTCGGCGAAGCAATTCATCGAAGAGCAGGTTCGTCAGGCGAAAGAAGAACTCGATGCCATTGACACGCAACGGCTGAAGTATCTGCAAGAGAACATGAACAACCTGCCCTCGCAATCGCAGGCGCTGGTCGGCCGGCTGACGGCGTTGCATGAAGGACAGAAGGCAATCATCTCTGAGTTGGGCCGTTCGCGCGATCTGTCGGCTGCTTATAGCAGCCAGTTGGCAGACATCACCAAGAGCCACGAGCAGGAAATTGCTATTACCGCCGGAGACTTCACCGATCCGAAATCGACTTTGGCCTGGGCTGAATTGGTCCGCCGCCGCTCAGAATACGAGGGCGAACTGCAAATGATGCTGACGCAATTAAAGGAGAAGAACCCCGACGTCATCGCCAAGCGCAAGCAGATCGAAGACATCAAGGGCCAGCAGGACCAGATGATCCAGGATTGGAAAGACAAGATCGAAGAGCGCAAACAGAAGCTGCAGAAGTTAGGCGACCCGCGCATCATCAGTCTAAAGACGCAGATTGCGACTTTGGATAGCGACGTTGAGCGCCAGCAAAGACTGCTGGATGAAACCAACAAGCAGATTGCCGACCTCGATTCGCGCATCAACGCAATCCCGAATGCTGAAGTCGGAATCGAAGCGATCGATCGTGAATATCAAACCAAGAAAGCGAATTACGACAACCTGCTGATGCAGCAACAGAAGATCGTCATCGGCGCCGATGCCGTGAAGGACCAGCAAGGCAGCGGCATTCAGGTGATCGACCCGGCGAACCTGCCCGAACGGCCGGTGGCGCCAAAGCGTTTCATGATGACCGTAGCGGGATTCGGAATCGGTCTGGTAATCGGTCTGCTGCTCGCAATGGTCTTTGAGTTTCGCCGGTTGTTCACCATTCAGACGACCGACGATGCGAAGCATTACACGAACCTGCCGGTCCTCGCGACCATCCCTGAATTACTGACGGCGACCGAGGCACTCGCCATTCCCCGACGCCGAATACTGGCAATGGCTGCGTGCATCGCACTCGCCATCGTGTCAGTCCCGGCACTGGCATTCATTCTCAGGGTAACTCACCTGTTCGATAAATTTTTGACTTAACCCAAGGCCTGGAGACTCTCAACATGTACATCGAATTTTATGGATTGACGGAATTGCCATTCGCGCTGACACCCGACCCGCGCTTCATTTACTTCACCCCGTCGCATACGGAGGTGATGGCCAATCTTCACTACGGCATCGAAAGCGGCAAGGGTTTGATCGTGGTGACCGGCGAGGTCGGCACCGGCAAGACGACGATGCTGCGCTGGGTGATGAAACGCCTCGATCGTTCGGTGATGGTGGCCTACCTTTTCAACCCGCGATTGTCGGTGACTGAGTTCTATCAGCACCTGGCGACGCTCTTCGACATTCGCAACTGGGAAACAAAGTCCGACCTGCTGTTTGAACTGGGCAAGGTACTCGAGTCGCGTCACACGCGCGGCCTGCGCACGGTTTTGATCGTCGATGAAGCCCACGGTCTGTCCACGCAGGTGCTGGAAGAGATTCGCCTGCTCTGCAATTTTGAATCAGACACTGCCAAGCAATTGCAGATCGTGCTGACCGGTCAACCGGAACTGCGCGAAGTCCTGAATAATCCTGAGCTGCGCCAGCTCAAGCAGCGCGTCGCGCTGCGTTGTGAAATCAAGGCGCTGCCGACGGTCGAGGAAACCAGCCAGTACATCAAGTCGCGTCTGAAAGTCGCCGGCGCTAACCGTGAGATCTTTTCGCCCGGCGCGCTTGACTACATCTTCCGCTGCACGGCGGGAATTCCGCGCGCGATTAACAACGTGTGCGATAACGCGATGCTGAACGGCTTCGCGAAAAGTGACCCGATGATCAGCCGCGCCATCATTCAAGAGGTCGCCGAGACTTTCGACATTCTGCCGCGGACTCCACAGGTTGAAGCGCACGAATCGCCGGCGCGGGTTTTCCCGGCCGCCAGTCGCGCCGAACTCTGGTCGATGGGTAACGGCAATGGAAACGGAAACGGGAATGGGAATGGCCACAGTCATCCGGCCGAGCCTGAATCGCCTGAGTTCGTGCGGATTCCGACCTACCCTGACGACATCACCATTAACGAACGCGTGTCGTCCGCGCCCACTTCGCCGGCGAGCAGCTTCAGTTACGACCGGTACACCACCGACAAGAATCCGACCACTCATGCAAACGGTTCCGACGTGTTCGGGAGAAACAACAATGGGCAGAGTCTATGACGCGCTGAAGCGGGCCGAGTCCGCGCCCAGCGCTAACACATCTTCAAATCAACCGAAGGGCAATTCGGATAACGTGATGCCGTTCGTTCCGCGGGCCGAACACCATCATCCGTGGGAACGAACTGCATTCACTGGGCTGCCTTCGGTATTCGATTCAGCGTCCACTGCGCACACGGGTGAGGCGACCGGCGGGCCGGCACTCCCCGACGGAAATGCCTTCCGTGATGCTGGGGCAACCTTGGACGCTGTTGGATCGGCGCGCGCCGTCGAGTTTCACACAAGAGATATCTCGACCGCGCGCGTCGAACCGCACCTCGTCGCGATTACCGATCCGCGCTCGCCTGAATGTGAGCAGTTTCGTTCGTTGCGCACACGCATCCTGCAAGCCGGCGAGCGCGAACACAAACGATCATTCGTGATCACGAGCGCGAACATGGGCGAAGGAAAAACTCTGATCGCCGTCAATCTGGCCTGGCTTCTGGCCCAGACCGATGGCGCCACGGCGCTAATCATCGACGCCGACCTGCGAAATCCCTGCGCGGCGGAATACCTGGGCGTTGATGCTGATTGCGGATTGTCGGAAGTGTTGACCGGCGAAACCAAACTCACGCAGGCAATCATCAAGCTGAATCCATCTGGTCTGCACCTACTGCCCGGTGGATCGCGGCGTGAAGATGTGGCCGAATTGCTTTCGGGCCCACGCTTCAGCAAACTGCTCGAAGAGGCCCGCAAACTTTTCAATTACATCATTATCGACGCGCCGCCGTTAGGCATTTTCACCGACGCGAATCTTTTAATCAGTCGCGCCGATGCCGCCGTGCTCGTGCTGCGCGCTGGTTCGACCCGGTATTCAGCCGTGGATCGGCTGCTCGAGCAGATTCCCCGTGAACGCATGCTCGGCGTGGTGCTCAACCGGGCGCAAGTGAAGACCGACGACAACTATTACTACTATTCGGATCGGCAACGAGCTGCGGCGGCCGCGCAAGCAACCGAACCGGCCGAAGAGGCGCCCGAGATGATCTATATCGAGGAGGACGGCGTGTCGTGAATTTTCGTGGTGCGAACGTTTAGCGTCGGGCTACCGCCCGACGATAGCGGGCAGTAGCCCGCGTCTAAACGACCCGAACGTTGATTTCAAATGGAAGCTTCCCGTCAAAACCTGCGCACGATGCTTTTGCTGCTCGTCGAAGCCATGTTGCTTTTCGGCGGCCTGGTCATCGCCGTGTACGTTCGACTGGGAGCGATTGATGCTGAAGACGCTTTGATTAACCGTCACGGTTTTTACAAAGCGGCGCTGGCGACGACTTTTTGTCTCGCCGCATTTTATATTTTTGATCTCTATGACTTCGTCGTAATTCACGACCGCGGCGAGTTGGTCTTGCGCATGCTGCAAGCGCTCGGTCTCGCCTGGATTGCTTTGGCGTTGCTGTTTTATGCGGTGCCGCAGGTGATGATTGGCCGCGGTGTGTCGCTGATTTCGCTGCCCGTGGCGCTGCTTCTGATGGTGGGCTGGCGGCTGGGAATTCATTGGGTGCTGGGCCATCCGGAGATTGGCGAACGAATTTTGATCGTGGGTTCCGGACCATTCGCCATCGCCGTCGCCCGCGAAACGCTGCAACGTCCGGATGCCGGCTTTCGCGTAGTCGGTTTTGTCGATGACGATCCGGCGCTGGTCGGCAAGAGCTTGATCAATCCGAAAGTAATCGGCCTGACATCTGAACTCGCGTCAATCGTCAAACGCGAAGGCATCGATCGCATCGTAGTCGCGATCGCCGACCGCCGGGGGGCCTTCCCCACCCAGGAACTGTTGCGCTTGAGTTTGGCCGGCGAGGTTTCCATCGAAGAGAGCGCCTCGTTTTATGAACGTGTCACCGGCCGCGTGCTGCTCGATCTGATTCGCCCCTCGTGGCTGATCTTTTCCAGTCGCGGACGGCGGGCGCGCACCAATGAAGTCATTCGCGTCGTGATTCATCGCGCCGTGGCGCTGATCGGCGCGATTCTTTCGTTGCCGATCGCCTTGCTTACGGCAACTCTGATCAAGATCGATTCACGCGGGCCGGTGCTCTACAGACAGGAACGCGTGGGCAAGAACGGGCGCCCGTTCACGCTCATGAAATTTCGCTCGATGCGGACGGACGCCGAAAAAGATGGCCCCGTGTGGGCCAGCAGCGGCGACAACCGCACGACGCGCGTGGGCCGTGTGATTCGCAAGATTCGCGTGGACGAGATTCCGCAGTTCTGGAACATTCTGCGCGGCGACATGAACTTCGTGGGGCCGCGGCCAGAACGTCCACACTTCGTTTCGCAGCTCGCCGAAGAAATCAATTACTACGAGCAGCGTCACTTAATCGCGCCGGGTCTGACCGGCTGGGCGCAGATCAAATATCCGTACGGTGCGTCGATCGAAGACGCGAGAAAGAAATTGGAGTACGACCTGTACTACATCAAGAACCAGAGTGTCTTGCTCGACGCGACCATCATGTTCGAGACAATCAAGACGATTCTGTCTGGGAGGGGAACGTAGTCATTTGAGATTTCCCCGGCAGTGAAAGTGAGATAAACCATGAAGAAGCTCGCAACTCAAAGTCTTATCCTTTTAGTCGCCATGACCATCGTGGCGAGCACCTTCGCCCAGTCGCCCAGCACTGCGACCCGGCAGAGACGGTCTGGCAGCGATAACGCCCAGCCGAGCGACGACGCCGCCAAGCCGGCCGTGGATTACAAATCGCAGGACGTCAAAGCATCTGACGCTAAGGCGCCCGACACTAAGGCGACTGACACCAAAGCGGCTGACACAAAGACTGCGGACGTCAAGACAACTGATGCGAAAGCGTCGGACACGAAGGCGTCTGACGCGAAGACGGACCAGGCCAAAACGAAGTCGCTGCCGCAAGTCGCCGACGACGGCCAAACCAACCGCGCCGATCAGAGTGCCGAAGAGGAAGCCATCGTTCCCTACTACAACAACTTCTTTCATAATTACCGGCTGGGACCTGAAGACGTGATTTCGGTGACGGTATTTCAGCAGGAAAAATATTCGCGACCGCAGATTAAGGTCCCACCCAGTGGCCGTATTTATCTCGCGCTCATTCCCGAAGGGGTTTTTGTGAACGGCAAGACTCCGGACGAGGTGGCCGAGATCATCAAGAAGCGTTACGACGAATACATCATCGAGCCGCAGGTCACGGTTTCATTGGACCAGGCGGGATCGTATCGCTACAGCGTCGTCGGCGATGTTGGGGTTCCGGGAATCAAGTTGATGACGCGCCGCCTTTCAGTCAGCGAAGCAGTCGCGGAAGCCGGCGGCGTACTGGCGACCGGCAACCGCAGCAAGGTCTTTGTGCTGCGCAAGCAACAGGACGGAACGTTGAAGCCAATCGCCGTGAATCTCACCGCGGTTTATAAAGGTCAGGCCCCCGATTCAACTTACCTGGTCCCGGGCGATCAGGTGATCGTGCCCGGCAACAAACTGAAGAAGTGGCAACAGATCATGAGCTTCACCCAGGTGCTGGGCTTCGCGAACATGTTTAGAGGCATATTGTAGAAAGCAGTGGGCAGTGGCAGTGGGCAGTGGATAAGTTGAACGGCTCTGCAGGTTTGCATTCGCGGTAACGGAATCGTGAGCAAAGAAAGAAGAACTGCGGCTTGGCCGCCGCGCAATGCGGAAAGGCTCCGCCATTCCGGCTGGCTCAGAAGTTACCTTAAGCGCAAGGCTACGGCCCGCGCAGTTGTTTTTATCTTCTTCGTTCTGCTCACTGCTCACTGCTCACTGCTCACTGCCTCCGCATCCTCATGGACTCGCCAGCCTTCCGGCACGATGGCGTGGCTGCACGCGGTTTATTTTCTCGATCAAAATCACGGATGGATCGCCGGCAGCAATGGGACTCTGCTGAGTACCGCCGACGGCGGCGTCACCTGGAACAAGAACTCTCTCGGTATCAAAGACACGCTGACAGACGTTTACTTCGCCGATAGCACAGAGGGCTGGTTACTGGCGCAGCGCGACGTCTTCAAATTGAAAGTAAACGAACGAGCCTCGTATCTGCTCCACACTAACGACGGCGGCAATACCTGGCTGCGAATATTTCTAAGCACGCCGGACGTGAATACCCGGTTCACGCACCTGCTGTTCAGTGATCCGCAACACGGCTGGGTCTTCGGCGAAACCGGGGCTCTCTTTGCCACAACTGACGGCGGTGCGCATTGGCTGCCGCAGCAGTCGGCCTCAAAGCATTTGTTGTTAGGCGGCGCGTTCGCGAATAACACCCATGGTTTGATCGTCGGCGCGGGCGCCACCATCATGCAGAGCGACGACGGAGTCAGCTGGCGATTAGGCGCGACCGGCAAAGATGAACACGATCGTTTTAATGCAGTCGCTATCGCTGGTCCTTTTATGTGGGCCGCCGGCAACGAAGGCCGGATAGTCGCGAGCACGAACGGCGGACGGTCCTGGATTCGACAGCGCTCAAACGTCGATGCCGATTTGTCCGACATCAAGTTCATCGATGGTCGCGAAGGCTGGGCCGTCGGCGCACAAGGCACATTGCTTCACACTAACGACGGCGGCCTGCACTGGCGCACGGAACCGGTTCGAGGCTCGCTAGGTCTCGAACGTCTATTCATCGTCGATCGCAATCACCTCTGGGCGGTTGGGTTCGGCGGGACAATACTGAAATTCGGTGAGACGAACGCGCCGCAGTTGAGACAATAGGCCGAACCGCGTAATCGCGCTGCGATTCATCGCTGGAAACGCGCACCCAGAATACAGAGCCCGCGAAGTCGGCGACAGAAGTCGAAGAATCTGTCGTCAGCTGCGCGGGCAATTTCATAATCTAACGCGATCCCCAGTCCTACATGTCGCGCTGCGCGGCCACCCGCCGCCGAAAATCCTGTTGACACTACGCTCAGCTAATAGTAGAACTGCGGCCACTTACGTTCCGATGACAACCTTTAACCCCGAGGAGAGTTACCAATGAAGAGACTATCCCTGGCGGCGCTTTGTGTGCTCGCGTTCGCCACTTTTTGTTTTGCTCAACCGGAAGCGACCGCGTCGCCGTCGCCGAAACCGAAGCCCCGCATGAGCAAAGCGCAGTTGCAGAAGAAGCTTCAGGCGAACGAGATGGCGCTGTGGAATGCCTGGAAGAATAAAGACGTCAAGCCATTCAACAACCTGCTGGCAGCCGACGGCGTCATGGTTGGCGAGCAGGGTGTTGCCGGCAAGAAGGAAGTGACCGGCGCCATGGCCTCAATGCCTTGTGAGATAAAATCTTTCACCTTGAGCGACTGGAAACTTACGATGGTGGATGCCGACGCCGCGTTCATAACGTATAAAGGCGTCGCGGATGGGACCTGTGCCGGCAAGGCAGTCCCGACAGTCTGGGCCAGTAGCCTGTGGGTGAATCGCAAAGGCAAGTGGACGGCGTTCTCGCACCAGGAGTCAAACGTCGGCACGCCTTAACTGACTGACCGTACGCCGTCAGTATCATGTGCGTGAGTAGATGGAGGCTGCGTTAATCCATCCGCTCACGCGGATGGTACTGACTGCATCAGCCGCATCATTCGCCTTTGACCGTGACCTCAGTAAGCTTGGTCACGTCGAGTTCGCTGCCGTTGTAGTTTCCTTCGGCGGTGACCCTCACACCTCGTTCGGTCTTGCTGTTCTTTAATAGTTCCGCCGCCATCCCGTCGCCTTTTTCCGTCAGCTTGTAACGGGTGTTGTCGTCGGTGACTACGGAATAACCGCTCTTCTCGCAACTATCCATCAACGCGCAGCTCTTCGAATGACCCTTGGCCCGCGGGCCCAGATCCTTGGCCGACTCGGCGCACGCATTGTCGATGAGATAGCCGGTGACCGTCACAGACTTGGGACTTTGGGCATAGACGATTGCCGCCAAAGCAGTCAACAAGCCAATCGCTAAAATTTTTCGGTTCATGATTAATCCTTCCTGTATGGGCAGGCCTTGTGCCGCCCGTTCCTTCGACAGCGAGCTTTGATAAGAGAGCGGGCCGGGACAAGCCCTGCCCCTACAATTATTCTGACTCCTGACTCCCCGCTTCTGACTCCCTGCCTTTCGCCGGTCGCATGTGCGGGAACAATATCACATCGCGGATCGAATGCTTGTTCGCCAGCAGCATGACCAGCCGATCGATGCCGACTCCAATTCCCGCCGCCGGCGGCATGCCGTATGAAAGCGCGCGAATGTAATCTTCATCCATCACCATCGCTTCTTCATCGCCACGCTCGCGCTGCTGCACCTGGTCCTTAAAGCGCTGATACTGCTCTTCGGGATCGTTGAGTTCCGAGAAGCCATTGGCGGACTCAAGCGCGCCAACAAAGTATTCGAATCGTTCGGCGACGGACGGATCAAGTGGTGACGCTTTTGATAAAGGCGAAATTGGTTTGGGGAAGTCGGTGATGAAGGTTGGTTGAATCAGATGCGGCTCGGCAACCCATTCGAAAAGCGTTGCGATGAGTTCAGCCGTCGCCGCATCCTCGGACCCTCCAGGAGTGATTATGTGCCTTGGCAATGCTGTACCGATTACGCCAGCCGTCGCTCCACTCCACACTTCATCCTTAATTTCACGAGTGACCGCGTCAGCAGCGGCACGACGCTCAACGTCGCTTTCAATATTCTCAATGGCTACGCCAACGCGATATTGCATAGCTGGCCAAAAGCCGTGTAAAGCGGTTAGCCTTGAACGGTCATCACACCAACTCGCGTCAAGAGTTTCGCCGCCAAGTTCGCGCCATTCCTCGCGCCAATACTTCGAAATCGCTTCCTTCATCGTCAGCCGCTGAAACGGCTTCTCAAAATCAATCTCGTGGTCACCGTATCGAATCGTCGTCCCGCCCGTAGCGACCTGCACCACCGCGCGCATCATCTCTTCATGCAAATCCATCATCTGATTCACATCGGCGTACGCCCAGTAATACTCGAGCATGGTGAATTCAGGATTGTGCTTGGTCGAGATGCCTTCGTTGCGAAAATTGCGATTCAGCTCATAGACCTTTTCAAAGCCGCCGACCGTCAGCCGCTTCAGATAAAGTTCGGGCGCGATGCGCGCGTAGAGTGGAATGCCGAGCGCGTTGTGATAAGTCGAAAACGGTTTGGCCGCCGCGCCCGTCGCCAGCGGCGTCAGCATCGGCGTCTCCACCTCAATGTAGCCCCGCTCGTCGAGAAAGCGTCGAATCTCGCGCAAAACCTTCGCTCGCATCTCGAACACTTCGCGCGGGCTCATTTGTTTCTGCCCCGGCTCCTGACTCCCGGCTCCCGTCTCCAGCTTCAAACTTCCCGCGATCAAATCTGCGTATCGTTGTCGCTGGCGAATCTCGGGATCGTTGATGCCGTGCATCTTATCGGGCATCGGCAACAGAGCCTTGGCCAGGAATTGCACCTTCTCAACGTGCACCGATAGTTCACCGGTCTTGGTGACGAACAGGAAACCTTCGACCCCGATGAAGTCGCCATGATCGAGCAAACCGAACATTTCCCAACCGTTGACTTCACCGCCGCCAGCGTCGTTATGCACGCCGGCGACGTCCTGCCGCCGCACATAAATCTGCAAACGCGAAACGCCGTCAGACAAGTGCACGAAAGCGGCTTTGCCCATCACGCGCGGCGGCGCGGCGATCCGTCCGGCAATGCGTACGCGAGTCTTATTCAATTGTGCGTTCGCCGACTCCAGCGATTCGGCCGACGGCCTCTCGCCTTCATCTACCCGAGGTTCGTATTGTTTGAAGCTCTCGACGATCGAAGTAATCGTATCTTCATGCGAAGCACTGCCCGTAACATCGCTCCGCACAAACTTATTCGGATAGACATTACCGACCAGCGCGCGCAGGGCCCCGAGGTGCTCGTGCCGCACGCGCGTCTGATCATTCGGTTCCATAAAGGGGATTGTCATGAATCTTTGAATATAAATGGTAAGCCGTTAATAGACCAAACGCTTTTGCCGTTTACCACTTGCGCTCGTACAATTTACGTTTGCTTCCATGTCAGGAATGATTCTTACGCTCGACGAACTGCTGAACCAGCGCGTGCCCTCGATCAAATTCACGGGCGCGAAGAAGTTGAAGCTGCCCGTGGGCGCGTCGTCAGTCTGCCATTCGTCGAGGACGCGTCGACGACGGAAATCATTGACCGCGTTAAGGCCGTAAAGAAGTAATGAGTAGTACCTACGAGATTCCAGTTCTCAACGCAATACTCCAGTCAGCTACCGAAAGCGAGGAGTTTCGCCGCCTCATCGATCAGCTTAATCGAGGCGCGCGCGTGATCTCGATCGCCGGGCTGGTCGCGGCGCCCGCGCGGGCCCTGGCGCTGGCCACATTACAACTCAAATCGAAAAAGAAGTTTGCCCTCGTGGTGCCGGCGCAACGCGATCTGGAAAGCTGGGAGCGCGATATCAGTTTCTGGTATTGCGCGCTGCGGGGCGCGAGTGATTGCGGTGAAGCTGTGGCGGTCCTGCCCGCGTCCGAGAGCGACCCTTACGCCGGCGGCTCGCCGCACGCGGACACTCTCGAACGACGCGCACTCGCGCTGTGGCGGCTCGCGCATCGTCCTCAGGATTTTGTGCTGCTGACGTCGCGCGCCCTGGCGCGCCGCACGGTCCTGCCGTCAGATATCCTGGCAGCCGGCGCCGTGTTGCGTCGTGAAGAGGATGTCGCTCCTGAGGATCTCATCGATAAGCTCGTTGCCGGTGGCTACGTTCGCGAGGATCCCATCGGCGCAGTCGGCGAGTTCTCGATGCGCGGCGGCATTTTGGATTTGTGGCCGCCCGGACATGACGCGCCGGTGCGAATCGAATTCTTTGGCGACACCGTCGATTCAATCCGCGAATTTGATCCCGAGACCCAACTCTCGACCACGCAACTCGCGCAAGTTGAAATTGCGCCGATGCGCGAACTGGTTGTGCGGGCCTCGGACTTCCGCGAATGGGCCTCGCATGCGCGCATGCGCTGGCGCGATGCGCGATTTGCGCGCTCGTTGCGCGACCGCACGGCTTTTGCCGATGAAGGCGAAGATTTTCCGGGCTGGGAATGGCTGATTTCGCTGGCGCGCGAACACAGCGCGAGCATGTTCGATTACCTTAAAGACACCGTTCTGGTAATCGATGAGCCGATTGCGGTCGAGAACTTTCTCGTCGACGCGTTTCAGACTTTGGCAGATCGCTATGCCGAGACCGATGCTGCTGACGATCTCGGATTAAGACCTGATGAACTCTACCTGACTGCGGACGAGCTGCGCGGACAGATCGACTCAATGCAAAGGATCGAGCTGCGCGCGCTCGGCCGCACGGCTGCCAGGGTCGATCAGGAGCTGGCGCTCGATGCCGAACACCCGAAGATTTCAGTTGGCAAGGAACGAGCGAAACGGCAGCCATTGTTTTTGTTTCCGCACGGGTCCGTGTCAGACACGGAGGTCGACTGGAAGGCGCAGTCTGTCATGCGCTATCACGGCCGCTTACCCGATCTTGCGCGCGACGTGATAGCCCGCCACACGAACAATCAAGCAAACACTTTGTTCGTGATGCCGAGCCGGGGCCTGGCCGAACGGGTCACCGAGATTTTGCGCGAATATGACGTCAACGCGCGGCTCACATCTTTCGATGATTCGTCTGACTCGTCGTCGTTCGATGCAGTTGTCACTTCCGGCAAGCTCTCCGGGGGCTTCGAGTTACCTGCGGCGCGTTTGGTCGTTCACGTCGAAGCCGATCTCTTCGACGAAGCGGCTGAGCCGGCGCTGGAACGGCGCGCTACCGCAGTCAAACGCGAGAAGAAACGACGGGCCCGCGCGGCGGCATTCCTTTCCGACTTTCGTGACTTAAGAGTGGGCGATTATGTGGTCCACATCGATCACGGCATCGCGCGATTCGGCGGATTGGTAACGCTCGATCTCGGGCTGGCCGAGACTCAGGCCGTGACGGCGATTAATAAGCCGCGTTCGGAATTCATGCTGCTCTATTACGCGGACGAGGCGAAGCTTTACGTTCCCGTCGAGCGGCTGGATCTGGTGCAACGTTATTCGAGTGCCGAAGGCGCGCAGCCGTCACTCGATCGTTTAGGCGGCCTGGGATGGCACAAGACAAAAGCCAAAGCGAAGCGCGCGATGCGCGACATGGCCGACGAACTCCTGCGCCTGTACGCCGAGCGCAAGCTGGTCCATGGCCACGCGTTTCCGGCGGATAGTCCGTGGCAACGCGAGTTTGAGCAGGGATTTGAATACACCCTGACGGCCGATCAGGAAACGGCCATCGACGATGTAAAGAACGACATGCAAACGCCGACGCCCATGGATCGCCTGCTGTGCGGCGACGTCGGTTACGGCAAAACTGAAGTGGCAATGCGCGCCGCGTTCAAGGCCGTCATGGATGGTAAACAGGCCGCCGTCTTGACCCCGACCACGGTGCTCGCCTATCAGCACTTCGACACATTTCGCCAGCGTTTTGCGCCGTTTCCGGTAAAAATCGAATTGCTTTCCCGCTTTCGTAGTTCGAAAGAACAGAAGGACGTGGTCAAGCGGGTCGAGTCAGGCGAAGTCGACGTCGTCATCGGCACACACCGGATGCTCTCGAAAGATGTGGGCTTCAAAGACCTGGGCCTGGTGGTCGTCGACGAAGAGCAGCGGTTCGGCGTAGCTCACAAGGAACGGCTGAAGCAACTGAAAAAACGGGTCGATGTGCTCACGCTTTCAGCCACGCCGATCCCGCGCACGCTGAACATGTCTCTCAGTGGACTGCGCGACATGTCTTTGATTGAAACTCCGCCGAGCGACCGGCTCGCGATTCAAACTCAGGTCGTGCAATCGTCCGATGCGGTCATCAAATCGGCCATCGATTTGGAACTCGCGCGCGGCGGCCAGATTTTCTTCATTCACAATCGCGTCGAGTCGATCGAGACCATTGCGGCGCTGGTCAAGCGTCTGGTCCCACCGGCGCGCATCGCGGTCGCGCATGGGCAGATGAACGAGAAAGAGATGGAGAAGATCATGCTCGACTTCATCGCCTACAAGTACGATGTGCTGGTGGCGACGACGATTATCGAGAACGGCATCGACATCCCGCGTGCGAATACGATGATCATCAACCGGGCCGACAACTACGGGCTGTCTCAGCTTTATCAATTGCGCGGCCGCGTGGGCCGGTCGAACCGCCGGGCGTACGCCTATCTGCTGATTCCGGCTGAACAGGAATTGACTCCGATTGCGCGCCGGCGACTGTCGGCGATTCGTGAGTTCTCAGATTTGGGCGCCGGGTTCCGCATTGCTGCGCTCGACCTGGAATTGCGCGGCGCGGGTAATCTGCTCGGCGGGCAACAGTCCGGTCACATGGATGCGCTCGGCTTTGATCTCTACACGCAGATGCTTGAGCGGACAGTGGCCGAGTTGCGTGGTGAGCAGGTCGAAGATGAAACCAGCGTCACCATCAATCTCGGCGTCGACGTCGCCATTCCCGAAACCTACATCAGCGACATGGGCCAGCGTCTGCGCGCTTACAAACGGGTTTCCTCCGCGCGCGATGAAGATTCGCTCGCAGCGATTCGCGCTGAGACTGAAGATCGTTATGGAAGGATTCCCGAATCGGTGGACGCCCTGTTTGATTATGCGCGGCTGCGGCAGGCGGCCGAACTGGTCGGCGTAATTTCGATCGACCGCACCAAAGAAGGCATCGCCATCAAGCTGACCGAGAAGGCCCGGGTGGCTCCCGAGAAACTCATGGAGTTGCTCCGGATGCGCGAAGGCGCGAACTTTGCTCCAAACGGAGTACTGCGGCTGGAATTGAGCGAAGAGGAGAAAGATGAGGTGCTGGCCGTAGCGCGGCGGGTGCTGCTACAAATTCGCGCTGAAAGTTAACGTGTCAGAACCGCCAGAAGCAGCGACCGGATCAAGGCAGGATCGCGGGAAAACCACAACAAACAATGACTATCCAGGTGTCACATGATCCCGTCGCTACCGCTCCGGGTTCTGACCCGCCGCGACTTTCCCCAGGCCCCTTTCTATGCGATTATTGCAACCACAGTCGGAACTTAGTCATCTGTATAGTTGCTGTCCGAATCCCGTCGTTCTAGTCACACAAAAGGAAGCTATGAAATTCGTGAAATTAACCCTGCTTGCCGCGCTTTTTGTTATCGGCGCGAGCTTTATGTCGCCTGCCGTGGTCCGCGCCCAGGAGGGCGAACCGGTCGTCATCGATGAAGTCATTGCCCAGGTAAATGACGGCATCGTTACGCTCTCGCAGTGGAAGCGAGAAATGAATGAGCGCGTCCAGGCCTCGGTGCAGGGCGGGATGCCCAAGGAGCAAGCTCAAGCCGAAGTCCAAAAAAGAAAGTTCGAGCTGATTGCCATTCTCATCAACGAGCAGTTGCTGTTACAGAAAGGCAAGGAACTCGAGTTCACACAAAAGGTCGAGGACGAAGTCAACCGGCGAATGCTGCAAGTCGCCAAAGAGAACAACATCAAGACCATCGAAGAGTTGTGCCGCGTGATGAAAGAAAGCGGCATGAGTTGCGAGGACACTCGCCAAACGATGCGAATCGAAATCATGAAGCAGGCCGTCCTGGAATCAGAGGTCGATTCAGTCGTGTTCTATAGATGGAGCACCGACGAACTACACAAATATTTTGACGCGCACAAAGACAAGTTCATCAAGCCGGAATCGGTTGATCTTTCTGAAATCTTTCTGGGCCTCGCGGGCAAGCCTGAGGCAGACGTAAAAGCGCAGGCCGAAAAACTGGTGGCCCAATTACGTGCCGGCGCTGACTTCTGCACACTGGCGGCGGCGTTCTCCGAACGACCTGCCGGCGGTGACGGAAAGAAGCCCTGCAAGGTGGGGTCGTTCCAGGCGCCGGATCTTCGTCCTGACATAGCTGCGGCAATTAAGGACGTCAAAGCCGGCGGTATCAGTAATCCTTTGAAGACCGATGAGGGTTATCAAATTCTCCGCGTCGACGTGCGCAACGCCGGCAGCAACGCCGCCGCCTTCAACGAAAACCAGGTGCGTGGCGCGATGACCGAGGAAGTCATCGACAAGGAGCGCGAGAATTATTTGCAGAAGCTGCGCAACGACGGCTACATCAACATCGCGGCTACCTATAAAAAAGATGTCGAGCCGCTCCTGAAGATCGTCCCACCCGCCGCCGCCATCAGAAAAGACTCGACGAAAAAGTCAGAAGGCAAAGGCAAGTTCCTCGGCATCTTTCCGAAACCGTAAAAAGCAAGGATGAAGGATGAAGGCGAAGGATGAAAACATTCATTCATCCTTCATCCATCATCCTTCGGCTTTGCTGTTATGCGTCTCGATCTGTTTCTCAAACTAAGCCGGCTTTGCCCGCGTCGTTCAATTGCTCAACAGCTTTGCGACGCGGGTTTTGTGTTGCTGAATGGCCGCGCCGCTAAATCTGCGCACGCCGTCAAGGAAACCGACGTGATTACGGTGCGGCATCGGCATCGTGAGACGACGGTGCGGGTGACGTCAGTACCGGCCGGGCGCAACGTGTCGCGTCAGGCAGCCAATGAGATGATCGATTTGATCGCTGAACGCGATCTCCCAGCCGATATCTAACTTCGGACTACCGAACTCCACTGCTTTCTCCGGCGCCCGCACTAACCTGCCCCCGGACTGTGAGCATCCACAGACACTTCGCCTCCCGCTTCATGGTAAATCATCAGTGACTGGGAACTGCCGTTTGTCATTCGGTGTCTACCGACGAGAACAGATAGCGCCCAGTCGTTAGCCCCAGATGATCAAGCGAAGAACCGCGCTGATATTCATCATCCTGCTCGCCGCCTCTGTCACAGGCGGCAACGTCGGCTTGCGCCATTTCGGCGAACCTAATTCAAACCACCTGACGAACGCTGTTGCCCTCGGCATTACGCGGAACCTGCGGAATTCCGCGGTTCTTCCATTGCCACTAGCTTCGCCGCGCATCCTGGTCAAGAAGGCTGAAAGAAAACTTTTCCTGTATTCGGGAAGCACGCTGGTGCGAACGTATCGCATCGGGCTGGGCCTGAGCCCTCTGGGCGACAAAGTTCGGCAAGGCGATCGACGAACGCCGGAAGGCGACTTCTACATCTTCACCAAGAACGACCAGAGTGCCTTCTATCTTTCACTCGGCATAAGTTATCCGAACGCTGCCCACGCCGAACGCGGCCTGCGCGACAAACTGATCTCCAAATCGCAATACGACACCATCATGCAGGCGCTCGAGGCGCACAAGACTCCGCCACAGAACACGAAACTCGGCGGCGACATTTACATTCATGGTAACGGCGCGGGTAGCGATTGGACCTGGGGGTGCGTCGCTTTGGAGAATGAAGACATTCGCGAATTGTTCAATGCCGTCGCCGTGGGAACCCCGGTGACCATTAAACCTTGATCTTGTCCGCAACCGATTACGTAAGTCTTGCCCGATCCGTCCGATAATCGAGCGCTGATCCACTTTATCGAATACTCGCGGCGATCGGTTTACGAGAGAAATCACGAACCACTGTGAAAATCGCGGGTATCCGCTGGCCGCGCTCAGCTGGCATATGGGTTGCTGTGATCCTGCTGATTTTCAACCAGGGAGTGCAAGCATTATGAATATCCTCAGCAGCTTCTTTGCCGATGATTTGGCAATTGACTTGGGCACAGTCAACACGGTCATTTTCACGCCCGAGCAAGGTATCGTTTTGAACGAACCTTCCATTTTGGCAATTCATAAATACAACCGGGAAGTTCTCTCGGTTGGTTCTGAGGCGCTGAAGCTTCTCGGTCGCGAACCGAACGACACGGAAGTTCATCGTCCGATCAAGCGGGGCACGATTGACAGTTTTGAAATCTCGCAACTGTTTCTGCGGACGCTGATCAGCCGCGTGCAGCATCACGATCATCCGAAACGAAGTCGTTTGGTGATCGGCGTGCCGGGATCTTCAACGCCGCTCGAAAAGCGTTCGGTGAAAGATGCCGCGCATGATGCAAAGGCCGGCCGCGTCGACTTGATTGATGAAGGACTGGCGGCGGCGTTCGGCGCCGGGTTGGATTTTGAAAATGAACAGGCGCGTT
>Ga0207686_10000252_pt1 | contig 40825 bp, 42 predicted proteins | sample KBSM24metaG_FD_184396 | JGI IMG/M metagenome (GOLD analysis project Ga0207686, IMG submission 184396) | Miscanthus rhizosphere microbial communities from Kellogg Biological Station, Michigan, USA - KBS M2-4 metaG (SPAdes) (version 2) | ecosystem: Host-associated > Plants > Roots > Rhizosphere >...
CCCCGGGAAGAGATCAGGCCGGTGGTCTTGGTCGAGTCGACCAGGGTGATCATCCCCGAGCGAAGGGCGCGGCGGACCGTCGGCATCGCCGCTTCGCGGGCGGTGGCGCCGAGCGCCAGGGTCGCCTCGATCCGCGCGCGGGACTCGTGCATCTCGTCGCCGAGCCGGTTCAGCGCCACCGCCGAGGCGGTCATCGCGTTGCCGATCACCATGCCGCCGACCGGGACCAGGTAGCGCGGCGTCGCTTCGAAGATGCCGAGGGCGACGACGAGGCCGAGGGTGGCGGCGCCGGCCAGAGCGAGGGCGACCAGCAGCGGCACGAAGGCGTGCGGGACCTTGTCGGCGCGGCCGCGCGCCGTGATCGCCCCGAACAGGACCATCACCGCCAGCAGGAAGAAGACGAGCCAGAGCGTGTCGGCCTCGAAGATCAGCTTGATCGCGTAGCCGATCAGGGTCAGCTGGACCAGCGAGCGCACGGCGGCGACGGCGATGTCGCGCTCGAGGTCCGCTTTCCACCAGTAGGAGATCGTCGCCGCCAGGGCGACCAGGGCGAGCGAGGCGGCGACCTGGCCGACCGAGACGTGGATCGAAGTGGAGAGGGCGGCGGTGGCGGTCACGCGAGCAGCTCCTCCAAGGCGCCGCAGCCGGCGATGCGGCCGGCCTCCAGCCGCACCACCCACTCGCTCAGCCGGCGCGCCTGCTCCGGGTCGTGGGTGACGAGGACGACGGCGATCTCCAGCTCCCGCCGCAGCTCCGCCAGCGCCGCCTCGATCGCGTCGCGGGCGGCGTGGTCGAGGGCCGAGGTCGGCTCGTCGAGCAGGAGCACCTTCGGACCCTGTGCGAGCGCCCGTCCCAGCATCGCCCGCTGCTGCTCGCCGACCGAGAGCTTGGCGACATCGCGAGCCGCGTAGTCGGGATCGAGGCCGGCGAGGCGCAGGCAACGCGGCGCGTCGAGCTCCTTCCCGGCCAGCCCGGCAGCGTAGGCGAGGTTCGACTCGACCGTCCCCTCCAGCAGCGCCGGCAGCTGCGGGACGAGGGCGACCTCGCGGCGCAGGGCCAGCGGCTCGTACCCGGCAAGCGGCTCGCCGCGATAGGCGATCTCCCCACGATCCGGGTCCGCCAGCCGGTTCAGCAACCGCAGCAGAGTCGACTTGCCGCTGCCCGAGGGACCGACGATCGCGGTGGCCCCGGCCGGGATCCCGGCGCTGACCCCGTCGAGGACCGCCCGGCCGCCGCGGGTGAGGCCGACGTCTCGCAGCTCGAACAGCACCGGCCAATGATCCCATTGGCGCTCATGTCCTTCGTAGCCCTGTGGGCGACTAAGGACATGAGCGCGGCGCAAGATGGCTCCCGGCCGCGACCGATTGCTCGCCCGTCCTGGGCTGGATCGGCACAATCCGGGTAGGTGACCGTCCATGGCTAGAGCGATCTGGAGCGGCTCGATCAGTTTCGGGCTGCTCAACGTGCCGGTGAAGCTGTACAGCGCCGTCGCCCGGCGCAACATCGCCCTGCGCGAGATCCGCGAGTCCGACAGCGCCCGGATCAAACACCGGCGCGTCGCCGAGGGGACCGACGAGGAGGTCCCCTACGACGAGATCATCAAGGCCTACGAGATCACCCCGGGCCAGTACGTGCCGATCAGCAAGGACGAGATGTCCTCGATGGCGCCGGAGAAGACCCGCGCGATCGAGGTCCAGGACTTCGTCGACCTCGACGAGATCGACCCGATCTACTTCGACAGCCCCTACTACCTCGGCCCCGCCGACGGCGCCGAGAAGGCCTACTCGCTGCTGGCCGCGGCGATGAAGGCCTCGGGCAAGGTGGCGATCGCCCGCTTCGTCTTCCGCAACAAGGAGCACCTGGCGGCGATCCGCACCTCCGGCGGCGTCCTCACCCTGACCACGATGCGCTTCGCCGACGAGGTCGTGGCGACCAGCGAGCTCGAGGAGGTGCTGCCGGACGAGGCCCCGAAGGTCGCGAAGAAGGAGCAGGAGATGGCCGAGCAGCTGATCGAGTCGCTCAGCACCGACTTCGAGCCCGGCGCCTACCGCGACGAGTACCGCGAGCAGCTGCTCGGTCTGATCGAACGCAAGGCCGAAGGCAAGGAGATCGTCGCCTCCGAGGCCGAGGCGCCGCAGGCGACCAAGGCCCCCGACCTGATGGCGGCGCTGGAGCAGAGCATCGCCGCGGTCAAGGAGAAGGGCGCGAAGCCGAAGAAAGCCGCGGCCAAGAAACGCAAAGCGCCCGCCAAAAAAGCGAAAGCGACGAAAGCGAAAAAAGCCTCGTCGCGGTCCAAAGCGAAGTCCTCGAAGTAGACCGTGGCCACTAGCCAGGTGGTCGAGGTCGACGGGCGTGAGCTGAAGCTCACCAACCTCGACAAGGTGCTCTACCCCGCGGTCGGCTTCAGCAAGGGCGAGATGGTCGACTATTACGCCAAGGTGGCGGAGGCCATGGTGCCCCACCTGAAAGGCCGTGCCGTCACCCTGCGCCGCTTCCCGGAAGGCGTCGACGACCTCGACTCGGCCTTCTTCGAGAAGCGCTGCCCGAAGCACCGGCCCAAATGGGTGAAGACGACGAACGTGCGCGCCGGCCCGAACGCGGGCAACATCGACTTCTGCGTCTGCGACGGCCGCCCGACCCTGGTCTGGATGGCACAGCTGGCGGCGATCGAGCTGCATCCCTCGCTCTCGCTGGGGCGGGCGCCGACCCGGCCGGCCGTGCTCGCCTTCGACCTCGACCCGGGCCCGCCCGCCGACGTCGTCGACTGCTGCCGGGTGGCGCTGCGCTTGCGCGACCTGTTCGGCCACTTCGGGGTCCAGAGCTTCGCCAAGACCTCCGGCTCGAAGGGAATGCAGGTCTACGTCCCGCTGAACTCGAAAAAAGTCAACTACGACGTCACCAAACCGTTCGCCAAAGCGATCGCCCAGCTGCTGGAGAAGCAGACCCCGGACCTGGTCCTCTCGAAGATGAAAAAGGTCGAACGCGAGGGCAAGGTCTTCGTCGACTGGTCTCAGAACCACCGCAGCAAAACCACGATCGCCGTCTACTCGCTGCGCGCCCGCGAGCGCCCGACCGCCTCGACGCCGCTCAAGTGGGAGGAGGTCGAAGCGGCCGCCGATTCAGGCGACGGCAGCAAGCTGGTCTTCGAGGCCGGCGCGGTGCTGGAGCGGATCGAGCAGCACGGCGACCTCTTCGCCCCGGTCTTGGAGCTGGAGCAGGAGCTGCCGGAGCTCTAGCTCAGTGGCTGTCGGACCACGGGGTGGCGCGTTGCCTTGACCTCGTCGAGGCGCCGAACCGGAGTTGTATAGGGCGCGCTCTTGGCGACCTCGGGGTCGGTCTCGGCCTCCGCGAGAATTCGCTCGATCGCGTCGGCGAAGGCGTCGAGGCTCTCCTTGGTCTCGGTCTCGGTCGGCTCGACCATCAGCGCCTCCTCGACCAGGAGCGGGAAGTAGACGGTCGGCGGGTGGAAGCCGAAGTCGAGCAGGCGCTTGGCGAGGTCGAGGGTGGCGAGGCCGAGCTCCCGCTTCATCGGCTTGCCGGAAAGGACGAACTCGTGCATGCAGTGGCGGTCGAAGGCGATCGGCAGGCGCGCGCCGGCGCGGCCCGCGGCCAGGCGCGCCTTTAGGTAGTTGGCGTTGAGGACCGCGGTCTCCGAGGCCTCGGCGAGGCCGTCGGCGCCGAGGCTGAGGATGTAGGCGTAGGAGCGGACGAAGACGCCGAAGTTGCCCTGGAAGCCACGCAGGCGGCCGATCGACTTCGGCCGCTCGAAGTCGAGGTCGAAGCTGGGGCCACCGCCGTTGTCGCTCTCGCGCCGCACCACCTGGGGGCGCGGCAGGAAGGGCGCGATCCGCTCGGAGACGGCGATCGGGCCGGCGCCGGGGCCGCCGCCGCCGTGCGGCTGGCTGAACGACTTGTGCAGGTTGAGGTGGACGATGTCGAAGCCCATGTCGCCGGGGCGCGACTGGCCCATCACCGCGTTGAGGTTGGCGCCGTCGTAGTAGAGCGTCCCCCCCGCCGCGTGGATCAGGCCGGCGATCTCGGCGATGTTCTCGTCGAAGAGGCCGAGCGTGTTCGGGTTGGTCAGCATCAAGCAGGCGACCTGGTCGGGGTCGGCGTCGATCTTCGCCCGCAGGTCGTCCATCTCGACCCCGCCGCGCTCGTCGGTCGCGACTTTGACGACCTCGTAGCCGGCCATCGTCACCGAGGCCGGGTTGGTCCCGTGCGAGGTGTCGGGAGCCAGCACCTTGGTCCGGGTTTCGCCGCGGTCGGCATGGAAGGCCCGGGTCAGCAGCAGCCCGGCGAGCTCGCCGTGGGAGCCGGCCGAGGGCTGGAGGCTGACGTGCGGCAGGCCGCAGACCTCGCTCAGCGACTCCTGCAGCAGCCACATCAGCTCCAGCGCCCCCTGGGCGCGGCGCGGGTCCTGGGCCGGGTGCAGGCGGGCGTGGCCGGGCAGCGCCGCCACCCGCTCGTTCAGCCGCGGGTTGTGCTTCATCGTGCAGGAGCCGAGCGGGTAGAAGCCGCTGTCGAGGTCGAAGTTGCGGCGCGAGAGGCGGTTGTAGTGGCGGACGATCTCCGGCTCGGCGATCTCGGGGAGTCGCGGCGGCTCGGCGCGCAGCAGGCCGGACGGGATCAGCTCCTCCAGCGGCCGCTCGGGGACACCGGCGTCGGGCAGCACGGCGGCGCGCCGGCCCGGCTTCGACTTCTCGTAGATCGTCCGCGCGTGTTCGCGCTGTATCGGCGTCTCGGCGATCGTGCTCATGCGACCGGGGCCTCGCTGGGCGACTTAGTGTCGCTATCCGACACAAACTCGCCCCGGTCGGAGCCGACAAAGGCGCCATGCGCGTGGAACCCCGCGATCGCGCCCTCGATCGCCTCGGCCAGCTCGTCGATCTGCTCACGGGTGCGGCGCTCGGTGATCGCGACCAGGAGGCCGTCCTCGTGCTCGGGGTACTCGCGTCCGAGCGGGTAGCCGGCGGCGATGCCGCGCTCGGCGCAGTGGTCGAGCACGGCGGCGACCGGGGCGTCGAGGCGGACGGCGAACTCGCGCGCGACCGGGGCCTCGTGCAGCAGCTCGACCCCCTCGACCGCGGCCAGGCGCTCGCGGGCGTAGGCGGTGCGCCGGACCAGCAGCTCGCCGAGCTCGCGGAAGCCCTCGCGGCCGAGCCAGGCGAGGTGGACCATCGCCCCCAGCGCGTTCAGCGCCTGGGCGGTGCAGATGTTGTTGGTCGCCTTCTCGCGGCGGATGTGCTGCTCACGGGTCTGCAGGGCGAGGACGAAGCCGCGGCGACCGTCGACGTCCTCGGTCTCGCCGGCGATCCGGCCCGGCATGCGGCGGATCTGGGCCTCGGTCGCGCAGAAGAAGCCGAAGGAGGGGCCGCCGAAGTCGAGCCGGTTGCCGAGCGGCTGACCCTCGCCGAGGGCGATGTCGGCGCCGCACTCGCCGGGCGGCTTGAGGATCCCGAGGGTCATCGGGTCGCAGGCGACCACGAGCAGGGCGCCATGCTCCTTGGCGGCGGCGCCGAGCGCCTCCACGTCCTCGATCGCGCCGAGGAAGTTGGGGCTCTGCAGGATCACGGCAGCGGTCTCGCCGTCGACCGCGGCGGCCAGCGCGGCCGCATCGGTGAGCCCGCCCTCGAGCCCGACCTCGACGATCTCGGCCCCGTAGCCCTCCGAATAGGTGGCCAGCGTCTCGCGGCTGTGCGGGTGGACGCCGCGGGAGACGACGAAGCGGCGGCGCTTGGTCGCGCCCATCGCCAGGTAGCCGGCCGAGGCGACCGAGGACGGCCCCTCGTAGAGACCGGCGTTGGAGACCGGCAGCCCGGTCAGCTCCGACATCGCCGTCTGGAACTCGAACATCACCTGCAGCCCGCCCTGGGAGATCTCCGGCTGGTAGGGCGTGTAGGGAGTGAGGAACTCCGAGCGTGAGGTGATCGCGTCGACGATCGCCGGCACGTAGTGGTCGTACATCCCGGCACCGACGAAGCAGACCTGCTCTTCGGCGTCGGCGTTGCGGGCGGCGAGGGCGGCCAGGCGCTCGTAGACCTCGGCCTCGCTGAGCCCGTCGGGCAGCGCCAGCGGGCGGCCCAGGCGCAGCGGCTCCGGAATCTGCTCGAACAGCTCGGCGGTCGAGTCGACGCCGATCGCGGCCAGCATCTCGGCCCGGTCGTCGGGCGTGGCTGAGGTGTAGCGGGTCACCGGAGGAAGGCTAGGGGACGGGGTCGGCGGCTCTCGCCACTAGCCCTCGAGCAGCTTGCGGTATTCGCCGGCCTCGAGCAATCCCTCGGCCTCCTGTGGCGCGGTCAGCCGGACTTTGACCAGCCAGCCGTCGCCGTAGGGGTCCTCGTTGATCTTCTCCGGGGCGTCCTCGAGCGCGTCGTTGACGGCGACGATCTCGCCCGACATCGGCGCGATCACGTCGGAGACGGCCTTGACCGACTCGACCTCGGCGTAGGAGGAGTCTTTCTGGATCGTCGCGCCGAGCTCCGGCGGGTCGTAGAAGACGACCTCGCCGAGCGAGTCCTGGGCGTACCAGGTGATTCCGAAGACGGCGTGCTCGTCGCCCTCGAGCCGGGCCCAGTCGTGCTGGTCGTGGTAGCGCAGGTCGTCTGGGTAGTTGGCTTCGGACAAGGCTCAGCTCGCTTTCCGGTTGGACGTGTACAACGGCTTGGAAGCTACCCGGGCGGCGCGACGCTTGCCGCGCACGTCGATCTCCAGCTCGGTCCCGGGCTCGGCCAGGTCGGCGCGGACGTAGGCGATCCCGGCGCCGCGCTCGAGCGAGGGCGAGAAGGTGCCGCTGGTGACGACGCCGACCGTCTCCTCGCCGGCCAGGACCGGGTTGCCGTCGCGGGGGATGCCGGCGCCCTCGATCAAGAACGGGGCGAGGCGCTCGGCCGTGCCCTCGGCGCGGGCCGCGGCAACCGTCCGGGAGCCGAGGAAGCCGGTCGACTCGACGCAGCACCAACCGAGCCCGGCCTCGATCGGGTTGCGCTCGGGGCTGAGCTCGTGGCCGTGCAGCGGGAAGCAGACCTCGAGGCGCAGGGTGTCGCGGGCGCCGAGCCCGCAGGGGACGACGCCGGCGTCGAGCAGCTCGGCCCAGATCGGCGGCGCCACCTCGGGGTCCAGCAGCAGCTCGACCCCGTCCTCGCCGGTGTAGCCGGTGCCGCAGGCCAGGGCCGGGCGGCGGCCGACCTGGACGTGGGCGACCCGCATCCGCGGCGGCAGCTCGATCCCGAGCGCGCGCGAGAGGACGGCGCGGGCATGCGGCCCCTGCACGGCGAGCATCGCGTAGCGCTCGGCGACGTCGCGGACCGAGACGTCGAAGTCGCGGCTCCAGCGTCCGAGCCAGGCGAGGTCGGTCTCGTGGTTGGAGGCGTTGGTGACGACGAGGTAGCGGTCGCCACCGAGCCGGTAGACGAAGAGGTCGTCGATGACCCCGCCGTCCTCCTGGCAGAGGCACGAGTACTGGGCGCCGCCGATCTCGATCCTGGCGACATCGTTGGAGAGGACCAGCTGCAGGAACGCCAGCGCGCCCGGCCCCTCGACCTCGACCTCGCCCATGTGCGAGACGTCGAACATCCCGGCATGCGTCCGCACCGCCGAGTGCTCCTCCTTGATCCCCTCATAGGTGACGGGCATCTCCCAGCCCGCGAACGGCACGATCTTCGCGCCGAGCCGCTGGTGCTGGTCGTAGAGGGGCGTGCGCCTGAGGTCGCTCACGCCCCCAGGCTATTGATCAGTCTTTGAGGAAGCCGGGCACGTCGATGTCGTCGTCACTGACCCGCAATTTGCGGATGTCGGTGTCGTCGGCCGCGATCCGCGGCTTCGCCTCGTAGCGCCGCCGCACCCTCTGCGGCGAGCGCGCCAGCAGCTCGAACCCTTCGAACCCGGTGGCGATCACGGTGACGCGGACTTCGTCTTTCATCGACTGGTCGACGACGGAGCCGAAGATGATGTTGGCGTTGTCGTCGGCCTCGGCCTGGACCAGCTGCGCCGCCTCGTTGACCTCGAACAGGCCGAGGTCCTCGGGGCCGGTGATGTTCAGCAGCATCCCGGTCGCGCCCTTGATCGACTCCTCGATCAGCGGCGAGGTGATCGCCGCCTTGGCGGCGTCGAGCGCGCGGGCCTCGCCGGAGGCGGAGCCGACGCCCATCAGGGCCGAGCCGGCGTCGCGCATGATCGTGCGCACGTCGGCGAAGTCGAGGTTGATCAGGCCGGGGATCGTGATCAGGTCGGTGATGCCCTGGACGCCCTGGCGGAGGATGTCGTCGGCCTGGCGGAACGCCTCCAGCACGGAGGTGCGCCGCTCGACCGCCTGCAGCAGCTTCTCGTTCGGGACGATGATCAGGGTGTCGACGTTGTTGCGCAGCTTCTCGATGCCCTCGAGCGCCTGCTGCATGCGTCGTTTGCCCTCGAACTCGAACGGCTTGGTCACCGCGCCGACGGTGAGGGCGCCGATCTCTTCCTTGGCGATCTCGGCGATGACCGGGGCCGAGCCGGTGCCGGTGCCGCCACCCTCGCCGGCGGTGACGAAGACCATGTCGGCGCCCTTCAGCGCCTCCTTGATCTCGTCGCGGCTCTCGGCCGCGGCGCCCGCGCCTACCTCGGGATTACCCCCGGCACCGAGGCCGCGGGTCAGCTCCTGGCCGATCGAGAGCTTGATGTCGGCGTCGCAGGCCTGCAGGGCCTGGGCGTCGGTGTTGACCGCGACGAACTCGACGCCGCGAATGCCGGCATCGATCATGCGGCTGACCGCGTTGGTACCGCCGCCGCCAGCTCCGACGACCTTTATGACCGCGAGGTAAGTGGATTCCATCTCCCGATTTCTTCCTTAGCCGCGCCCGGCCGGGTTGGCCGAGACAGCTGTTGTTTGAGTTGAGCCCTTGTTCTGTCCGAGCCTGCAGCGAGGCTCAAGGGTTCGAGCCTTCGCTTCAAGTACGGAAATTCCGCTGAACGTAGGGCATTGTGGCGCCTCTGTCAAACCGGCGACAGGCATCGTGCAAGCCCAGACTCTCGACTCCTGCTTGAGGCTTTCTCCACCCTAACTCTTCGGTCGAGGGTTCAGGGTGCGGGCGGAAGCGTATGCCCAGAGCCACCGTAGGCGGGCCGGGCAGGCGCGCTCAGGTCTACATAATCGAGGGCGGTGATTTCGGGGTCGGCGAGGATCGCCGCCGCCGCCTTCCACTTCTGCGGGGCCAGCGAGGCGTCGCCGAAACGCAGTTCGATCCCCGAGGTGGTTTCGACGTCCACCCCGCTTTCGCCGTAGTGGCTGGCGGCCAGGTAAGGACGCAGGGCCGGCGGCGCGGCACCGAGCACGCGCGCCTGCTGCAGCATCGGCCCGGCTAGGTGGCCCCCTTTGGGCGGTTCGGAGAGCGGCAGGAGCGGCAGCGCCGGGGCTTCCTCGAGCGGCCACCAGCGCACGACCGCCCCCCCGGCGGTGACGGCGACCGCGTCCTCGCCGCTGCCGATCACCGCCACCGGATCCGGCACCTGGACCGCGCCGACCTCGGTCTTGTCGCCGAACAGCCTCTGGAAGACGAAGGCGACGGCGATCACGGCCACGATGACCGCGATCCCCTTCCAGATCCGCGAGCTCACAGCTCCCAGCCGCTGGGCCAGTCCACCTCGCCCAGCACCTGGACCTCCGGCTCCAGCTCGATCCCGAACTCGGCGTGGACGCGGCGGCGGCCCTCGGCCATCAGCTCGAGCACGTCCGCGGTGCTCGCCTCTCCCGTGTTCTCAACGAAGTTGGCGTGCTTCTCGGAGAAGCGAGCGCCGCCGTGGCGGAGGCCGCGGCAGCCGGCGGCCTCCAGCAGCTGCCCGGCCGAGCGGCCCTCGGCGCGCTCGTCCTCGGGATTCTTGAAGGTCGAGCCGAAGGTCTTGATCCCCGAGGGCTGGGCCTCGCGGCGGCGTTCGCGCATCGTCGCCAGGGTGGCGCGGATCGCCTCGGGGTCGCCGGGGCGGAGCCGGAAGCGGGCGCGGCTGACGACTTCGCCGGGGCGCAGGTTCGAGCGCCGGTAGGAGAAGCCGAGCCGGTCGGGAGCGCGGCGTTCGCTGCCGGCCGCGGTGCTGACCTCGACCCAGTCGAGCACCCGCGCCAGCTCGCCGCCGTAGGCGTTGGCGTTCATCCGCACCGCACCGCCGGCGGTGCCGGGGATGTTGATCCCGAACTCGAGCCCGGAGAGGCCCCAGCCGGCGGCTTTGGCCGCGGCCGAAGGCAGGCGGGCGCCGCCGCCGCAGAGGATCGCGTCCCCATCGCGCTCGATCGTCGCGAGGTCGCCATCCAGCTTGAGTGCGAGTCCGTGGAATCCATCGTCGGCTACCAGCAGGTTCGAGCCGGACCCGATCAGTCCTACCGCCTGGCCCTCGGCCTCGGCCCAGCGCAGCATCTCGACCAGCTCCTCCGCGCTCGCCGGGCGCGCGAACCAGTCGGCGCCACCGCCGGTGCGGACGGTGGTCAGCCGCGCCAGCGGGTAATCGGCCTGGACGCCCGCGGGCGGCGCGCTCACCGCTCCTCCTCTATTAGCGACTCGCCGAGCTTGAAGACGTCGCCGGCGCCGATCGTGACCAGGACCGTGCCGGGGTCGGCGCGGCCGAGGCGATCGACGAGCGCGCGCCGGGCCGTGCCGGCGTCCGGCAGCCACCAGACCGGCCTGCCACCCGCCCGCTCCGCCGCGGCCTGCGCGACCCGCAGCCCGCTGACCCCGGCGAGCTCCCCGACCGGCTCCTCGCGGGCCGGGTAGACGTCGAGCACGACCAGCTCGTCGGCCAGGGTCAGGGCGGCGCCGAACTCGGTCGCCAGCGCCTTGGTGCGCGAGTAGAGGTGCGGCTGGAAGACGGCGATCAGCTGCTCGGGCTCGAGCTCGCGCAGGGCCGAGAGGGCGGCGCGGACCTCGGTCGGGTGGTGCGCGTAGTCGTCGTATATGCGGACGCCGCCGCGCGACCCCTTCACCTCCAGCCGCCGCCGCACCCCGGGGAAGCTCGCGAGCGCCGCCGCGGCCGCCGCGACGTCGAGCCCGGCCAGCCCGATCGCGGCCAGGGCGGCGCGCGCGTTGGCCCGGTTGTGCCGGCCCGGCACCGCCAGACTCACGGCCGGCTCCTCCGGGACCACGTCGGAGAAGCGCCTGACCTCCCTACCCGCCGCGATCCTCTCGTAGAGGGAGTCGGCGCCGGAACCGCCCTCGGCGTCGACCGCCGCGGCAACGGGCAGGACCACTCCGGCCGCCGGCGCGGTGAAGCGCTCGAAGGCCCGGTGCAGCTCCGCCAGCGAGCCCCAGCGCGTGTGGTGGTCCATCTCGACGTTGGTGACGACGGCGATCTCCGGCTTCAGCTCGAGGAAGCTGCCGTCGCTCTCATCGGCCTCGGCAACCACCCACTCGCCCTCGCCCCAGCCGGCGTTGGCCGCCTCGCCGTCCTCCCCCACCCCCGGCACCTCGCCGCCGACGAAGAAGGCCGGGTCGGCGCCGATCGCCCGCAGCGCCCAGACCGCCATCGCCGTCGTCGTCGTCTTGCCGTGGGTGCCGGCGATCGCGATCAGCCGCTTCTCGGCGCAGAGCTCGGCCAGCAGAGCGCCGCGGTGGATCGGCTCGACCCCGCGCTCGCGGGCCAGCGCCAGCTCCGGGTTGTCGGCGCCGATCGCGGTCGAGACGACCACCTCGGCTCCCTCCGGCAGGTTGGCGGCGTCGTGGCCGACGGTGGGCTCGAGGCCGGCCTGGCGCAGGCGCTCCATATAAGAGGAGTCGCTGCGGTCGCTGCCGGTGACGGTCGCGCCGAGCCGGGCGCAGACCAGCGCCAACCCGCTCATCCCGGCGCCACCGACGCCGATGAAATGCAACCGGCGGCCCGCCCAGTCGCCGCCGCTGCCGCTCATCGCGCCGCCGCCAGGACCTCGTCGGCGATCCGGCGCGCGGCGTCCGGCCGGGCCAGGCCCCGCGAGGCCGTCGCCATCGCCTGCAGCCGCGCCGGCGCGCTGAGGATCGCCGCCACCTCGGACCGCAGCCGCTCCGCTCCGGCGGCGCCGTCCAGCGCGGAGTCGGGCAGCACCGTCGCCGCTCCCGCCCGCTCCATCCAGGCCGCGTTGGCGCTCTGGTGGTCGCCGGTCGCGTGTGGGTAGGGGACCAGGATCGCCGGCCGCCCGGCCGCGGTGACCTCGAAGATCGAGCCGCCCGAGCGTCCCAGGACCAGGTCGGAGGCGGCGAGGAAGTCGGCGAGGCCGGCGGGGTCGTAGTCGACCAGGGTGTAGCCGTCGCGGTTCGGGGCCGCCTGGAGCCGGCGCGCCAGCTCCTCGTGATCGCGGCGGCCGCTCAGGTGCAGGACCTGGAACCCGCGCCCGTCGCGCTCGGCGAAGGCTTCGAGGGCGGCGAAGTTGACCGAGCGGGCGCCCTGGCTGCCGCCGACCACGAACAGGCAGCGGGCCTCGGGGGCGATCCCGAAGCGGCGCCGCGCCGCGCCGCGATCGGCGGCGGCGATCTCCGCCGGCACCGGCCGCCCCGTCACCAGGTAGCGCTCGCCCTCCCTCCCGGCGATCGGGAAGGCGAGGCAGACACGGCGGGCCCGGCGCGCCAGCAGGCGGTTGGCGAGGCCGAGATGGCTGTCGGCCTCGGTCAGCACCAGCGGCGTCCCGCTCAGGGTCGCGGCCAGGCCGGCCGGGCCGGCGACGTAGCCGCCGCCGCCCATCACCACGTCGGCGCCGCGCGCCCGCAGGGCCGCCCGCGCCGCGGCGACCGCTCCCAGCGCCTCGAACCCGGCCCGGGCCGCCCGCAGCGGGTTCTTGCGGTCGATCCCCCGCACCTTGACGAAATCGATCTCGTAGCCGGCGGCCGGGACCAGCTCCGCCTCGATCTTCTCCCGCGTCCCCAGGAAGGAGACCGCGGCGCCGCTAGCCCGAAGCTCGGCGGCGACCGCCATGGCGGGGACCACGTGACCCGCGGTTCCCCCCGCTGCCACCACGACCTTTGGCTTTCCTGGCACCGCTCGCTCGGCTCCTTTCGCGGCTGGGCGTGCGCCCGCCTTCGACGACGCGCAGTTTGCCAGCGCGACCCCCCGTCGCCGCGCGCGCCGCCTTGGCGGTGCCGCCGCGGGCGACGTTGAGGATCAGGCCGACCGCGAACAGGGTCGCCATCAGGCTGCTGTTGCCGTAGGAGACAAAGGGCAGCGGCACCCCGGTCAGCGGCGCCAGGCCCATCACCGCGAAGAGGTTGATCGTCGCCTGGACGAGGATCAGCGAGGTGAGGCCGGCGACCAGCAGGCGGCCGTAGGTGTCCTTCGCCTTCTGCGCGACTTTGAGCCCGGCGTAGCCGAACATCGCGAAGAGGCCGACGACGCCGACGATCCCGATCAGGCCGAGCTCCTCGCCGATCACGGCGGAGATCATGTCGGTGTGCGCCTCGGGCAGGTAGAAGGCCTTCTGGACGCCGTTGCCGATGCCGACACCGAAGATGCCGCCGGAGCCGAGCGCGATCTTCGCCTGCGCCGCCTGGAACCCCGCCCCGGCGGCGTCGGAGCCGGGGTTGAGGAAGCCGGTCAGGCGGGCCATCCGGTAGGGCTCGACGATCGTCATCAGCAGCGCCGCGGCGCCGATCGCCAGTGCGATCAGCCCGAGGTCGCGGGGGCGGGCGCCGGCGGCGACCAGGGTGGCGCCGACGGCGAAGGCGATCACCATCGTCGTCCCCATGTCCGGCTCGAGCATGATCAGCAGGCAGGAGGCGCCGGCGACGACCAGGAGCGGCATGAAGCCTTCGATCGAGCGCGCCCGCTTCGGCTTGCGGGCGAGCAGGTCGGCGCCGTAGAGGATCAGCGCCACCTTGGCCAGCTCCGAGGGCTGGATCTGCAGGAAGCCGCCGCCGATCCAGCGGCTGGCGCCGTTGACGGTGGAGCCGACGCCGAGCACGGCGACCAGGAGGAAGAGCGAGACGCCGAGGATGACCGGGGTCAGCTCGCGCACCGCCTGCAGCCCGTGGCGGGCGGTGAGGTGCATCAGGACCAGGCCGACGGCACCGAACATCAGCGTCCGCTTCAGATAGAAGGCGCTGTCGGAGAGGCCGCCGTCCTGGAGGATGCGGGTGGTCGAGCTGGCCGAGAAGACCATCACCGCACCCAGCGCCAGCAGGCAGAGGGTGGCGGTCAGCAGCATGTTGTACTCGGCCGAGACGGGCCGCGAGCGCGAGCGCTTCTTCGCTTTCTTCTTCGCCTTGCCTCTGGCGGGCTTGGCTCCGAAGCGGCCGAGCGCGAGCGGGAAGGCGCTCACCGCAGCCCCTCGACGATCGCGCGGAAGCACTCGCCGCGGCGCTCGAAGTTCTCGAAGGCGTCGAAGCTGGCGCAGGCGGGAGCGAGCAGCACGACCTCGCCGGGCGCCGCCGCGGCGGCGGCGCGGCGGACGGCGTCCTCGAGGTCATCGCAGCGATACAGGGGCACGCCGGCCGCGGCGGCGGGCGCCAGCTCGGCGGCGAGGCGCTCGGCGGTGTCACCGGTCAGATAGGCGGCGGCGCAGCGCTCGCGGATCGGGTCGAGCAGCGGCGCGAACGGCTCGCCCTTCTCGCTGCCGCCGAGGATCAGGTGGACGCCGCTCTCGAAGGCGCGGACCCCGACCACGGCGGAGGCGACGTTGGTCGCCTTGGAGTCGTTGACGAAGCGGACGCCGTCGATCTCGGCGACCTGCTCGAGCCGGTGCGGGACGCCGGCGAAGCTGCGCAGCCCCTCGCGCACGGCCTCGCGGTCGAGCCCCATCGAGAGCGCCGCGGCGGCGGCCGCCATCGCGTTGTGGACGTTGTGCTCGCCGAAGAGACCAAGCTCTGTGACTCGCAGCAGCGGCTCGCCGTCGTAGAAGATCGTCTCCTCGGCCAGGGCCACCTCGCACTCGGGGCCAGGGCCGGCACAGAAGGCGACGCGGCGGGCGCAGCCGCCGAGGTCGATGCCGTTCAGCTCGGGGTCGTCGGCGTTGTAGACGGCGACGTCGTCGTTGCCCTGGTTGGCGAAGATCCGCAGCTTCGCCGCCAGGTAGGACCCGAGGTCGCCGTGACGGTCGAGATGGTCGGGCGCGAGGTTGAGGAAGACCGCGCACTCGGGGGCGAAGAAGCTGGTGTCCTCGAGCTGAAAGCTGGAGGCCTCGCAGATCACCGTCGCGTCCGGCTCGACCTGGCCGACCAGCTCCGAGAGCGGCGTGCCGACGTTGCCGGCGACCGCGACCGGCTCACCGGCGCTGCGGTAGACGTGGCCGAGCAGCTCCACCGTGGTGGTCTTGCCGTTGGTCCCGGTAACGGCAAGAAAGCGGTTCGGCAGCGCCCGCCAGGCCAGCTCAAGCTCTCCCACCACGTCGATCCCCCGCTCCAGCGCGGCGGCGATCACCGGCGCCTCCCGGGGCACGCCCGGGCTCTTGACGACGGTCCGCGTCCCCTCGAGCAGTGCAAGTCCATCCGATTCCAAAAACACTTCGACGCCGACCTGAGAAAGCCTTCCCGCCTCTTGCGGGCTGCCGGAATCGACCCCGCGCACCGTCTCCCCCCGCTCCACCAGCAGCCGTGCCGCGGCTTGGCCCGAGCGCGCCAGCCCGACGACCAGGAACGGGCCCGGCGGCAGGTCCGGGCGCAGGCGTCTGGTCGGAGGCGCACTCATCAGGGACGGATTCGCCCCCGGGCGCCGAGACCCTGTCCGGGACCGCGTTCAGCCGGCGAACCCGGCGATCTCCCGCGCCAGCGCCCGTGGCTGATCGATCGGGATCAGCGTGTAGCAGTCGGGCAGCTCGACGAAGCGGGAGTCGGGGAAGGCGGCCGCGAGCTCGCGGCCCTGCTCGTTCGGCATCATCTTCCCCTCGCTGTCCCAGACGACGAGGACCGGGCGCCGGAAGGAGCCCAGGGCCGCGGTGGCGGCACGGATCTCGCGCCTCCCTCGCATCGAGTCGCCCGCGTACTTGCGCAGGTCGCGCTGGATCTCGGGGCGGGCCAGCGGCTCCAGCCAGCTCCGCATCAGCTCGTCGGGGACGCCGCGCTTGCTCATCTGCCCGTAGACGACGGGCAGCCCCCGCAGTCGCGGCGAGAGCAGGGTCCGGCGCATCATCGCGAGCCCGCCCGGAAGCTTGCAGGAGACCCAGGCGGCGTACCCGCCCAGCCCCGGTGGGTAGTTGCCGGCGGTCTCGCAGGAGACCAGGACCATCCTGCCGACCCGCTCCATCAGCTCGTCGGCGATCATCGTCTGGGCGCCGCTCCAGTCGTTGAAGCAGAGGACGACGTCGTCGAGATCGAGCCGCTCGAGGAACTCGGCGACGATGCGCCCGATCCCGCGCAGCGAGAGATCGGCGTCGGGGCGCAGCGGCTGCCGGTGGGCACCGAAGGGCAGGACCGGGGTCAGGCAGCGGAAGCCGGGCCCGAGCCCCTCGATCACCCCCTGCCAGAGGCGCCCGTCCATCGCCAGCCCCGGCAGCAGGACCAGGACCGGTCCCTCGCCGCCGCTGTCGCCGTACTCCAGAATCCCCGCCGAGAGCTCGATTTGCGCCACTGCATCCTCCGTTTCCAGGCTCACTAGATAGATCGCTCTAGTTTGGGGACCGTATCATCGACGGCGATGGCCGGCGACACCAAGGAGCGGATCCTCGACAGCAGCGGCGAGCTGTTCCGGCGTCAGGGCTACATGGGGACCGGGGTGAAGGAAATCCTCGCCGAGGCCGGCGCCCCCTTCGGCTCGCTCTACCACCACTTCCCCGGCGGCAAAGCCGAGCTGGGGGCCGAGACCGTGCGCCGCTCCGGCTTCCTCTACGGGCTCCTGCTCGGCGAGTTCGCCGGCCCCGAGGTCGAGCTGGCGGCGGGGATCCGGGCCTTCTTCGCCGGCGCCGCCGAGACCCTGGTCGAGACCGGCTACGCCGACGCCTGTCCGATCGCGACCGTGGCCCTGGAGACCTCCAGCACCGACGAGGGGCTGCGCCGGGCCTGCGCCGACGTCTTCAGCGCCTGGATCGAGGGCGGGACCGAGCGCTTCGCGATGGCGGGCATTCCCCGTCCGCGGGCGCGCACGCTGGTGATCCAGATGCTCGCCGCCCTCGAGGGCGCCTTCGTCCTCAGCCGCGCCCTGCGCAGCACCGAGCCGATCGAACTCGCCGGAGAGGCCTCGGTCGCCGCGATCCAGGCCGCGCTGGACCGCTGACCGGCGCTCAGCGCCCGATGCTCTGCTGGTACAGGGTAAAGCCGATCCCGGAGCAGACCGCGGCGATGATCCAGAAGCGCAGCATGATCTTCGTCTCCGACCAGGCCATCATCTCGAAGTGGTGATGGAGAGGGGCCATCAGGAAGACGCGGCGGCGGAAGGTCTTGAAGGAGAAGACCTGGATCGCGACCGAGAGCGCCTCGATCACGAAGATGCCGCCGATGATCAGCAGCAGCACCTCGGTCTGGGTCATCACCGCCAGCGCCCCGATCGCCCCGCCTAAGCCCAGCGACCCCGTATCGCCCATGAAGATCGAGGCCGGGAAGGCGTTGAACCAGAGGAAGCCGATGCAGGCGCCGACCAGGCAGGCCGAGAGCAGGGCCAGGTCCTGCTGCTCGTTGGCGACGAAGGCGATCGCCGTGTAGGCGAGCAGGACGATCGCGCAGGAGCCGGCGGCGAGGCCGTCGAGGCCGTCGGTGAGGTTGACCCCGTTGGAGAAGCCGGAGAGCACGAGGAAGACGAGGACGAAGTAGAGGACCGGGCCGAGGTCGAGGCTGGCGCCGCCGATGCGGAAGTAGAGGATCGGTTCGAGCCCGACCTCGTGCCGCGCCACCCACCAGAGGACCAGCGCCAGGATCACCTGGAAGAGGATCTTGTAGCGGGCCGAGAGGCCGAGCGAGCGGCGTTTGACGATCTTGATGAAGTCGTCGGCGAAGCCGATCGCGGCGCAGCCGAGGGCGACGCCGAAGACGGTCAGGCTCTGGGCGTCGCGGTCGGAGAGGACGAGGTAGGGCACGCAGATCGCGACGAAGATGATCAGCCCCCCCATCGTCGGCGTCCCCGCCTTGGCGTGGTGCTCCTGCGGGCCGTCCTCGCGAATGTGCTGTCCGAACTCGCGGACCCGCAGGTATTCGATGAATTTGGGGCCGAGGAAGATGCAGATCAGCATCGCCGCCATTCCCGCGATCAGGATTTCTCCCATGATTAAGCGCGGCCTCCGGGGGCCGCTTCCAGCAGCAGGGCGGCGACCGCCTCGAGGCCGGCCGAGCGCGAGCCCTTGACCAGGACCGCGTCGCCCGGCTCCAGCTGTGCGGCCAGCAGCTCCGCCGCCTCGGCCGGGTCGGCGACCAGCTCGTCGGGGCCGTAGTCTCGGGCCGGCAGGCCGACGCCGAGCACGATGTCGACCCCGGCGGTGCGCGCGTGCTCGCCGACCTCGCGGTGGAAACCGGGGGCGCCGGGGCCGAGCTCGCCCATCTCGCCGAGCACGGCCACGGTCCGCGGGGCGCGGAGGCTGGCGAGATGGTCGAGCGCCGCGCGCATCGACACCGGGTTGGCGTTGTAGCAGTCGTTCACGAGGACGATCCCGTCGCCGAGCTCGATGCGCTCGCCGCGGAAGCGGGAGAATCCTATGTCCGCGGCGCGGTCGGCCATCCCGGCGAGCGGGGCGCCGAGGGCGACGCCCGCGGCGACGGCGGCCAGGGCGTTGGTCAGGTTGTGCGCCTCGGCGAAGGGGAAGTGGAAGCGCTGAGCGCCCGCGGGGGTGGAGATCAGCGCCTCGGTGACGCCCTCGACGACGCGCGACTCGGTGGCCTCGACGTCGCCGCCGGGGCCGAAGCGCAGCAGCCGAGGAGCCCGCTCCAGGTGTGGCTCCAGCTCGCCGGCGTCGACCGGTGCGATCGCGATCCCGTCGGCAGGGAGGAAGTCGAGCACCTCCGCCTTCGCCGCCGCGATCGCCGCCACCGAGCCGAGCAGCTCGACGTGGACCGGGCCGACGTTGGTGATCACCGCGACCTCAGGCTCGGCGATCGCCGCCAGCTCGGCGATCTGCCCGGCGCCGCGCATCGCCATCTCCAGGACCAGCAGCTCGCAGCCGTCGGGGGCTTCGAGCACGGTCAGCGGCAGCCCGATCTCGGTGTTGAGGTTCTCGCGGTTGGCGTGGACCCGGCCCGGCAGCAGCGTCCTGGCGATGTCCTTGACCGAGGTCTTCCCGACCGAGCCGGTGACGCCGACGACCCGCGCCCCCAGCGCCCGGCGCCAGGCGCGGGCAAGCGACTGCATCGCCACCAACGGGTCCGCGACCGCGAAGACCCAGGCACCCCGCGTCTCACCGTTCCGCGGTTCCCTATCCACGACATCCGTGGATAAGGAACCACGGACCGAAGAGTCAGCGCTGCGCGGTTCGGTTCCCACGACATCCGCGGATAAGGAACCGCGGAACGAGGGGCCGACGACCACGCCCCAGGCCCCAGCCTCGATCGCGGCCGGGGCGAACTCGCCGCCGTCGCGGTTGGCGCCGCGCAGGCCGAAGAAGAGATCGCCGGGACCGCTGGTGGCGGAGTCGATCGTCGCCCGTGCCGGCACCTCGTCCGCTCCCTCGGCGACGACCTCGGCCCCCAGCGCCGCCGCGATCTCCGCCGGCGTCAGCCTCACGCCGGGCTGCCCAGCTTTCGCAGCTCCTCGCGGGCGACCTCGCGGTCGTCGAAGGGGACCTTGCGCCCCCCCTCGAACTCCTGGCCCTGCTCGTGACCCTTGCCGGCGATGACGACGATGTCGCCCGGCTCGGCCCGTCCCAGCGCCAGCGCGATCGCGGCCCGGCGGTCGACCTCGACCGCCACCTCGGCGCCGCCGCGGGTCCCGGCCGCGACCTCGGCGACGATCGCCTCCGGCTCCTCCGAGCGCGGGTTGTCGGAGGTGACCACGGCGAGGTCGGCGAGCTCGGCCGCGGCCCGCCCCATCTTCGGCCGCTTGTCGCGGTCGCGGTCGCCGCCGGCGCCGAAGACCGCGATCACCCGCCCGGGGGTCAATCGCCGCGCCGCCCGCAGCACGTTCTCCAACGAGTCCGGCGTGTGCGCGTAGTCGACCAGGACCGAGAAGCCCTGGCCCTCGTCGATCGGCTCGAAGCGTCCCGGCACCCGCGCCGCCCGCGCCAGCCCGGCCGCCGCCGTCTCCGGCTCGACCCCCATCGCCACCGTCACCGCCAACGCCCCCAGCGCGTTCGCGACGTTGAAGTGGCCCGGCAACCCGGTCCGCACCTGGAGCCCACCCACGGTGAATTCGGCGCCGCCCGCGTCGAAGCTGACCTCGCGGGCGGAGTAGTCGGCGGCGGCGCCCTCGGCGGAGAAGGTGACGCACTCGAACTCCCCGGCGAGGCGGCGCCCGTAGGGATCGTCGACGTTGACGACCGCCGTCCCCGGACCGGCCTCGAAGAGCTTGCGCTTGGCGAGGAAGTAGTCCTCCATGTCGCGGTGGAAGTCGAGGTGGTCCTGGGTCAGGTTGGTGAACAGCGCCACCTCGAAGTGGATCGCGTCGGCCCGGTGCAGCGACATCGCGTGCGAGGAGACCTCCATCGCGCAGGCCCGATCCCCGCGATCCAGCATCCGGCGGAAGGTCGCCTGCAGATCGATCGCCTCCGGCGTCGTCCGCTCGACGCTCTCCTCCGCCCCGCCGACCACCTGCTTCACCGTCCCCAACAACCCGGCCTGGATCCCGGCCGCCTCGAGGATCTCCCGGACCAGGAAGGCCGTGGTCGTCTTCCCGTTCGTCCCCGTGACCCCGACCACCCGCAGCTCCGCCGTCGGATCCCCGCGGAACCGCGCCGCCACCGGCGCCATCGCCGCCCGCGCGTCCGCCACGACCACCTGCGGTACCCCGACCTCCAGCTCCCGCTCCACGACCAGCGCCCCCGCCCCGGCCTCGATCACCCGAGCGGCAAAGTCATGCCCATCGACCTTCTCCCCCGGCACGCAGAAGAAAAGAGTCCCGTTGCCGACCTTACGACTGTCATAGGCAAGGTCGGCAACCTCCACAGACCCGTCGCCCACGACCCGTGCCGCACCATCTGCCGCGAATAAATCGTCAAGCCTCATCGGGGCCCCGAGTCTAGATCGGGAGTCGGGTGCGACTCCCGCCCCTGCCTATTCCGGAGCCACACCGAGATAAGGCAACGAGAAAGCCGCGATCTGCCCGAACGCCGGCGCCGCAACCGACCCTCCGTAGATATCCCCCTGCGGCTGATCGACGATCACCGCCGCCAGGAACTTCGGGTCCTGCGCCGGCGCGAAGCCGATGAACGACGCCACGTATTTCGTTTCCGAGTAGGTCCCGTTTTCGGCCACCTGCGCGGTCCCGGTCTTCCCCGCCAGCGTGTACCCGGGCACGCTCACCTCGGAGGCGGTTCCGCCCGCGGCCAGCACCCCCTCGAGCATTTCCCGCACCTGCGCGGCGACCCCGGCGTCGATCACCCGGTGGCCCTTCGGCTCGTGCACCTTTTCGTCGCCGATCCGCTCGATCAGCTGCGGCTGCTTGAGGATGCCGCCGTCGGCGATCGCCGCGTAGCCGGCCATCATCTGCATCGGCGTCACCGCCAGCCCCTGGCCGATCGGCAGGTTGCCCATCGAGGAGCCGGAGTATTCGTCGAGCGAGGGCACGAGGCCCTGCTCCTCGGCCGGGAACTGGACCCCGGTCGGGCGGCCGAAGCCGAAGCGGCCGATCCACCTGCTGAATTTTTCGGCGCCGATCTCGAGCCCGATCGTCACCGCGCCCACGTTGGAGGAGTGGGCGAGGATTTCGGCGACGCTCATCGTCTCGGTCCCGCGTTCCTCGGCGTCTTCGATCGTGCGATCGGCGACCTGGATGCTCGGCGGCAGCACGAACGAGGACGTCGGCGTCACCAGTTTTTCCTCCAGGGCGGCGGAGACGGTGAACGCCTTGAAGGTCGAGCCCGGCTCGTAGGTGAAGCCGGTGGCCTTGTTGATCAGGTCTTCGTTGCTGGCGCTGGAGAGGTCGTTGGGGTCGACCGGCGGCCAGTTGGCCATCGCCAGGATCTGCGAGCTGCGCGGGTCCATGACGATCGCGGTCGCCCCCTTGGGCGCGTAGGTTTCGCCGACTTCGGCCAGCACCCGCTCGGTCTTCTCCTGGATCTGGGGGTCGAGCGTGAGCTGGATGTCTTCGCCGTCTTCGGCTTCCTTCGCGGTTTCCTGGCGGATCGGGTCGCCGCGCGCGTCCCTGACGATGCGGCGTTCGCCGTCGGTCGCGCTGAGCACCGATTCCTCGCCCGCCTCGAGCCCGGTGAGTCCCTGGTTTTCGGAGCCGACGGCGCCGATCACCTGGCCCGCCATTTCTCCCTGCGGGTAGGTGCGGCGGGTGTCGGGCTGCTCGCCGATCCCAGCCAGCTTCAGCCGTTCGACTCGGCCCGCCTGTTCGAGGCTGACTTTGTGGGCGATGTAGGAGAAGCCGTTATCGGCGGTGAGGCTTTCCAGCACTTCGCCCTTGTCGAGTTCGAGGATCGGCGCCAGTTTCGCCGCGGCCTGCGGCGGGTTCTTCACCTGGTAGGGAGTGGCGAAGATCGTCACCGCGTTCTCGGAGGCGGCGAGCTCGTTGCCGCTGCGGTCGAGCAGGCTGCCGCGCAGCCCGGGGACGGTGACGTCCTCGGTCTGCTGCGAGGTCGCCTCGGATGCGAGGGCGCCGCCCTGCACCCCCTGCAGCCAGAAGGCGCGCCCGACGATGACCAGGAAGCAGAGCAGGAAGCCGGCGAAGAGGAGGCCGATCCGGCGCTCGATCAGGCGCATCCGTGGCCCGCCCTACCCGGCGCCGGCCGCGGCCGCGAGGCGCTGCGCCGCGGTCGCGACGTCAGCGGGACCGGCGTCGGTGAAGTGGATGTCTTCGCTGGGGGGCATCGCCAGCCCCAGATCGCCCGCCGCCTGGCGGACCGGGCCGGGGCTGTTGACCCGCGCGTCGCGCCCGCGCAGGATCGGGTTCTCCTGGTCGAGCGCGGTGATCTGCTCGTCGATCCTGCTCGAGGAGGCGGCGAAGCTGAGGGTGATCACGTTGAGGGTGACGATCCCGGCCAGGAGCACGCCGAGCACCGCGATCCAGGCGCGGCCGCGGGTCAGCCGCACCATCAGCCCGGAGTCGGGCAGCTGGCCGACCGCGACCGCGGTCCGGCTCGCGAACGGGATCAGCTGACCGCCGACGGCGGCGGCGCGGCTCGTCGTCCGGGCTCGCCGCGGCGCCCGGACGGGCGCCTGGCTCGTACTCGCCTTGCGGGCGGGGGCTTTGCGGCTGGGAGATTTCCGCGCGGGCGTCTTGCGCGCCGGCGACTTACGACTGGGCGCCGGCGCGGTCGCGGCGCGGCCTTTCGGCGTCGGGCGGGTGCGCGGGCGGCGAGCGGGGGCGGCTTTCTTCTGCGGCGCGCGGGCGGGCGCCGCGGCTTTGCCCGGCGGCGAGGTGCGCGAGGGCGCCGGTGCCGGCGCCGTCCTGCGCTTGGGAGCGGCGACGGCCATCAGCCGGCCTCCCCCGCTTGCGCTTCCTCGAGCTTCAGCGCCACCCGCAGATGCGCGGAACGCGAGCGCGGGTTGGCCTCGACCTCGGCCGGGCCGGGAGCGACGGCGCGCCGGGTCAGCAGCTCCGCCTCGGGCTCGTGACCGCAGACACAGACGGGCAGCTCGGGCGGGCAGATACAGCCGCGCGCCTTGCCGGCGAGGAACTGCTTCACCGGCCGATCCTCGAGCGAGTGGAAGGCGATCGCGCCGAAGCGGCCGCCGACCGGCAGCATCTCCCAGGCCAGCGGCAGCGCCTCGTCGAGCGAGTCGAGCTCGCCGTTGACGGCGATCCGGATCGCCTGGAAGCTGCGCTTGGCAGGGTGGCCAGCGCCGAAGCGGGCCGCGGCCGGCATCCCGGCCTTGATCGCCGAGACCAGCTCCGAAGTGGTGCTGAGCGGTCGCCGGCGGGCGATCTCGCGGGCGATCCCACCGGCGTAGCGCTCCTCGCCGAACTCCCGCAGCACCTGCGCGATCCGCGCCTCCGGCCACTCGTTGACCAGCTTCGCGGCGTCGAACTCCTGGCGGGTGTCCATGCGCATGTCGAGCGGTGCGTCGTAGGAGTAGGAGAAGCCCCGCTCCCAGGCGTCGATCTGCATCGAGGACATCCCGAGGTCTACATAAATCATCTCTGGCCGCACCCCTTCGCCGCTGAGGGTGCGGAGACCTGCCGCGAAATCGACATTTAGGAAACGCGTCCGGCAGGGCACTTCGACCGCGAACTCGGCGAAGCGCGCCGCCGCGCCCGGGTCGCGGTCGATCGCGATCAGGGTCCCGGCCGAGCCGAGCTGGGCGGCGATCGCGCGAGCGTGCCCCCCGGCCCCGAAGGTGCAGTCGACCGCCGTCTGCCCCGGCTCGGGGGCCAGCAGCGAGGTCAGCTCCGGCGCCAGGACGGGCTGGTGCTCCATCATCGCCTCGAGGTCGAGCGGTCGGCTGCCCACGACATGCATGGGACTGCGACCCGTCGACGGATGGTTGGGATGGGCTTGGTTGCGGGCGGCATGCAGTCTCATGATCACGCGGCGCCGGCGGCGGCAAGGCCCTCGGCGATGTCGGGAGCGGCGGCGTCGAGCTCCTCCTCCTGCTTGGCCCAGGCCTCGGCGTCCCAGATCTCCAGGTACTCGCCGGCCCCGATGACGACGCAGTTGCCGGTCAGGCCGGCGTGCTCGAGCAGCGGCTTGGGGACGCGGATGCGGCCGGCGGAATCGAGCTTCTCGTCGAAGGAGCCACCGTGGAAGCGGCGGCGCAGCTGGCGCGCGTCGCGCCCGAAGGGGCTGTGCGGCGAGAGGAAGGTGTCGGAGAGCTGCTCGAACTCCGCGGTCGTGTGCACCCAGACGCAGGGGTCGAAGCCCTTGGAGAGAACGATGCCGTCGGAGAGCGACGCCCGGAACCGCGAGGGAACCGTGAGGCGATCCTTGGAATCGAGACTGTGCTCGTAGAGACCCCGAAATGCCACCTCGGCGAGTCCTTTCTGAGCGGGAGGGCCAGGGAAGAGTTGGGACCGGAGTGATGAGGTGGGAGGAACCTCACCACCCCGGTCCTGGGCTTCAACTCGAGCGCCACAGTACCCCACTCTCCCCCACTTTGCAACACGACCTCCCTCTGCAAGCCCATTTGCATCCGCCGCCGCGCTGTAGGTTCGGCCGGTGAATCCACCCGACGACGCCAACGACCTGCGCGGCCTCTACTTCAAGCAGCTGCTGAGCAGCAAGCTGACCTGGGCGCTGATCCTCGGCGCCACCATCGCCGCCGGCGTCGCCGCGGCGGTCTTCGTCGGCGCCGCGGTCGGCGGCGGTGCCGCCGTCGCCGTCTTCCTGATCGCGCTGCTGATCGCCTTCGGGGTCGCCGACTCTCGCGCCGAGGACGCCTTCTTCCAGATCTACGCCCAGCAGCATGGGCTCGAACTCGGCGGCCGCGCCCCGCTGCCGCCGACCACGCCGCTGCTGCGCAAGGGCGACGACCGCTACGCCGAGCGCACCCTCTCCGGCCCCTTCGGCGAGGGCATCGAAGGCATCCTCGCTCTATATACCTACGAGGAAGAGTCGCGCGACAGCGACGGCAACACCGAGACCAACTACTACCGCTACACGGTCGGCCTGGTCCCGGTCCCGGAGTCGGTGCCGCGGGTGCCCGAGCTCTACTGCCAGCGCAAGTCCGGGCTGCGGGCGCTGGAGAAGTTCGAGGACGTCTTCCGCCGCTCCAAAGAGCGGGTCAAGCTGGAGAGCGAGGCGCTGGACGAGAAGTACGAGATCTTCGCCGGCAAAGGCCAGGACGCGAACTACCTGCGCCAGCTCTTCGCCCCCACCTTCATCGTCTGGCTGACCGACAGCGCCCCCAGGAAGTTCGCCTTCGAGCTCGTCGACGGCACCCTCTGCTGCTACGTCAGCGGCCACAAGAAGAAGGCGGCCGAGCTGGACGAGATCAGCGCCGCCACCGCCGCGGTGGCGAAGCGCCTGCGCGAAGAGGCGGCGGAGTCGGTCTAGAACCCCGAGAGCAGCGTTCCCGCGTTGGCGATCAGGCCGGCGGCGATCATCAGCAGCACCGAGGGGACGAGCACGAGGGCGACGACGAGCTGGATCTTCGGCGCGGCGCGGGCGGCACGGTCCTCGACGGCGCGGCGGCTGTCGCGGCGCAGGGCGCCGGCCTGGCGCCGCAGCTGCTCGGCCAAAGGCGAGCCGAAGCGGCGTGAGCGCTCGATCGCCGCGACCAGCGTCGCCAGCTCGCCGCCGGGGACGCGACCGCGCAGGGATCGCAGGGCGGTGCCGAGCGGCAGCCCGCAGGAGAGCTCGGCGACGGTCAGCCGCAGCTCCTCGGCCAGCGGCCCCTCCCCCGCCCGCGCCAGCTGCTCGAGGCCGGCCGCCGGGCCGCGCCCGGAGCCGGCGCTGACGGCGAGCAGGTCGAGCGCGTCGGGGAGCGCCGCCAGCAGGCGCCGGCGGCGCCGGCGCGCCCGCCGCTCCAGCAGGGCGTCGGGGACGATGAAGCCGGCGCCGGGGAGCGCGATCGCGACGAGCAGCGAGGTCCGCCCGGGCGCGGCCGGCGCCGCGACCAGGGCCGCCAGGCCGCCGCCGGCGACCCCGGCGAGCTTCGCCGCCAGCACGGCGGAGAGCGGCAGCCGCGCCTCCAGGCCGGCCCGCCGCAACCGCTCCGGCAGCCCCAGCCGCAGCGCCGCCCGGGCCGAGCGGGCGCTGAGCCCGAACGGCAGTGACGGCAGCCCAGGGCCACGGCGCCCGGCGAGCAGCTCCCGTGCGGCCGCGAAGCCGAGCAGAACCGCCAGCGCCGCCAACAGCCCGGCGGCGCTCAATCGACCACCCGCGAGAGTCGCCTGATCGCGACGAAGCCGACCAGCTGGAAGGCGGCGGCGAGGCTGAGCAGAACCGCGGCGGGCGGCGAGCTGAGCAGCCTGGCCACGAACCCCGGCTGGATCAGCTCGGCGAAGAGGGCGCCGCCGCTCGGCATCGCAACCACCAGGAGACCGGTGAAGCGAGCCTGGGCGGTGGCCGAGCGCGCCTCCTCGGCGACCCGGTCGCGCTCGGCGGCGCCGGCGGCAAAGCGACGCAGCAGCGCGGCCAGGTCGCCGCCGGCGAGGCGCTGGCTGAGCAGAGCGGCGGCGAAGGCGTCGACCCGCTCCGAGCGCATCCGGCGTCGCCAGGCCGCGACCGCCTCGGTGGTCGCGGCGCCGAGGTCGAGCTCGGCGCCGAGCCGGGCCAGCTCCGAGGCCGGCGGGCCGTCCAGCGAGCCCACCGCGGCCGGCAGCGAGGCGCGCAGCGAGCGGCCGGCGCTGAGCGAGTCGGCGATCGCGGTCGCCACTTCCGGCAGCGAGCGCTCGACCGCGGCGCGGTAGCGACGGCGACGGCTGGAGATCGCCCAGCCGGCCGCGGCCGGGCCGGCGACCGAGAGCGGCAGCGCCAACAGCGGCCCGGCCAGGAACCAGCCGCCCAGCACGGCGGCGCCGGCACCGAGCGCGGCGAGCCGCCGGCGCTCCAGGGTCGACGGTGCGTAGCCCTCGCGGCCGGCCCGGCGCAGCGGCTCCAGCGCCAGCGCCAGCCAGCGCGCCAGCGCCGGGCTGGCCAGCAGCGCCTCCCGCGCCGCCAGGGCGAGCAGCCCGCCGGCGGCGGCACCAGCCAGGGCCGGCAACAGGCCGGAAGCGCCGCTCACGCGCCGGCCGCGTCCAGCGTCCGGACCGCGGTCGTGCCCGCCGCGCGCACGACCTCGGCGATCTCGGTCACGACCCGGCCACCGTCGGGCCGGCGCTCGAGGTGAACCACGAGGTCGATCCCCCGCTGCACCTGTTCGGCGACGGCGGCGTGCGGCAGCCCGACCCCGGCCATCAGCGCCAGCGTCTCCAGCCGGCTCAGCGCGTCGGCCGGGGAGTTGGCGTGCACGGTGGAGAGGGCGCCGTCGTGGCCGGTGTTGAGCGCGGTCAGCAGGTCGAGCGCCTCCGGTCCCCGGACCTCGCCGATCACGATCCGGTCCGGGCGCATCCGCAGGGCGTTGCGGAGCAGGTCCCGGATCGATACCTCCCCGCGTCCCTCGACCCCGGCCGGCCGGCTCTCCAGCCGCACCACGTGCGGCTGGAGCAGGCGCAGCTCGGCCGCGTCCTCGATCGTCACCACCCGCTCGCCCGGGTCGATCAGCGCCGAGAGCGCGTTGAGCAGGGTCGTCTTGCCCGATCCGGTGCCGCCGCTGATGAGGACGCTGCGCCGCCCGCCGACCGCCGCCCCCAGTGCCTCCCGCTGCGCCGCCGTCAGGGTGCCCAGCGCGACCAGCTCGTCGGGCCCCGGCCGCCGCGCCCCGAAGCGCCGGATCGAGACCAGCGGCCCGTCGATCGCCAGCGGCGGGATCACGACGTTGACCCGCGAGCCGTCGGCGAGGCGGGCGTCGACCATCGGGCTGAGCTCGTCGACCCGCCGTCCCAGCGGAGCGAGGATCCGCTCGATCGCATTGCGCAGCTCCTCCTCGTCGGCGAAGGCGACGTCGGTCGGCTCGATGCGGCCGCCGCGCTCCACATAGACGGTGCCGGGGCCGTTGACCATCACCTCCTCCACGGCGGGATCGGCGAGCAGCACCTCGAGCGGGCCGAGGCCGACGCTGTCGCGGACGATCCGGGCCACGATCTCCTCGCGGTCGCGGGCCCCGAGCAGGACCGCCTGCTCGTCGACCAGACCCTGTACCGCCTCCCGCAGGTCCCCGCCCCCCTCGCCGCCGGCCGCGACCTCGGCCCGCCGCCGCTCGACCAGACGTGCCCGCAGCAGCGCGGCCAGCTCGGCGACGTCGCGCTCGCGGGCCGCCATGGCTCAGCCCCTCGCCAGCAGGGTGACCCGGCGGGCGAAGCTCTCGGCGGCGATCAGGCGCAGCGCCTGCGGGCGGGTCAAGCCCAGCGTCGCAGCGGCGGCTCCTTCGCCCTCCACGCCGTCCGCGCCGGGACCCAACGCCAGCAGCGGCACCGCGGCGGCGGCCACGTAGGTACGGCCCGGCCCGGCGCCCGTCGGTTCGGCCGTCACCACCACGTCGACCCGCTCTCCCACCGGCCTCGCCCCGGCGAGGAGCAGAGCCTCGGCGCCGCTGACCGCGATCTCGACCGGGTGGCGACGACTCCCGAGTCCGAGCGCGGCGCCGGCTTCGGTGCGCGGGGGACGCAGCTGCGAGGCGAGGAGGTAGGAGCCGGCCGGTATGGCCGTGGCCGCCACCAGGCCGACCGCTTCGGCTGGACTCTCAAGCGCGTCCGGCGGCAGGAACCGCGCCGGAACCCGGCGCAGCACAAGGTCGGAGGTGGCCTGGGCGGGCCCGATCGTCTCGCCGGCGCCGAGCGCCGCGCCGGCGACGACAACCTGCCGCAGGTCACCGTAGCCGCGAGCGACCCTGTCTCCGTAGCCGTCGGCGATCGCCGCGGCGACGGCGGCGGCGAAGAGCGCCGCGAGCAGGAAGGCGAGCGCCCGCCCCCGCCGGCTCACGCGGCGGCGCTCCGATCAGCGCCGGACAGCGGCAGCTCGAGGACGGCCTCGGTCTCGCCCTCCGAGCAGCGCAGCCGGAAGTCGCCGCCGTGCCCGGCCGCGACCCGCCGAACCACCCGCAGGCCGTGACCGTGGCGGCGGCGGCCGGTGAGCCGGGCGATCAGCGCCGCGGGATCTTCATGGCGCGCCTCGAGGCCCGAGTCGCGGCCGCGGTCGATCACCGCGACCCGCAGTCGCCCGTCCCGGGCCAGGGCTTCGACGAGGATCGTCGACCCACCGTGCTCGATCGCGTTGACGATCAGGTTGTCGAGCGCCTGACCGAGCTCGCCGCGATCGCCTTCCACCGTCGGCCCGCCGGCCACTAGTCGCAGCGACAAGGAGCAGCCCGCCATCCGAGCCCGTGCCCCCCAGCGCCCGACCGCGGCCTCCAGCAGGGGCGAGACCGCGATCGACATCCGGGTGGACGGTGCCGGCTCGCCGTTGATCTCGCGCTCGAGGCGCTCCAACGCCATCGCGGCCATCTGTACCGAACCCTGGATCGCGGCCGGCCCCTGCGGCCGCGTCCCCGATCCCGAGAGTGCGAGGACCTGCAGCGGGCGTCGCAGCTCGTGCAGCGCCTCGTTCAGCGCGGTCCGCCGCCGCCCCACCCGCAGGCCGCGCACCGCGAGCGCTGCCGCCAGGGAGGCGCCCAGCGGCCAGGAGGCGACGAGCTGCGCCAGCTCCAGCTTCATCCCGTTCGACTTCCGGCGGTCCGAATCCACATGGGAGCCCCAAGCAATCGGAGCCGCCGATCTCTCCCCCGCCGCGGCACCGAAGGGCGAAGAAAACGCGCACCCGCCGCCCCAAAGCGGTCTCGGCCAGGCGCCTCGAGGCAACAGGTGCGCATGGATAAGACCGCTTAAACGTTAAAACGGGTTCACATAGTCCTTTGATTGGTACCAAAATCCGCCTATCGCTTTGATTTTTTCGCATAGGAAAAGGCTCTCGAAGGCAGAAACGACGGAGCGTTTTGGAATACTTGATCCAGAAACCGGCGTGGATGCCATCCCCATCCACCCCTGCTCCCGGCCCCCCAAAGATCGGAGAACTTCCCCGTGGCCCAGACTCGAACCTCTCCCGAGGGCATCACCCAGCAGCTCGCCAAGGCCCTTGCCCACCCCCTACGCGTGCGCATCCTCACCTCCCTTCACAAGGGGGTCTCCAGCCCGAACCAGCTCTCCCAGGAACTCGGCGAGCCGCTCGGCAACGTCAGCTACCACGTCAAAACGCTGCTCGAGTACGACTGCGTCGAACTGGTGAAAACGGAGCCCCGCCGCGGCGCCGTCGAGCACTTCTACCGCGCCACGGAGCGGGCCTTCTTCAGCGCCGGCGACTGGGAGAAGATCCCCGCCTCGGCCCGCAAGGGCATCTCCGGCTCGATCCTCGAGACCGTCGGTCAAGACGCGACCGAGGCGCTGATGGCCGGCAGCATCGATGCCCGCAGCGACTCCCACGTCAGCCGCACCCCGCTCGTCCTCGACGACCAGGGCTGGGCCGACGTCACCGCGCTGCTGGCCGACACCCTCAACAAGGCACTTGAGATTCAGGAGGAATCCGCCGGCCGCCTCGGTGGCGAGTCCGACACGATCGGCACCAAACTGGCGATCCTCCACTTCGAGTCGCCAACCGCGACCAAAGGCAAGAAGTAGAGAGACCCCCCAGACGCACCGACCCGGAGCTCAGCCGTCGATCAGGCGGTAGCCGATCCCCCAGCAGTTGACGACGTAATGGCTGTGCTCCGGGTCCAGTTTCCTCCTCAAGCGGCTTGCGTGTGAATCCAAGGTCCGCGTCTTGCCGGGGCTGCTGTACCCCCAGACGTCCCGCAGCAGCTCTTCCTTGGAGAAGACCCGAGTCGGGTCGCCGGCGAGGACCCGCAGCAGCGTGAACTCCTTCTTCGCCAGCGCCACCTCGCGCTCGCCGATCGTGACCCGGCGCCGCAGCGGGTCGACCACCATCTCCCCGACCCGAATCGGCCCGTCCCGGCGGCTCTGGCGGCGGCGCAACACGGCACCGATCCGCGCCCGTAGCTCTTCGATGTCGAAGGGCTTCGTGAGGTAGTCGTCCGCCCCCGCGGTGAGCCCACGGACCCGGTCGGTCTGGGCGCCGCGACCGGTGAGGACGATCACCGGCAGCTGCGGGTCGAAGCGGGACTCGATCCCGTCGGCCTCGCGGATCTCACGCAGAACGTCGAGGCCGGAGGCATCGGGCAGCGAGAGGTCCAGCAGCATCAGGTCCGGCTGGTTGAAGCGACAGAGGCGCAGCGCGTCGGACGCGCTCGGCGCCGGCAGCACGCCGTAGCGGTCGGCGACCAGATGGTCGCAGAGCAGCTCCAGGGTCACCGCGTCGTCCTCGCAGACGACGACGCTGGCGATCTCTTCTCGGCGGGGCAGCATGGCCTCCCTAAGTCCCCGGCGCGGCAGACTCTCCCCCCTGGGACGCGGGGATCTCGAGCACCGCGGCCGCTCCCCGGTGCCCGGCCAGGCGGCGCGGACGCACATCGAGCACGACGGCGAGCGGGCGGTCCCACCGGTCGAGGAACACGAGGTCGAGCGGGAAGCGCATGCCGAAGGTGTGGACGCTGGCGCAGCACGGCAGCAGCAGCCCCGCCCCGGTCTGCTCCCGGGTCAGCCCGGCGAGCCCGAGCAGGCGGGCGCGGTAGCCGCGGGCGACCGCGACCTCGCGCCCGAGGACCCGGCGCCGCGGGAGCGCGCTGAGACGACTGCTCTCGGGCCCGGGCGGCATGACCCTCCAAGCCGGGAGGCGGCATCGCCTCTCCCCCGCCCGCCCGGGTCTACGCTCTGCCGATGGCCGCCAAGCCCAGGGTCGCGATCTTCGGCCCGAGCCCGCTGCTCTCGATCACGATCGAGGCGCTGACCGCCGACGGCGGCGACGACATCCACGTCCACCCCGCCGGACAGGGAGTCTGGGTGGCGCGAATGGCGGCGGAGCTCGGCGCCGACCCGGTGCTCTGCGGCTTCTGCGGCGGCGAGTCGGGGGTCGTCCTGCGGCGGCTGCTGGAGCAGCTGCCGATCGAGCTGCGCCTGGTCGAGACCGCCGAGGGCAACGGCGCCTACATCCACGACCGCCGCGACGGCGAGCGCCACCCGGTCGCTCAGAGCGCGGCGATGCCGGCCTCGCGCCACGAGGTCGACGACCTCTTCTCGATCGCCTGCGCCACCGCGATCGATTCCGACGTGCTCGCCCTCTGTGGGCCGTACCCGGGCGAGGCACTGCCGCTGGAGATCTACGGGAGCCTCGTCACCGACGTCCGGGCGAACGGGACGCCGGTCGTGGTCGACCTCTCCCCGCCCCGCCTCGACAGCGCTCTCGAGGGCCGGCCCGAGCTGGTCAAGATCAACGACTGGGAGCTGGCGACCTTTATCCGCGGCCCGGTCGACACCGAGGCGCGGACCCGGGCCGCGGTCGAGAAGCTGTTCGAGGCCGGCGCCCAGGCGGCGATCATCACCCGGGCCGAGGAGCCGGCGCTGGTGGTGCGCGGCGACGAAGCCTGGGAGCTGACGCCGCCGCGCTTCGAGCGCGGCTCCCGCGAGGGCTGCGGCGACTCGATGATGGGGGCGCTGGCCGCGGCGATGGCCGCCGGCGAGGACTGGGAGGAGACGCTGCGGCTCGGAGCCGCCGCCGGCGCCGCCAACTTCCTCCGCCACGGCCTCGGCACCGGCGCCCGCGGCGTCGTCGAGGAGCTGGCCGGCAAGGTCGAGCTGCGCCGCCTCGGCTAGAGGGACGGCTCGAAGGGAAGCTCGAGCGGGTCGCCGGAGACGATCGCGCCGGGCGCCGTCTCGCGCATCCACCGCAGGCGCGGCGCCAGGAAGTCGACGGCGCCGAGGTGCTCGAAGGCGGGAGACAAACGCAGGGGACGGCCGCCGAGCGAGCTATGGGCGTCGCTGCTGAGGACGTGGACGAGGCCCGCTTCGGCCATCGTCAGCATCCCCGTCTCCATCTCCTCGCGCAGGAAGAAGTCGGCCGTGGCCTGGATCAGCGCGCCCGCCGCGACCAGCGCCGCCATGCGCTCGAACATGTCGGCGGAGAGGTGGCGCTCGGGATGGGCGATCAGAGTGCGGTGGCCGCGCTCGGCGAGGTGGTCGACGCGGCGCAGGAGGGTGTCGCTCAGGGGACCCGGCGCCGGCTCCAGCAGGATCCAGCCGCCACCGCCGAGCGCGACCCGCGCCAGCTCCTCCTCGCTCAGCGCCTCGACCGCGGTCTCGGCGACCTCGCCGCCGCTGAGGACCTCGACCACGATCCCCTCCTCGCGCAGGCGCGCGTTGACCGCCTCTACCCGGTCCGCCACCTCCTCGATGCGGACGTCGTGGTCGTGGCGGATGTGGGGCGTGGCGCAGACCCGGGCGATGCCGTCGGCCTCGGCCTGGCGCGCCATCGCGACGCTGTCGTCGAAGCCCAGCGAGCCATCGTCGAGGTTGGGCAGGATGTGGCAATGGAGGTCGATCACGCAGGCTCGCTTCGCGAAATCGCCCCCTTTCCCTGCGGCCCGAGAGTGCAAACGGTCGTTCAGCACCTGCCCCGAGCGGGCACGGGCGTACGATGATCGGCAAGATCATGGACCTGTTCCGCAGGGCTTGCGGGACAGACGGGCTTCAACTCAAATGGACAAGAAAACGACCCGCCGAGGGAACTACGAGTCTGGCTCCGATTACGTACTCGAGTACGGGGAGCTCCGCTTCGCCTTCAACGAGGGCGACTTCGGGCAACGGGTCGAGCAGGCCGCGGTCAAGCTCGGCTTCGTCCATCAGGGCTTGAGCCAGGAGGAGCTGGACGACCTTCTCGACCTCGCCGTCAGCGGCGAGATCGCCGAGCCCTCCTCCGCCCTCGGCGAGCACATCAACGAGAACTGGGAGGACCTGGTCGGCCCCTCCAACCGCAGCCTCGTCCACTGGATCCGCCGCCTCGTCTTCCGCGGCGCCTGGCTCGACCAGCGGGTCAAGGAGGGCGAGCTCGACGTCGTCTTCGACGAGCGCACCCAGACCTTCGGCTACGTGCAGCCGGAGCGCAGCGCTGAGCTGATCGAGCTCTCCAAAGAGCCGAGCTGGCGCCGTATCGCTTACCGGCGGTAAGGCGTGGGACGGCCCGGGTAGGGCCTTCACTTAACTTTTTCGCCATCGGGGACGGCCGTCCGAGGTTCGGAACGACGAAAAAGTACAAGACGTTTCGGCCCTACCCGGGCCGTCCCTCGTCGGCGTTGATAAGCGATACGGCTCTGCCGTTTAGCTGAACTAGCCGGCTGCGGGGCGCTCTAGGGCGGCTACGACCGTCAGGGAGCCGGGGCCGGTGGCGGTGCGGCCGGCGTCGAAGAATTTCTTGGCGGCGTCGGCGTCCTCGTAGGCCTCGGCGAGGCGGGTGAGGGAGTCGACGAGGAGGATCACGTCGTCGCCGGAGGAAGCACGGGCGCCGGCCTGGGCGAGGGCGTCGCTGGCGTGGCGGGGCTGGCCGGCGGCGACGATCTCCGCCTGCGGGGCCTCGCGGCGCCAGTCGGCCAGCTCCTCGGGGCTGGGATCGATCAGCAGCACCACCGGATCGGGACCGCCGGACTCGGCGGTCAGGTCGGCGGCGATGCCGCGCAGAAGAGCGGTGCAGCCGGCGCGCGTCTCGGCACAGAGCAACGCCTGGCGACCGGACTCGGGCGGCAGCAGCAGGCCCTGGAGGGTCACGCCCTCCTGCTTGCCGCGACGGCCGAAGCGACGGCGGCGCCGGCGTTTGGGACGGGCGGAAGACTCTGCGGGGGCAGCGGCCGGCGTGGCGGGGGCGGGCGGAGCGGGCTCGGCGGCCGGCTCGGGCTGACGCGGGCCGCGCGGCGCGCGGCCCGAGCGCGGGGCGCTGCCGCCCTCCTCGCCGGACTCGGCTTTGGCCCCGGAACGGCGGCGGCGGCGCGGCGGGCGCTCGCGCTGCCCTCCCCCGCCACTCGGCGCGGCGGGCCGGCGGCCCGAGGATCGCTCGCTGCCGGAGCCGGAGTCGCCGTCGGCCAGCTTCGCGATCAGCTCCGCCTTGGGCAGCATCCGGTAGCCCTCGACGCCAGCCGCGGCGGCCAGCGAGTGCAGCTCGCCCAGGTGCTTGTTCTCGAGTTCGGCTTTCGTCATCGGAAGCGGCAGGTTATTCAACCGGCAGCGGCGGGGTCGATGCCCTCCTCCGCCGCCGCCCGCGGCCAGGCCTCGGCCTCGGCCTTGACCTGGCGCCGGGACCAGCCCAGCTCGGCGCCGAGGACCTCGGCGACCGGCCGCACCGAGTCGGCGCCGCGCAGCTGCGGCGCGGCCAGGATCCCCAGCCGGGTGCGGCGCAGCAGCACGTCGGCGACGCTGCGGGCCTGCTCGCGGCGGGCGGCGATCGCCACCTCGGCGAGCAGGTCGGGGCGGCCGTCGACAATCGGCGCCGCCAGCTTCGGATCCTCGCGAGCGACCTCGAGCACGGCCCGGGAGGCGTGGCCGTAGCGGAAGGCGAGTTGCCCGAGCGAGTCCTCGCTGACCCCCTCGGGCGCTTTCAGGTCCTCGGCCCGGGCCTCCATCCCGAGCGGGATCTCGGCCGTGTGGCAGGGGGCGGCGCGGCCCTCGCGCTCGACCAGGCGGTCGACCGTCTGCTTCGCCATCCGCCGCCAGGTCGTGAGCTTGCCGCCGGTGATCGTCAGCATCCCCGAGGAGGTCTCATAGAGCTCGGCTTTGCGCGAGATGTCGACCGACTTGCGCGGGTCGCCGGTCGAGATCAGCGGCCGCACGCCGGCGTAGGCGCCGACCAGATCCGACTGGGTCAGCCCGGTGCCGAAGAACTCGTTGACGGCGTCGAGCAGGTACTCGCTGTCGTCGGCGGCCGGCCTGGGATGGACGGTGTCGCCCTCGAAGTCGTTGTCGGTGGTGCCGACCAGGGTGCGTCCGTACCAGGGCAGCGAGAAGATCATCCGCCCCTCCCCCGCCGGGACGATGCAGGCGGCCTGGCCCATCGGCAGGTCGGCCGCGTCGAGCACGAGGTGGGTGCCGCGGCTGGGGGCGATGCGCGGCACGTCCTCCTCGCCGACCGTCTCCTCGGGGCGGACCTGGTCGGCGAAGACGCCGGTCGCGTTGACCACGTGGTCGGCGCCGACCGCGAAGCGCTCGCCGGACTCGGCCTCGACCGCGGCGACGCCGGTGGCGCGGCCGCCGGCGCTCAGCACCTCGGTGACGTCGGCGCCGTTGAGCATCACCGCGCCGAAGCGCTCAGCCTCGCCGAGCACGGTCAGGACCAGGCGCACGTCGTCGGTCTGGCAGTCGTAGAAGAGGTAGGCGTCCTTGGGGTCGCGGGCGGTCAGGGCCGGGACCAGTTCCAGCACCTCCTCGCGGTCGATCGTGCGGTGGCGGTCGGGCGACCAGTAGAAGTCCTCGTCCTCCTCCTTGGAGGCGCGCAGCTCGCGGCGGCTGCGACCGACCCGGGTCGTCGCCATCACGTCGTACATGTTCAGCCCGAGGCCGAGTTTGCGGTCGCGGCGCTCCTCGCCGAGGGCGGCGACCAGGAACGGGGTCGGGTAGACGAGGTGCGGCGCCAGCTGCACCATCAGCTGGCGCTCGAGCAGCGCCTCGCGGACCAGGCCGAGGTCGAAGTTCTGCAGGTAGCGGAGGCCGCCGTGGACCATCTTCGAGGAGCGGCTGGAGGTGCCGACCGCGTAGTCGCCGCGCTCCAGCAGCGCCACCGAGTAGCCGCGCGAGGCGGCGTCGAGGGCGACCCCGGCGCCGGTGATGCCGCCGCCGATGACGACGACCTCGAAGTGCTGGCCGGCGATGGCCTCGATCGCGGCGGCGCGGGTCAGCATCAGTCGAGGAAGACGGTGGTTTCGGTGCTGGGGCGCTGCGGGACCGGGCGCTCCTGGCGTGGGCGACCCAGGTGGAGCAGGCCGACGAAGCGCTCGTCGGCGGGGAGGCCGACGGCGGCGCGCCCCTCCTCCCCGTGCAGCAGGCCGGGGCTGCGCCAGTAACCGGCGAGGCCGCGCGCGTGGGCGGCGAGCAGGACGATGTAGGAGGCGACGGCGGTCGAGTGCAGGTCCTCCTCGCTCTGCATCGGGTCCCCGTCGAGGACGGAGGAGACGACCACCAGGGTCGGGCAACGGTCGAGCTTGGCGGCGCCCTCGGGGCCGGCGGCATCCTTCAGCCGCGCCAGCGCGCCCGGGCCGAGGACGCGGAAGCGCCAGGGCACGGTGAGGTGATGGTTGGGCGCCCATGCGGCCAGCTCGAACAGCTGCTCGAGCTGCTCGCGCGGGACCGGCTCCGGCCCGAAGGCCTTGTGCGTGCGACGGGTGCGTATCGCCGTCTCTACATCCATCGCCCGAGGGTATAGGCCCGCCGGTACTTGGAAAGCCGGGTTACCCTTCCCCGATGGAGGAGAGCGCCGCAGCGAACGATCCCGCCCGCCTTGCCTACGAAGCCTTCGCCTCGATCTACGACGACTTCAACCACCTCAACGACTACGAGATGTGGCTCGGTACCCTGCTGCCGGAGCTGGAGAGGCACGGGCTGAGGAAGGGACGGCTGCTGGACATCGGTTGCGGCACCGGCCGCGCCTTCGAGCCGATGCTGCGCCGCGGCTGGGAGATCCTCGGCTGCGACCTGACGCCGGCGATGCTGGCGGAGGCGCGGCGGAAATTCGGCGACGCCGTCCCGCTCGAGGTGGCCGACATCCGCGCGCTGCCGGTCCTCGGCGAGTTCGACCTGGTCTGGGCCCTGAACGACGTCGTCAACTATCTGCTGGAGGACGGCGACCTGACGCGGGCGCTGGCGGGGATGCGGGCGAACCTCGCGCCCGGCGGCCTCGTCCTCTTCGACGCGAACACGCTGAGCCTGTTCGAGGCCAGCTTCGCCAGCGGCGACGACGAGGGCATGAGCGTCGGCGATTGGCGCTGGGTCGGCCAGGAGAACGGGGTCGAGGCCGGCGCGACCTTCGAAGCCCAGGTCTCGGGCGGGGGCATCGAGCCCCACGCCCACCGCGAGCGGCACTGGACGGCGGATCAGATTCACGCCGCGATGGCGGAGGTCGGGTTGGAGCCACTGACCGCGCTGGGCCAACGCGAGGTCGACACGAGGGTGCTCCTCGAGCAGCCCCCGGACGAGTGGCTGCATTACAAGGTGATCTACATCGGCCGAGCGGCGGCGTAGCGGGCCGACCTCTCCAGGTGAGGCCGGCCCGCGACAGCCTCAGCTCATCTTGGTCGTTTTCACCCTGGGGGCGACTGCCTCAACTTTGCTCATGGTCATCTAGATCCACCTCCTCCGCGAAGCTGGTTGATCTTTTTCAACCACCAAGGAGAAAGGAAACGTCGGACACCATTTCCCGTCGTCGCTACTCTTCTTGCCTCAATGAGCGCTGACTGCTCGATAACGATGGCGACGAGCCCCCCGGAAACGGCGGCGGAACGGCAGGCACTCCTGCATAAGGCGCTGGCGGATCCGCTCCGCGCCCGCATCCTGATGGTGCTCGGCGATCGCGAGGCGAGTCCAAAGGAACTGGCCGAAATCCTCGACGAGGACTTCCAGCAGGTCTGCTACCGCGTCCGCACCTTGAAAGAGAAGGGATTTGTCGAGCTGGTCGACGAAGACAGCAAGAACGGCGGCGTCCAGCACTTCTATAAAGCGTCGGCACGGCCGCGACTCGACGCCGACGAATGGGAGCTGCTGCCGAAGCTGGCTCGGAGGACGAACAGCGCCACCGCGCTCCAGGCTGTCATCCGCGACGCCTGGCAGGCAATGGCAAGCGGAGACTTCGACGCCCACCGTCATCGAGTTCTAGTTCGGAAGCCGATGGTGGTCGACGAGCAGGGAATGCGGGAACTGGACGAATCCGCTCTGCGACAACTCGACGAACAGGAGCGAATCGAGGCAGAGAGCGCAAACCGGAGGATCGAAAGCGGCGAGCGGGGCATCTCCGTCAGGGCGGTCACGATCATCCACCCAGCCGCCGGCCCAGGGTGAAAGTTGTCTGATCCAGAGGCTGGTTGAAAGTCCTCAAGCGGTCGGTTTGACAGCGGCCGACCACTTAGGAAGACTCGCCGCGTCCCTGTTACCTGAATAGTCCGGGAGGATCGAACGGTGGTAGACGCAGCTGGCGATGGAGTCCATGATGGGCTCTCCGACGCCAAGCTCTTGACTCTGGAGAAGGAAGCGATCGACGAGATCACCGTCGTCGCCCTGCGCCACGTCAATCGCCTCCCCAGCCGTTCGGAGTGGCGGTCGCGGCTTATCCGGCTGGCCGCTCTTCGCTCAGGACTGCATCCACCAGCTGCCCAAGGTCACCCGGATCGGGCAGGCGCCGAGCCTGCTTCCACGCCTCTGCCATCAGCGGCAGCTCGTCGAGGTTGACGAGGAAGAACTCCTCCGGGAGCTTCAGGGTCTGGCTCGCCTTCTCGACCAGACCCCTCTGGACGAGCTCGGGGATCTCGCCTTTTTCGTAGCGGCCGAGCGTCGCCGGCTCGATCTTCATCCGCTTCGCGACCGTCGCCTGGTCGAGGTTGCGATAGGCCCGCCCCGCCGCCACGCGGCGGCCGAGGTCGTATGCGGTTCTTCGCTTGACCGTCATTGTCGTAGATAATATTTCATAGTCGAAGATAATCTAGAACTAGAGACCGTAGCGCTGGCGCATCCAGAGCTTGCGGGCGCCGAGGCCGACTCCGAAGAGGAGGCAGCCGGCGAGCAGGCCGAGGGCGCCGGCGCCGAGCGGGTTGCTCGAGTCGTCTTCGCTCGCCGGCTCCGACGTCAGCGGTTCGGAACCCGGCGCGCTCGATTCTTCCGCCCCCCCTTCGGCGGGAGGCACGGCGCCGGCTGAGGTCCCCGGCACCGGCTGGCCCGGCAACCCGGCGCCGCTGGGCGGGACCCCACCCCCACCCCCACCCCCGCCGGCTCCGAACGAGGACGGCGGGACGGCGGAGCTTGCGGGCGGCACCGTCGGTTCGGGCGACGGAGTGACCGGCGGTGGCGTCGGCGCGGGCGCGAGGCCGGGGATGACGCCGCCGGTCTTGGTCGGGGTCGGCGCGCGCGGCGGCGGAGCGATCGGCAGGTAGTCGCCGGCGGCGGCGACCAGGACCTCAGCGGTGACCCAGACCGGCGTCTGGTTGCTGGACTTGGAGTAGCGGTAGTGACCGTCGCTCTCCTGCTGGGCCTCCAGGTACTCGGGCGCGCTCTTGCCGCCGCGGCGGTAGTTGGCCGGATCGCCGCCGGCGGCGAGGATGCCCTGGATCGCCCAGGCCGTCGACTGGGTGTTGACGGCGCCGTTGCCGCCGAGCGGGAAGCCGCCGCCGGAGCGCTGGGCGTCGCGCAGGTAGGAGATGCCGCGGTGGACCGACTTCGATTCCGGCGAGAGCGCCTGCATCGCGGCCCCGGTGCCGTCGGCGGTGCTGGGAGAACCGGGGACGTCGCC
>Ga0207686_10000253_pt1 | contig 40811 bp, 30 predicted proteins | sample KBSM24metaG_FD_184396 | JGI IMG/M metagenome (GOLD analysis project Ga0207686, IMG submission 184396) | Miscanthus rhizosphere microbial communities from Kellogg Biological Station, Michigan, USA - KBS M2-4 metaG (SPAdes) (version 2) | ecosystem: Host-associated > Plants > Roots > Rhizosphere >...
TGTCCATCCACGCGTCTACGTCACGGACAAAGAAATCGCGGAACTGCGCGAACGATCACGGACGACGCATAAGGAGTTATGGCAACAGACTCTGACTCACGTTCGCGCGCTGGCGGGTGATCCGCCACCGCCGCCAGCCGAAACCCGCCGCCAACAAAACGACGTCGCCATTGCGATTGCCGAAGCTGCGTTCGTCTACAAAATCGAAGGCGACAAAAAATATCTGAATGCGGCGCGCAAGTACATGGACGCGGCGGTGAGTTACGACATCTGGGGTTACGCCAGCAACAAGCCGAATGTCGATCTGGCCGCGGGCCATCTGTTGTATGGAATGGGCTGGGCTTACGATCTGCTGTATCACGATTTGACCGACCAGGAACGAACTCGTTATCGCGAGAAGCTGATCAAGCAGGCCCGCCTGCTCGCTGATTATTTCAAGCCTAAGTCCGGAAAGACGTACGCCTACAGCCAGAATCACACGTTCATTCCGATTGCGGGATTAGGCGTTGCGGCCTACGCCCTCTATGACGAAACGCCGGAGGCGCCGGAGTGGGCAAAGCTCGCGCGCGCGATCTTCGATCGGACGCTGGCGACCTATTCGCAGGACGGCTACTACTACGAAGGCTTCGAGTATTGGATTTTTTCTACACCGTGGTTGGTTCACTACATGGACGTGCAGGCACATGCGACGGGTGAAGATCTCTACGATCGTCCCGGGTTTCGCCGGATGCACGAGTACGTTGCCCATTCGATGCTGCCAAGCGGCGATTACATCTTTGATTTCGGCGACGTATTCGAAGGGGCTTTGACCCGCGCGCACCAGGGGGCCGAGTATCCGCGCACACATCCCGGCGGCCACTTCAACAGCAACTACAACCTGCTCTATCGGCTCGCGCAACGATTTCAAAGTGGCGAAGCGCAAGGCGTCGCGGCCTGGCTCAAACAATTCGGCCAGGTTAATGCAGAGGATTTCTGGTCGCTGGTTTGGTACGACGCGAAGCTGAAATCTGTGCCCATCGAGAAGCAGCAGAGGTGGCAGTACTTCGCGGACCACGACGTGTTTTATTGGCGGAGCGACTGGTCAAAAGAAGCGACTGCATTCGCATTCAAATGTGGGCCACCCGAAGGTCATCACACCGAAGCCATGCTGAAACAATTTCCCGACTGGCGTTTGTCTTCGGGACACGCGCATCCCGACGCGAACAGCTTCATCATTTTCGCCCGCGGCCAATACTTAAGCGGCGACAGTGGCTACGCCGGTGTGCCGATGACCGAGCATCACAACACGTTGCTGGTTAACGGCAAGGGCCAGGGAAAGGAAGGCTCCGGCCACGATGCGTTTGCGGAAGTGTCGTATGAGCTTCTGAATCGCATCCGCATCTCTGACGTTAGGGCCGAGCAGAATCAGGTGATGCTACGTGGTGATGCCACGGCGGCGTATGGACCGGAACTTGGCTTGAAAAAATTTGTCCGAGAGTTCGTCTACAAGATTGACGTCGGTTTCACGGTCACCGATGAAGTGGAAACCACAAAGCCCGCGATCTTTACCTGGCTAATGCACGCTGACGACCGGATTGAGAAGGAAGAAGGCTGTTTGTTCAGAATCGAAGCCGGCCAGGTGCAACTACTGATCGATCCAACCCTAACGGCGCCAGTCGAGAACGCGCAACAGTCTATTGAATCTGCAATAGAAACCAACAACCTGACCGCCCCAGGTCCCCCCGGTGCAGTGGACAAGGGCGAGCGTCAGGCCCGCGGCCAGAAGCTCTTGCTTTCCACCGCGGTGGCCACAACCAAGGCGCGGTTTGTCCAGCAATTAACAATCAGCAAGCGTTAGATGGTGAGTTCGTCCGCCGTTCGCTCCGACGAGACCAAAGGAAAGATTTAATTAGAGGAAGTGTGACTCGGCGCCAGAGCATATGACGCGCCATGCGTCTCCCACGTCTGGAGATTGAAGTCTCTCGACAGGCCGCAGTTCATGCAAACGCGATAGGTTCGTCCTTGATGTGTGAACGGCCGGCTGAGGTCGTGCTGCCAGCAGCCGAGCAGCCTCTGCACCAACCGTTGCGCTGCATTATTAAGCACGCGAGTACGTTCCGCCTGCTGCCGTCTGAAAACCTGTTCATTTATGGTGATGCTGCTTTGCATGATTTCCAATCTCCCTGTCTGTTCGTCCTGGGCCATCATTTAATGAGGGGAGTTAGTCGGGCAGTTTTTGGCCGCGCGATGGGACAAAGGTGATGTCCTTCGAAGAAGTCGACTCTGATCGGTTGCTGAGTCGCTGGGTCTTCAGCCAGTCGCTCTCAGAGATGGTCGTGTTCGACATGAAACCCGAACTTGAGGAGATCGCCTGCGCGATTGCTTTGTTGAATTTGTCGCGTGAAGCTGTGCTTGCCTCCGCGGTGACGTCGGCGGTCGTTTTTAGTTGAGCCTTCGGAACGCCAATTCGCGCCTGACCGACAGTGGCGATCTCAGTTGGCTGAACTGTCAAGTTGCGGTCTTTGCTCGATTCCTTCTGCGCCAGGCAGGGCAGTGCGGCGGCCAACAAAGCGACGGCGGCGAGTGATACTTGCGAAAGTCTTTTTTGGTTCGACATGGTCTGGAATCTCCTTTGAGTTGGTTGCTGCTGACAGAAAGAAGATTACCAATCATGGCTGAGGCTGAAAATTGTACGTTGGTTCGCTGCACCTGTACTTTGGTGCAGTCTAAGAGAAGCCCGGATTAGCTAAGGACCAGCGCCGGGAGCGCGCGAACTGTGTCCAGCAGCAAATTAACTTTGAAAGGTTTACTTAAGAATCCAGCAGCGCCCGCGGCCAGGACTGCTTGTTTGGTAGATTCGTCGGCGTGACCGGAGACAAAGATTATCGGTATTTCCAGGCCCGAGTCCTTCAGACGCTGTTGCAGGTCCATGCCGCTCATGCCCGGCAGATTCAGATCGAGAATCAGGCAGGCGCAGTTTACAACGGCGTCCGATTCCAGGAATTCCTCGGCCGAGCTGAAGGCTACAACTTCGAACGCCGACGCAGTGATGACGCGACTCAACATACGCGACATCGACCGATCGTCGTCGACGATACAAATCAAGTTGTGTTTGGGCAACATGTCGGAAGTCTAGCAGCGTGGGAGCTGCGGCAATATTGTCCCGGGGTTCAAGAGACCTGTACCAAAGTACAATAGGGGGACGGAGTTGCCATTTGCCATTTTAGATTTTTCATTTGTGATTTTGGGGCGATCAGGGCGAGGCCATTCGGAAAATGACAAATCTAAGATTCCAAATTCCAAATTCCAGATTTCAAATCTCAGACTTCAGACTTCAGAGTTCAGACTTCAGAGTTCAGAGTTCAGACTTCAGAGTTCAGACTTCAGAGTTCAGAGGTCAGAGTTCAGAGTTCAGACTTCAAATCGCAAATGGAAAATTTCAAATGGAAAATGGAAAATCTCGTATGCTTTAAGACCTACCGGTTCGCTCCTCCATCCCCTCACTAGCGCTCACCCCCAGACGGTCAGCCATCCGGACGAGGTCCGCAACTGAATCGGCCTGCATCTTCTCGACCACGTGGGCGCGGTGCGCTTTGATTGTGCGTTCGCTGGTGCCGAGTTGGTGAGCAATCTGCTTGTTTAGCGCGCCGGTCGTGACCAAGGCGAAGACCTCGCGTTCACGTGCAGTCAATAGCTGGTAGCGGGCATTGAGGTCAGCCATCTCGCCGGAGTGTTTTCGCGCTTCGCGATCGCGCGCGATACCTTCCTTAATCGCGTCGATCATTTCCTGGTTGCGAAAGGGCTTGGAAAAAAAACCTATCGCTCCTGCTTTCATCGCTTCGACGGTCATGGGGATGTCTCCGTGACCGGTGGTGAAGATGATGGGAAACGAACGGCCGCCCTGAGTGAGCCGCCGTTGCAAATCCAAACCACTAAGTCCCGGCATTTGCACGTCGAGCACCAAACAGGCGGGACCGTCCGGTAGGGGCGCGGCGAGAAATTCTTCTGCCGACGCAAAGGGAAGGGTCTTTAAGCCAATCGTGCCGACAAGTCGCGACAGCATGTTGCGAAACGAGAGGTCGTCGTCAACCACGATCACAATTGGAGGTTTTTCGCTCATGATGCTTGGCACCGTGTCAGTACCGGGAGCGGTAGCGACCGGATCAATTGGCCCATCAATCGCAACTCGCCGCTAGATCCGGTCGCTACCTCTCCCGGTACTGACACTAAGTCGTTGGCAAAGTAAACCTGAAAATGGCGCCGCCGTCCGGATTAGCTTCCGCCCAAAGCTTGCCGCCGTGTGACTCGATTATCGATCGGCTAATCGCGAGTCCCATGCCCATGCCGCCTGGCTTGGTGGTGTGAAATGGCTTGAAGATCTGTGGTGCCTGCGCTTCGTCAAAACCAACGCCAGAGTCGGACACTGTCGTCACCACGGCGCCGGCTAAGACTTCTGTTCTGAGAGTTAGCTCTCGTTTCCCGGCGACCTCATTCATCGCCTCAATTCCGTTCATCACGAGATTGAGCAGCACCTGTTGCAACTGCACTCGGTCGCCCAGCACTCCAGGCATCGAGTCGCCCAATTCTGCAGACACGGCCACTTGTTTTTTTTGCGCTTCATGATTCACCAGAGCCATCACTTCGAAGGCAATACCGTTCAAGTCGACCAGCGATTTCGCGGGAACATGTTTCTTCACCAACGAGCGAATTCGCGAAATCACTTCGCTGGCACGTTGTCCGTCGCTGGCGATGTCTTCCAACGCTTCACGCAGCTGATCCACGTTCGGATTCTCTTCCTTAATCCAATCAAGGCAGATGTCAGCGTTGCCGACGATGGCCCCCAGCGGTTGATTCACTTCATGAGCAATGGACGCGGCCAACTCGCCCATCATGGTGACTCGCGCGACATGTGCGAGTTCAGCGCGCGTGTCCAGCAATTGGGCCTCGGAGCGTTCATGCTCAATCGCCACGCCGGCGATGCGCGTGGCGACTTCGGTTAATCTTGCTTCGCTGCCGGTCGGCGACTGGGGCTCGCGGTAATACATCGCAAACGAGCCGAGCACTTTTCCCGCTCCCGAAAAGATTGGTGTCGACCAGCAAGCGCGCAAACCTGACAACCTGGCCAGCTCGTAATAGTCCTCCCACAACGGATTATCGAGAATGTCGGTGACGACGACCGGCTTACCCAGGTACATCGCCGTCCCACATGATCCGTTCTTGGGACCAATCGGCGCGCCATCAACCGCCTTTACGTAAAACTCAGGAAGATTGGGAGCCGCGCCGCTGCGAATGTGCTTACCATCCTCGCTCAACTGAAGCACCGAACAATACATGCCTTCCGACTGCGCTTCGATCAGATACACCAGGCGGGCCAGCACATCAGGAAGTTTTGCGCCGCGGGCAATCATCTCCAGCACCCGGCCCTGACCGGCGCGAAACGCATCTTCTTTCTCTCGAGCCTGGAGCAGTGCGCGCTCGGCTTCCTTGCGCCGGCTGATGTCGCGCCAGACGACGTGCAAGAGCTGTCTTCTCGGCAAGGGAATGTTGGTGAGCAGAACTTCCGCCGGAAACTCGGTGCTGTCGCGCCGCTTAGCCACCCATTCGAACCGATGACTGCCTTGAGCGACAGCCTGGTCGATCATCTGTCTTAGCTTGGTAGCTGAAGCCTCGCCGTCAGGCTGTAGCCAGGGTGAAAGTTGCGAGTGCGATTGAGAGAGCAGTTCCTGCTTGCTGTCGGAGCGGAACATCTCGACGGCTGCTCGATTACAGTCGATGAACTTGCCGTCCTGGATGATCAGAATTGCGTCGGGAGAGTTTTCGAAGACGTGCCGCAACGTACCGTCAGACCACACCTCATTTGCATGGTCATCGAGTTGCGGAGAATCACCTGAAGCTCGCTGCTGATTGGCGCCAACCATTTCCGAAGCCGGATTTAGATCGAGCAATCTCGAAATTCCGTCAACCGTATATCAGTCGGGTTTGGTTTGGGGAACTGGCAGTTCTGACAGGTGGAGCTGCGGAGCAGCGTCAGAGCTAAGCCCAAGGCGAGTCTACGAGCCTTGGGTACTCATCCATAATCAAATCGGAGACCGCGAAGCGGCGATAGAACTGGTTGCCATAGCTTATCAATCGCCACGACGCGGCTCCTTTTATATATATTTCTCGACCCAAGGCTGGCAGACTCGCCTTGGGTAGATCGTCACCGTAATTCCGGAGCCGCGGAGCGGCGACTGAGTTCTGTGCATTGCTACCCGATTCAATCAATTCGCTGCTCCGCAGCTCCGGATAATTTTTTCGTGCGCAACCCAACGCTCGCAGAGGTAATTATATAGTTGACTGACCTGAGTTAGAGCGATGAAGGATCTGCCATGCAAACCGAAGGTTTTGCGAGAGAGTAGCCGGTGGTCGCAGCGCAGCGAAGACCACCGGTACCGTTTGATCCCGATGCGCACCCTGAAAGGGTGCCAGACATCCCTGCGAGAATCTCGCACCCATTCAGGGTGCGTGCTCTTATTTCCATGCTTTCCGGTGGTCTGCGCTACGCTCCGACCACCGGCTACTCTCTCGCAGCCCCTTCGGGCTGCATGTTCAGGTCAGTCAACTATATGATTACCCCAAACAGATAAGGCCGATGTTTTTAACTACACCCCACACCCAAACCCCTATCCCCTTTCTGAGATTCCATCTCAGCCACATAGCGAGCATTAGCAATCTGGTTCCGTCGCTTTGAAACGTAGATGTCGACGTACGCCATCACAATGAACAAACCAATCATGAGCGGCAGTAACATGAATCCACTTGAATCCAGCGGCATGATAGTCCTCGCTTAGTTGTTAGGAATGGTCAATGAAACGACGGCGGCTGCCGGCGCTTTACCGGTCTCGATGCCGGCCTGAACCCGCGCTTCATCCGCGGCAGCCGGCTTAATGCTTTCTGCGTCAATCGTCAGGCGGCCGGCTACGACCGAGGCCCGGCCGGCAACCGAAACGCGCCGCAGATCGCTATGCAACAATGCCAATCGATCCGCTTTTCGCAATTGGTTCAAACGCACGTCAATGCGCGTGTGGCTTTGCGAATCGAACATTTCGAAAACTTTGCCGTCGGCGCTGATCGCGACAATGTTCGCGCTAACTTCTATAGTGCGGCCGGCGAGGGCTTCCGGATGACACGCGAAATCGGCGAGGTTGACCCGGTCAGCCGGCGCGATCGCAAAGGTCAAGCCGGCAAAAATAGTGATGACGGACAATGAAAGAATCAATCGAAACGCGGTTTTCATAGTTGCTCCTGTTATTTTCGTCATGGCTTTCTCCAACGCCAGCGAGAATACAGAAGCGCTGCTGTGCATGTAATTGCACATTAGTTCCGTTGACTTGTACTTTGGTGATCCTTCCGGTGGCCGCGCGAACCCTTCGACGATTCGCCGTTATTCAATCACTTACCTTAATCAACTCGCACGTGTAGACATCGTTCCAACGGTATTGCTCCATCTGCCGCGTTTCTTTCGAGATGACCCTGAAGGTGAAGTATTTGCGCCCGCTGCGTCTCAACGTCGGAAACTTGTCTTCGTTGGTCCATTCGATCAGTTGCGCATGATGAATCATCGGCTTTAAGGGCGAGCTGAGTTTGAATGGCTTGCCTTTTACATGGTCGATGGTATCCGAGTAGGTCCAGCCTTCCTTCAACTCGCCAACGTACGGCACCACGATCTTGTCCACACTTAAGAAACGCTCGATGACGAAGCGGTAAGGGTAATCGTGGTTTTCCCCCTCTGGCTCTGCGCGCAGAACGCCCTCGATGAAAACCCTGACCCGCGGCTACGCCTCGAATCCTTTCTTCTTGAGTAAGTCCCTGACGGTCACGCCTTTGCCGAGTTTCTTCTCGTCATAGCCGAAGCCGATGTGTTCTTTTGTCCGCGCCTTGCCCACTTCCGGCCGGTCGCACTCCGGGTCATATAGATAAGGGACTTGCTCAATGCCCAACTCCATGTCGGCCCATATCCGCACACGTTTGCCGTTGAGATATTCGCGGTCAGCCATCAGCGTACAAAAAGTGATGCTCTGAGGCTCGGGGACTACGCCGTGCGCCCGGGTCCATAGTTCTTCCGCCTTCTCAATCAAAGAAATCAGCGAGGCGGGATAGTGGTTTTTGTTTTCGCGGTCGGCAGCGAAGAAGTTTGTGAGACTTATTCTTTTGCGACCGGCTTCCGTGTAGATCTCCACGGTTATCTCGCGCGACGAATCGATACCGTGATTGTAAGCGGGATATTTCTCGAGCGCTTTTTGCACACCCTCTGTCGCGCCCAGCTTCGCGATCTCGTTCAGGTCCTCTTCGTCAATCCTGAATTCTTTCATAACCAGGACGTCTCCAGACGTGCTCGCCTCATACTCGGCGCGCCCATCCATGTATACGCGCAGGTAAAGCGTAGGCTGCGGCGGCGTCACCATGCCGCGCGCGTGTTGGCAAATATTCAGCAAGACTCCGGGCGGTGTCTCCCTCAGACAGACGGATGTATTTGCGGGTTGCTGTGGTCGGAGAGAAACAGGGAGAAATGCGGCCGCCAGCGCGATTAGAAATATGAACTTCATAGATTCTCCAGAAGAAAGTTCTAATCGTTGAACGGTATCAGACTAGAAGACTTGCGGACGCAGCCGCGGGTCCAGCGCGCGGAGCGCGCGACAGCATAAAGCCTGGGGCGTAAGCCCCAGGGTCAAGATCACCAACAATTATTGAGCCCGCGGAGCGGGTGGCAGCCGCAATGATAAAAGGCTGTCGCCCGCTCCGCGGGCTCGATCTCTTTCCCCCGCCAACCTGGGGTTGCGCTTCGCTCCACGCCCAGGCTTTATGCTGTCACCCGCTCCGCGGGCTCGCCAGCAATGACACCGTTTCTTTCAGTCGTCCGCTTCGCGGACTCGGTCATCTCTAATAAATCGCTTACCCAGTCCCGATGTATCGGGACTGGGCAACTTTCATTCGTCGGCTTCGCCGACTTTTGCAAGCAAAGCCGAGTCTCGACCAATAAAACTTCTTCCTTCGATCAAAAATTCCAAACACTCAACTCCAAACTTCATCCCATCTCGGTCAAACTTATTTCCCCGCCGAAATAATTCTGCGACGCCTCGATCAAACTTCTCGTTCGCAAGTACGAACTTCATTCGGTCAATCTCAAACTTCATTCTCTCGATCCGAAACTTTGATCGGATAAGACGCTCAAACGGGGGACCAGCTACAGATTGATTTGCAGCCGCCGTTGGCAGTTTACGAAGAGTGTGAATGACCCATCCGCTTACGCAGATGGTACTGACTGCATCACTCACCAGTCGCCCATCATTCGCCAGTCGCACAAGCTGCATGTACTTGGCTCGTTCGCCGCTTCACTCACTCACCTTAATCAACTCACACGTATAAACATCGTCCCAACGCCATAGCTCCATCTGTCGCGTCTCTTTCGATATCAGTCGGAAGGTTAGTTATTTGCGGCCGCCGTTTCAACGCCGGAAATCTATCTGCGTCCGTTCACTCGATCAATTGAGCGTGATGAAATACTCGATTTAAAGGCGAGCTGAGTTTGAGGGGCTCGCCTTTACATGATCGATGGCGTCGCTTAGGTCCAGCTGGCTTTCAGTTCGCCAGAGTAGGGCACGACAATCTTGTCCGCACTGACATCAGCGTAATCGGCAGATCATTCATTGGCTGCGAGCTGCTTCCATTTCGCTTCGTCGACGCCGCGTATTATCAGCCAGAGGATCATCGCAACGGAGACCAGCAGCCCGTAGGGCGCGGTTATCGCGAACGCCGCGCGACCGAGTGGTGGATACAGATACAGTAGCCAACATAGGCCGGCAATCATACCCAGCACGCCCAGCCAACGCGGCATGAAAGTAGACTTGAAAATTAGATAGCCGTTCAGAAAGGTCGAGAATCCAAAAAGTGCCATTGCGGTCGCCGCGCCCACATCGTTCGTCCGCAGGAGAATCAGCGCGATCGACTGGACCTGTTCAGGCGTGAAACTGTGCAGCACAGTCGGGCCGCCACCTAACACCCACAATGGTGCAATGAAGAAGACGCGGGCGAAAGTCTTAACGATGGCGCCCGCGAGTTCGATGAAGGCCGCGGTCAACGCAATGGGACGGCTCACCGGCCGAAGCAATACATACCAGAGCGCTGCCGTAGCTACCTGCGACGCCATCTCGATCAAATAGACAGCGAAGCCGATTTGGAAGAGACCTTTGTGGGCCAGGATGTTGTTGGCCGTGGCGCCGGCGTCGCCGAAATTGATTAGTCGTTCGCTGACGAACCCCTGCGCGAATACGCCGCAGACAATTACCAACAGAAAAAGCAGGCCCAGGCTGCGACCGATGGTGCGTGGTGAAGTCATATCCGCAGATTACGCAGGTTAACTCAGAAATGGTTCCGTAAGTGACGAAGGGCAGCAGGCAGTGGGGCTAACGCTGGGAACGCGGACGTCCTCGTCCGCATAACTGTGTGATTTGCGTTGACTGCGGACGGGGGCGTCCGCGTTCCCAGCAAAACGTCCCACTACCCAGCCTGAAAAAATAATAGCCATTTCTCGGATGAGCAGGTAGAGTACTCCTCTCTCTCCTCAATTCTTCATTCGATCTGGACAAAGCCGCTGAATAGTAATGAGAGAACTAGAACGAACTAGTCTATCTGAAGACCGAAGCTGGGCGCGTCGCGGTTTCGTCTGGCGAGTGGCGCTTGCTTTGTGCTTTCTCTCAGGCGTAAGCAGCCTCGGCCTTTTGGGTAAACACGAGCGACGCGTCGGCGCCGCGCTACTTGAACAGCCGGCACTCGAAAAGTTGTTTCGGGCCGCCGCCCTTGAGTCGCCGCCGGCATCGCGTCGAGAGTTTTTGAAATCAGCCCGATCCGAAGATGGCTTATGGCGAGTAAGTAGCAACGGAAACAACTTGATTCTCAATGATGAGGCACAGCGGAAGCTGCTTAATCGCGCCCCGATGGAGAACACAAAAGCAGCGCGGCAGACTCAAGTTGTCATGCGTTTGCCGATGCCGGATGGAACGTTTTCCCGTTTCGATATTGAGGAGTCGCCGGTCATGGCGCCCGAACTCGCCGCGCGTTTCCCGCATATCAGAACGTACCGGGGTCGTGGGCTCGATGATCCAACTGCGACCACGCGGCTCGATGTGACGCCAAACGGATTTCACGCGATCGTGCTCACGAGCGCCGCCACTATCATCGTTGAGCCGGCCCCGCACGCGAGTCAGGGAGAATATGTCAGTTACGATCAGCATGATGCTCCGAAAGACGCCGGCGCCTTTAGCTGCACGCTCTTCGGCGCCGAGCAGGCCGCGGTTCAAAGCAAACAACTCTCGCGGAAGGGCAATGCGAATCCTCTCGCCAGTGGCGTAACGCTGCATACTTACCGGCTGGCATTGGCGGCGACGGCTGAGTTCACCCAGACGTTCGGCGGTGGGACGGTTGGGGGCGCCCTGAGCGTGATGACCACGAACATAAACGGGGTCAATGCAATCTATGAACGCGACCTCGGGATTCACCTCAACCTGGTTGCCAACGAGACGGCCATCATCTTCACCAACACGGCGACGGACGGATACACCAGCGACGACACCAATACTCTGCTGGAGCAGAATCAGGGCGTCTTAACCCAACGCATAGGCGCGGCGAACTACGACCTGGGCATGGTGCTCGACGGGCACGTCTACAATTTCCAACCCGGCAAATTCATCTTCCAGGGTGCGGCCCAGTTTCAAAGCCTTTGCGGCAACTCGCAAAAGGGCAAGGCCGCCTCAATTTTCCGTTCCACTGAGCCGACTTCGAACGCGGCCATCTATGTGGTCGCACATGAACTGGCCCATATGCTCGGAGCGCTGCACTCATTCAACGGCACGCTGGATGACTGCGGCCCCAGCCGGTTTGCCGTGAATGCATATGAGCCCGGCAGCGGGTCGACGATTATGGGCTACCGCGGCGGCGTGTTACCCAACGGTAATTATTTTCCCGTCTGTGATTTCGAGGATCTGCAGTCGACCGATACTTACTTCCACACCGCGAGCATTGAACAGATAAGTAATTTCACAACGTTTGGTCAGGGCAGTTCGTGTGGGGTTCTGACGAGCACGGGAAATACTCAGCCGAACATTGATGCGGGAGCCGACTATACAATTCCGGCAAGTACTCCATTCACCTTGACGGCGAGTGGCAGCGACGCTGACGGCGATGCGCTTACTTACTGCTGGGAAGAATTTGATTTGGGGGCGGCTGGCCCGCCAGACACTGACAACGGTGACCGGCCCATCTTTCGATCATTCGCGCCGGTCGCCAACCCCGCGCGGACCTTTCCGCAGCTGTCAGACTTGCCGGTCTATGGTGAGTCGCTACCCACCACGACCCGCACCATGAATTTCCGCGTCACCGTGCGCGACAATCATGCGGGCGGCGGCGGCGTTAACACCGGCGCGATGCGCGTGAATGTGGTTTCAAGCGCGGGACCGTTTGCGGTCACGCAACCAGGCGTCGATACCAGTTGGCCCGCCGGTTCGACGCAGACCGTCAGCTGGAATGTGGCGAACACTTCGAGTGCTCCGATCAATTGCGCCAACGTGCGGGTGCTGCTTTCGATCGATGGCGGCAGCAGTTTTCCGTTCACGCTCGCCTCAGGGACACCGAATAACGGCGCCGTGACTATCACCGTCCCGAACACGCCGACTTCATCGGCGCGGGTGAAAGTCGAAGCCGCCGGCAACATCTTTTTTCAAATCTCTCTGGGGAACTTTAAGATCACGCCAAACACGTCGTCGCCCCCGACACTGCTGACGGAAGCGAATACTAATCGCGCGATCGCTGTGGACTCGGTGAACTTCCTGCGCGATCCGTTTTCGCTGCCGAACGTTCTGAACCTGAGTGTCGATCAACGCACGCGGGTGATGCTCTTTGCCACCGGCCTGGACCTAATGCCAGGTGAAAGTATTTCAGTCGTTACGGCGCAGGCGGAAGATTCGGCGCACCTCGTTTATCCGCTGACCGTAGAGTATGTTGGCAAGGTGCCCACGCTTGATTGGCTGACGCAGGTGAATGTGAGATTGCCCGACGGACTTGCCGGCGCCGGCGACGTGCTGGTGAGCGTCAGCCTGCGTGGCGCTGCGAGCAACAAGGTGATTATCGGAATTCGCTAGACTTGGGGCTTTGATCATTATGCGATGCGGATCATTTATGCGACGCGTTCCGGCGCAGGCGCGAAGCGCCGTCATTAAGTAGCCCCGACCGTCAGGTCGGGTAAGAACATCACCAAAGATTTTGAGGTCCGCAGGACCGACATTAATCCCGGTCCTTTCGGACCTTTTTGTGTCATTGATGATCCTAACTCCGAGCTGACGCTCGGGGCTATTTGATGTCGACTCTTCGGGTCTGGCCGATGATGCGACGTGATCGAGACTTGCAGATTTGGATTCGGAGAATAGTACCAGCTACGCGATTGCCCAACATTACGGCTTACTGTCTGGGTTGATCTTGACGTCCTTTATCTCAGTCGAGAAGCGACGGAAATTACTAAAGGTCCAGGTTGAATCCCAGGTGATTCCGTCAAAGAGTTTGTTGTAATCGACGCCATTGATGCGGACGAGCCGCGGCAACCAGACTCCTTCAGGTAATCGCTGCATCTCCACATAGACCGCGGGCGGAGCGTCCGCCGGTGTGGGCGCAGGCCTCATGACCGGCTGAGCCGGACTGGCACTGTTAGCACTCAGAGTTGGGCGTCCAACCAGTCTGGCAACGATACGATCCTGGGCGTCGATCCAGATCTCGCCCGTGAGCTGGGCAATGTATTTTTCGCTGTCGGCAAATTGTGCGCCGGGACGCGGGGCGAAAGTGAAGATCAGAGTCTCGCGTCCCTCGTGCTGCTCACGCCGCGCGAAAGTCAGCTCACACGTGTTGAGGAAAGCATGAATCCCGAGCGTAGTGCTGGTCGATTTGCCGAAAGTCGAAGAATGGCTATTGGTCGTGGAGGTGTACATGCCCAGAGGCAACATTCCCTTTACCTCAGGTGCTGTCTCGGGCGGCGATGGCTTTTCCTTCGCATTCTTTTCTTCGGCCTTTTCCAACTTTTTGCCGGCCTCCATCTGCGCCTTTTCCAATTTATCGGCCGGCACGGGCACCCCATCGCGACTCGTGACTACCATCACGCCGTTGCCGCGAGTCCCGCTCTTCAAAGTCGGAATGAAGACCTCGTAAGTAGTCGATTCTTCTTTCGTCTGTCCTTTCTTGTCGATTGAGCGCCCCACCGAGGTCATCACATAGGTGTAGTCGGCGAGCATGTCGCCGTTGCCTTTGCAGTAAGCTTCTTTCACCAGGGCTGCGACATCGATTGGGTCGCCGATCGAAGCAGGGACGATATTCTCGCAAGACTTGGGAATGCGACTGGCGCGTCTTCCGACACTAACGCGGGCGTTCTGCGCCGAGATCGTGCCGCAGCAAAGGAGCGTCAGTAGAAAGAGTGTGTAGGGACTGACTCTTTTCGATTGCATGACTGAGGCGGAGTATAGCAGCCGCGCGCGGACCGCGACAGAATCATTCACCGCGCGGAGCCTCCGACAGGATCATTCAGCGCGCAGAGCGGGCGACAGATCAATCAGCGCGCGGAGCGTGCGACGGCATAAAGCCTGGGGCGCAAGCCCCAGGATCAAGACCAACAAAAACGATTGAGCCCGCGGAGCGGGCGATAGCTCTCTACCAAACGGCTGCCGCCCCGCGGGCTGGATCAATTATGCGAACGGGTCCTGGGGTTCCGCTTCGGTCCACCCCAGGCGCGAAGCGCCGTCATTAAGTAGCCCCGACCGTTAGGTCGGGGTCAGAACATCCCCAAAAGATTTTGAGGTCCGCAGGACCGACATCAATCTCGGTCCTGCGGACCTCATTTTGTTACGGATGACCGTAACCCCGAGCTAACGCTCGGGGCTATTCAATGTCGACCCGTCGGGTCTGGCCGATGATGCGACATAGACGCGAGATCATTCTGATTCGAAATTCCAACAAACTGTCAAAAGTGACAGGTTCATCAAGAAACCATCATGGTAGATTGCCGGGGCGCGCTTTGCGCCCGATTCCTGCACTGAACAACTAAGACATTCCCTGAGGACAAATTCTTCGCGGGTCGCCAGGCCTTCCTAGCGCGTTGAACAGACACGAGAGGAACGATCATGAAAGCTACGACCCAGCGAACCATTCTAATTGTGAGCATTGCGCTTACCATGGCCGCGAGCATCGCGCTCAGACCTTCAACGGCCCAGGATACCGGGAGCGCGGACAAGGAAAAAGTCGGCAAGGGTTTTCCGACGAAGCCGCCCTATTCACCTTACGTCGGTCGCAATTATCCAACGCGACCATTCTTTGGCGACACCCATTTGCACACATCGTTTTCGTTTGACGCCGGCGCATTTGGCGCGCGCTTAACGCCGCGCGACGCCTATCTCTTCGCGAAAGGCAACGAGGTGACGGCCTCCAGTGGTCAGCCCGCGAAGCTTTCGCGGCCGCTTGATTTTCTCGTGGTAACAGATCACTCAGACCAGATGGGCTTCTTCCCGGATCTGTTCGCGGCCAAGCCCGCAATCATGGCCGACGCGACCGGTAAACGATGGAATGAGATGATCCAAAACGGCAAGGGTAACGATGCGGCAATGGAAATGATCATTGCCTTCTCGCACGGGACCTTTCCAAAAGATCTGCTTTACCTTCCCGGAACTGCCGCCTATCGCAACGCCTGGCAGGAAACGATCAAAGCTGCCGAGGAAGCCAACGAACCCGGACGCTTCACCGCCTTCATTGGTTACGAGTGGACCTCGAATACCGGCGCCAACAATCTGCACCGCAACATAGTTTTCCGCGATAACGGGGACAAGGCCGCCCAGGTTGAGCCATACATAACCGTGAAGCCGCTGGGCAGCGACAATCCGGCTGACTTGTGGAAATGGATGGCTGCTTACGAACAGAAGACTGGCGGAAGTGTTTTGGCGATTGCGCACAACGGCAATCTTTCAAATGGTCTGATGTTTCCGACCGTCGAGTCCTTCGGGAAAAAAGTTGACCGCGAGTATGCCGAGACGCGCATGAAGTGGGAGCGTCTGTATGAAGTGACGCAGACCAAAGGCACCGGCGAAGCGCATCCGTATCTTTCACCCAATGACGAATTCGCCGACTTTGAAATTTGGGACAAGGCCAATCTCGATGGCAGCGTGCCGAAGAAAAAGGAGATGCTCGAATTTGAATACGCGCGTTCGGCTTACAAGAACGGTTTGAAGCTGGAGCAGTTGCTTGGCGTCAATCCATACAAGTTCGGCCTGGTCGCCGGCAGCGACGCGCATACGGGTCTGACGGCGATGGAAGAAGACAACTTCTTCGGCAAGACCACCCCGCAGGAACCCAGCCCCGAGCGACTGACCAAAGCATTTATCCATGACGACAAGACGGGCGTGACGGTGATGGATTGCGAGGTTGGAGCTTCCGGCTACGCGGCCGTGTGGGCCACCGAGAACACGCGCACCGCGATCTGGGACGCGATGCAGCGACGTGAGACCTATGGCACGACCGGCACGCGCATGATCGTGCGCTTCTTTGGTGGTTGGAACTTCGATCCTGGTGACGCCAACAATCGTATGCCGGCAGCCATCGGCTACTCGAAAGGCGTGCCGATGGGCGCCGACATGAGCAATGCTCCCGCCGGATCGTCGCCGACGTTTCTGGTCGCAGCGCTCAAAGATCCAATGGGAGCGAATCTCGATCGCATCCAGATCATTAAGGGCTGGCTCGACGCCAAAGGCCAGGTCCAGGAAAAAGTCTATGACGTCGTTTGGGGTGACGCTGACAAGCGCAAAGCGGGCGCGGACGGAAAGGTCCCGGCCGTAGGCAGCAGTGTCGATATCGAGAACGCCAGCTGGACCAACACGATCGGCGATCCGGAATTGATCACGGTGTGGAAGGATCCAAATTTCGATCCCAAACAAAAAGCCTTCTACTACGCGCGCGTGATGGAGATTCCCACGCCGCGTTGGACCGCTTATGACGCCAAGCGATTTGGCATCAAAGCACTTCCCGGAACGCGCATGACCATACAGGAGCGCGGTTACACCTCGCCAATCTGGTACACGCCCGGGAGGTGACGATGAAGAAGCTTTTGCGCGAGCCGCTGGTCCACTTTCTTTTGCTTGGGCTCCTGGTATTCGCCGGATTCAAGTTCACCTCACGGAGTGATGCCGGCGAACCTGGGAAGATCGTCGTTAACCAGGCCCAGGTTGAATCACTCGTCAACGGATTCACTCGCACCTGGCAACGGCCACCGACAAATCTCGAACTGGAAGGATTGATTCGCGAGTACATTCGCGAAGAAGTCTGCACCCGCGAAGCGCTGGCGCTGGGGCTGGACAAAGACGATTCAGTCATTCGGCGGCGGCTGCGACAGAAACTCGAGTTCATTTCGGACAACGTCGCTTCACAGGCTGACCCAGACGACGAAGCGTTACAGAAATACCTTCAGGCCCACGCGGAAAACTTTCGCGGCCAGCGCCAATTCACTTTCAGTCAGCTTTATCTCGATCCGCAAAAGCACGGGGAGAATCTGAGTCGCGACATTAATCAGCTGCTGGCTCAATTGCGGCTCGCAGGCAGCCGCGCGGATCTGTCGAAGCTGGGCGATTCGCTCTTGCTCGAACAGGATTATGAAGCTGTTTCGGCTGGCGATGTTTCCAAACAGTTTGGTGAAAAGTTTGCCGCGAAACTTTCCGAACTGCCGGTAGGAGAATGGAGTGGTCCCATTGAATCTGGTTACGGCCTGCATCTCGTCATCGTCACTGAGCGCAAGGATGGATCGTTACCGGCGTTGGCTGATGTCCGCGAGACAGTCAAGCGCGATTGGGTTAATACCCAGCGTTCAGAGACCAACGAAAAGTTCTATCAGGCACTCCTCAAACGTTACACGGTGACGATTGAGGATCCGCGGTTGGCGTTTGCCGGTAGTAATCAGAAATGAAAGATCGATCCGCCAGCTCTCAGCCGCAGCGAACAATCTTGCGCGGGATCATTTTCCTTTCGCTGCTGGCATTCGCGTCGGCAGTCAGCGCGCACGAAGTCCGTCCCGCTTATCTCCAGCTGCATCAGACCGGCGCTGAAACCTATGACGTGTTCTGGAAAGTCCCGGGCCGCGGCGACAACCTGCGTCTGAGTCTCTACGTTGAACTGCCGCAGAATTGCACCAACGCTTCACAACCTCGAGGAGTCTTTGGCGACAACACTTTCGTTGAAGAATGGAGCGTTAAGTGCGCGGGCGGATTGACCGGCGGCACGATCCAAATTGCGGGACTGAATGCGAGCATGACGGATGTGCTGGTGCGTCTCGAACGAATGGACGGCACCACACAGGTTACGCGCCTCACTCGCGCGGCTGCTTCATTCACGGTCGAAGCGGCGCCGCGAGTCACGCAGGTCGCCGCCACCTATCTGCGCCTCGGCGTCGAACACATCCTCACCGGATGGGACCATCTGCTTTACATCCTCGCGATGCTTTTGCTCGTCAGAGGTTGGCGGCGGGTCGTCCTCACAATGAGCGCATTCACGTTGACACATAGTTTGACGCTGACAGCCGCCGCGCTTGGTTGGGTGCACGTGCCGCAGCGTCCAGTCGAAGCATGCATCGCATTAAGCATCTTGTTCGTCGCCAGTGAAATCGTGCGCGCGCGCAAAGGCCAGTCGGGTTTGACTGAGCGCTGGCCCTGGGCGATCTCGTTCACTTTTGGATTGCTGCACGGTTTTGGTTTCGCCGGCGCTCTCAGTGAAGTGGGTCTGCCGCAAAAAGCGATTCCCGTGGCACTGCTTTTCTTCAACGCCGGGGTCGAGGTTGGTCAGATGATTTTTATTGCCTCGATGTTTGCGATTGCGATGATGGCGCGCCGCGCCGCCCGAAAGATAACGCTGCCTCATCCAGTCTGGGCCTGGCGCATTCCGCCTTACGCGATTGGCGGGGTCGCGGCGTTTTGGTTCCTTCAACGAATTTCAGTGATGTGAACGATGAAGCACAGGCCGCTGTTCATCGCTACGGCTTTGATTGAGGTCGGGGCCGGCCTGGCTCTGATCGTGTCACCTGCGTGGACGGTATCGATCCTGATCGGTGGGCGCTTCGACACTGCGGCTGACTCAATAGTCGGGCGCGTGGCCGGAGCAGCATTGCTGGCGTTGGCGGTCGTGAGCTGGCTGGCACGCAATGAAGTCTACGGCAACGCTGCGACCGGCATTGTCTCAGGCCTTCTGCTCTACAACGCCGGCGCCGGCGCGGTGTTGGCCTATGCAGGGATTGGTTTGCGTCTATCGGGAATTGGTCTGTGGCCGGCAGTGGCGCTGCACGTGGCGATGGCCGTCTGGTGCCTGGCGGTTTTGGTTTTGTCGAAGCGTTAGCCGAATTGAAAAACGGCCGGCGTTAAGTAAAGAGTTATGAATGTCGTCTGTAGACAAAGTCTGGTTCGAGCCGCGATGACTTTGGCTATTACCCTGTTCACCGGTTTGCCCTGTGCGGCGCAGTCCGGTAACACCGGGCCGTCGACCCAGGCGTGGGGTGGTTTGAATGCGTCGTTCGAACTGAGTGAGAAGACTCGCATCACTGCCGTCGTCGAAAAACACAACGGCGAAGAAGGAGGGTACAACCAGGAGAAGATCGGCGCCGTCTTCAGCTATCGCATGAAACGTGTGGGCAAGTATCTGCGTGGCGATGTCGATAAAGAAAACGAATACAATCTGATCCTCGGCGCGGGTTATGAACTTGTTGAGACTCACCAGGATGGAAATCTCAAAAGTGAACACCGGCTTTTGCTGCAAGCTACACCGAAATTCGTTTTTGCTCTCGGCTTCCTCGCTCAGGACCGCAACCGCATTGAGTTTCGCTGGAATGGCGGGACTTACAATTTTCGCTTTCGCAACCGGCTGACGATTGATCGGCCATTCAAGGTTGGGAAAGTTCGCTTAATGCCATATGCCGCGGGCGAGTTGTTCTGGGACCGCAATCATCATTCATGGAACGAAAACCAGTATGCGTTCGGCGTGCAGTGGCCATACAAAAAGAGCTTCATGCTGAACACGTATTTTCTTCATCAGAACTGCACCACTTGTAGTAGTAACCCGCTCAGCGTCGCCGGCATCACTGCCAATTTCTATTTTGATTGGCCGATGAAACGTTAGGATTCAAGCAGCTAACGAGCGCGTTGGCCGCTCCGGTTCGAGCCTAGAGGAGGCTGAGCGAACAATGGCCGGCTTCAACCCGATGAACGCGAGCGCCCTTGTCGATCGTGACGGGCGCTGTGAATGACACCGATGACAGTGATTAGATCCTCTCGAACCTGGAACACGACACGGTAGGGGAATTTGTTCATTAGCTTTCACCGAACGTTCCACCGCTTGTGACGAAGACGGTAACCCAGAGGATTATTCGACAGCGTCTCTATAGCCTCAATAGTTTCACGCACGAAGTCGGCGCCCAGATTTGGTTCGCGTTCATCGTATCAACGCTCGGCCTTTTCGATGTCAGCGAAAACCTCGGGCCGGATTTCAAGCCGGTACGTCACTTCAGGAGTCTCGCTTCGAGCCGGGCCCTAACCTCATCCCATGGAAGCGCTCTTTCCGGGTGTTTCTCGATCTCCGCGAGCCGCGCATCAAGCATCGCCTTTTGTTCATCAGTCAGGGGATCATCGTCATCAAGCCACTGATCTGTGTCGAGTTCCGCAAGCCTCAAGCGGATTTCGTAACGTTCATCGGGCGTGAGTTTTGGAAGTTGTTCGAGGATTTCAGTCTTGCTCATGGTGGGATTTTATCACAATGTGTGGAGCGTTAAGATCGAGTGCCTACTTACGCTTTTAGCGTGAGTCCCAAGATGAAATTCGAGAAATATCCCCGACCGTCAGGTCGGGGCCAGCATTCCACCAGAGCATTGAGGCCCGAAGGGCCGACCATAATCATGCCGGTCCTTCGGACCTTTGGAATAACTTTTAAACCGAAAACCCCGACCTAACGGTCGGGGTTATTACATTTCGGTCCTTCGGCCCTGTCCCTCAGCGCCTTAACTTCAACATTACGACGCCATGACTCGGCACCGTTACGGAATAGTCACCATCGGCGGGCCAGGTGACATCCTGATGCGTCCACAGATCGCGCGCTTTCCATTTGCCGGTGAGCTTTAAGTCAGAAGCCTTGACGGTGATCTTCGCTTCATCTTTTGCGCGATTGAAGATCGCGACGGCGATATCGCCGCCAGTCAGCGAACGCGTCCAGATTTCCTGCTCGCCTGTCTGCCAAACGCGCTGACCTTGCTTCCCGAGCTTGTCCTGATTGACGGCGATGACGTCTTTGTTTGTAAGGATGGCGAGAATCTCGGGAGTCATGCTGCGCAGATCATTTCCGGCGAGCAGCGGCGCGGCGAGTATGGCCCACAGGCTCATGTGGGTTTTGTATTCATCGTTCGTCATCGCGCCGTTGCCGATCTCGAGCATGTCCGGATCGTTCCAATGGCCGGGCTTTGCATAAGGCGCCAATTCGTTTTGATTGAAGCCGATGCGCGTCATCGAATCCCACGCGTCGCGAATGTCGCCGGTGGTCCGCCACAGATTTCCGCCGACGTCCGCGCCCCACTTCCAAACGTCGAGCCGCCCGTACTGGCAAAGGCTGTAAACAATCGGACGCTTCTGCTTGAGCAGCGCATCGCCCATGATTTGATACACCTGCGGCATCTCTTCATCCGTGTAGAGATTGCGCGCGCCGCACCAGTCATACTTCAAATAATCAATGCCCCAGTTGGCGTAAGTGCGCGCGTCTTGTTCTTCGTGACCGTAGCTTCCTTCATAACCAGCGCAGGTGTTTGGTCCCGGTGAAGAATAAATGCCGAGCTTCAATCCTTTGCTGTGCACATAATCGGCGAGCGCTTTCATATCGGGAAACTTTTTGTTGGTGGTGATGTTGCCTTGCGCGTCGCGACCGGCTTCCCAGGTGTCATCGATGTTGATGTACTGATAGCCGGCTTCCTTCATGCCGTTCGTGGCCATCGCGTCGGCGATGCTGCGCACGGTGGCGTCGTCAACCCGCCCGGCAAATTTATTCCAACTGTTCCAGCCCATCGGTGGCGTGCGGGCGAGTCCGTTGTCCGCAACTTTGTGCAAAGCGGGAAGGGGATTGCGCGCGGGCATCGCGCCTTCGCCGGCGGGCGCGCGCACGGCAACCATCTGCGTCGGTGGATCAGTCGGCCGTCGCCGCGTCGAGATTTGCAGTTGGTCGCCGGCCAGCTTTCCTTCGTATTGCACTTTGCGTTCGGTCTTGCCATCCATCATTGATCCGGTGAGCGTGAATCCGTCCGGTCCGCCGGTGCTCTCACTAATTTTGTAATAGAACTGCGTCACACGAATGGTGCCCGTGATCTTCTGACCTGCCTGTTTCAGATTCAGATAAGTCGTGCGGAAGGTGCCGTCATTGTTTGTGGTGGGCGTGCGCACAACCCAGTTGCCGGTGAGAGGCTCGGGAGATTGATGGGCTGAGACGAACGCGGCGAGCGTTGTTGCGATCAGAGAGACCGCGATGACCAATCCAATCGCCAGTAAACGTTTGTGACGGGATTTCATTGAATGACCTCCATAAATGGCTGAGACCGCGTTTTGAACAGCAACCCTTCGGGTTGCAGCTGCCGCTTTAAATGATCATGACACCGAGAACCTGTAAATCGTTGTGGTCCGGTATTCCTCACCGGACTTCAACACCACCGACGGAAAACTCGGATGATTCGGTGAATCGGGAAAGTGCTGCGTTTCCAGGCAGCAGCCTGAATATTTTTCGTAAGCCTGGCCGAGCTTTCCGATGATGCTCCCATCCAGCCAGGTGCCCGCGTAGAATTGCAAGCCCGGTTCGGTGGTGGTTACCTCAAGCGTCCTTCCCGATTCGGGATCGTGCAGTCTCGCTACAGTTCTTAATTCACCCAGCCGGCCGCGCAGAACGAAATTGTGATCGTAACCTCCACCGGCAAGCTTTAATTGCTCATCCAGGTTACCGAGATGCGCACCGATTGCCGTCGCGTTAGTAAAATCCATCGGCGTGTTGCGCACTGGCCGAAGTTCGCCGGTCGGAATCAAGGTATCGTCAACAGGCGTGAACGCGTCGGCACTGATCGTCAACTGATGATCGAGAATCGTGCCCGCGCCGGCAAGGTTGAAGTAAGAATGATTCGTCAGATTAACGATCGTGTCCTGGTCAGTATGCGCGCGGTATTCGATGCGCAATTCATTCCTGTCCGTTAACTGGTAAGTCACGACCGCTTCGAGATTCCCGGGATAACCTTCTTCGCCGTCCCAACTGCGATAAGTTAATCGCAGCCGGTCGGGAATTTCCTCCGCGTCCCAGACGACTTTATCAAAACCCTTCAAGCCGCCGTGCAGGTGGTTCTTACCGTTGTTGATTGGCAGATGGTACTCGACGCCATTCAGCGTAAATTGCCCTTGCCGGATGCGATTGCCGTAACGTCCGATCAGCGCGCCAAAGTATCTCGAGCGGTGCAGATAACCGTCGAGGTTGTCATGGCCCAGCACGACGTCGCCCATTTTGCCATGACGGTCAGGAACGTTTAGCGCAGTGATGATGCCGCCATAATTGATGATCTTGATTTCAATGCCGCGATCGTTCGTCAAGGTGAATAATTCCACCTCGCGGCCGTCCGGCATCATTCCAAAATGTTCGCGGCGAATGTTCATAGAGTAGTTAGTAGCTAGTAGCAAGTAGCAAGTAGAAAGTAGCGCTCGGTGATGTTGTCTACCTGCTCCCCTCAGCGCATCAATTGTCCACCATTGACTTCAATCGTCTCGCCGACCACATAACCGGCAGCGTCGGACGCCAGAAAAGCGATCACCTTCGCGCAATCTTCAGGCGTACCGAGACGCCCCATCGGAATTGTGGCGACGGCCGCTTTGAGCATTTCGGCGGTGGAAAACACTTCGTGAAACGGTGTGTCGATCGTTCCGGGAGAGATGGCGTTGACGCGTACGCCGTGCGGCGCCAATTCCTTTGCCTGAGATTTGGTGAGCGCGATCAGACCGGCTTTCGCCGCCGAATACGCGCCCGCGCCCGGGCCGCCGCCGTTGTGCGCGGCGATGGAAACGACGTTGATGATTGTTCCCGACTTGCGCTCGACCATCGACGGCGCGACTGCTTTCAGGCACAGCATGGCGCTGGTGAGATTCAGGTTGATTACGTCATCCCACAAATCGATCGTCATCTCGAGATTCTTCTTTCGTTCGACCAGCGAGCCGGCGTTGTTCACGAGAATATCAATCGGACCGAGTTCCTGGTTTACCCTCGACACGGTTGCCGTAATTTGATCGGCGTCACGCACGTCGGCGTGAACCGCGAATGCCCGTCGGCCCATGGCGATGATTTGATCGCGGACCTTTTCAGCGCCCGCCTGATTATGCAGATAAGTAATCGCGACATCCGCACCGAGTTCGGCCAGGACTTTTGCCGAGGCAGCGCCGATGCCTGATGAAGCTCCGGTAACCAGTGCGACTTTGTGCGACAGATCGAAATAATTTGTCATGCTGTTTCAAGTTCCGTCTGGGTGATTGGTTTAATGTGACCGCTGAGCAGAAACAAGATTACTGTGCCCACTATCGGCAGCACGCTCGCAGTTATCAGGATGGGATTGTAAGAGAAGTGATCGACGACCCAGCCAGTCGTTAATACGTAAAGGATCGATCCGATGCCTGCGCCGACGCCGCCGAGGCCGGCAACTGCGCCCACCGCTTGTTGCGGAAAGAAATCGCTCGGCAGCGTCTGCACATTATTAATCCATGCCTGGAAACCGAAGGTGACCACGCTGATGAATCCGAGCGCGACGAATGCGTCGGTCGCGAAGGCGGCTGGAATTCCGGCAGTCATGCAGAGAGCGCTGGCCACAATGACGCTCTTGCGCGCGCGATCGGTGGACCAACCGCGAGAAATCAGATGTCCGGACAGCCAGCCGCCCAGCAAACTGCCTACGTCGGCGGTCAGAAACGGCAGCCACGCGAACATGCCAATCTTTTTCAGATCGAAACCGCGCGCGTTGTAGAGATAAAGCGGCAGCCACGTCACATAGAGCCACCACACCGGGTCTCCCAGAAAGCGCGACAAGACGATGGCCCAGGTTTGTCGAAAGCGAAGCAAACGCAGCCAGGGCAGCGGCTGTTGTCTCACGCCAGTGGGCTGACCTTCTTTGATGAGTGCGTATTCTTCAGGAGTGATCGCTCGATGCCGCTCGGGACTTTCATAAAACAAAAGCCAAAGCGTCAGCCAAATAAAGCCGAGCGAGCCGGTGAATAAAAATGTGGCCTGCCATCCGAAGGTCAGCTGTAACCAGACAATGAGCGGCGGCGCGATGATCGATCCGACGCAGACGCCGCTATTGAAGATGCCCATGCCAATGGCGCGTTGGCGCACCGGAAACCATTCGGCGATCACGCGCGCCGCGCCCGGCCAGTTGCCGGCTTCGCCGATGCCCAGGATGAAGCGAAAACTACTGAGGCTGATCAGTCCGCGCGCGAACGCGTGCGCGCAAGCAGCGACGGACCAGATGAGAATCGAAATCGTGAAACCACGCCGCGGCCCAATCCGATCATAAACTTTTCCGGAAACTCCCTGGCTGATGGTGTAGGCAACCAGAAACCAGGTGGTCAGCCTCGCGAACTGAAAATTTGTCAGATGAAGTTGCGTGGTAATGACCGGCGCGAGAATCGAAATCGTGAGCCGGTCGATGAAATTGATCAGCGTGGCAAAGAAGATGAGACCGGCAATCCACCAGCGCAAGCCCTGGACTTTGTGGCTCGCTGTCGATAACGCAGCGGCATTGGGTTGTATTTCGAGGTTGTTCACTTAGTTGTTAAGAGTTGCGCTACTAAATCTTGCGAAGCTGGTTGTGCGGCTCAGCCGCTCCCCAGTGCGGAAAGCCTATGGCTTTCCGGCACGACTCATATCCTGAGCGGTGAGGCTGAGCCTCGCCGCATTATCAAATTAGACGCGTGCCGGTAAGGCAAGCCTTACCGCACTGGGCGGCGGCGAGCCGCACCTGAATTTGAAATGACGCATTCGCCGGTGGCTTTACTGCGTCGGCAAATCAGCCGAATACAAAATCGTCGCCGGCCACAGTCGATACTGCTCGCGCGCTAACGTTATCGCCATGATGCGAATTCTGTTCTCGTTCGGTAGCTGCAACTCACGCGTCCCGTCCGGCAAATCGATCGCGTACAAAAACAGATAACTGCCGATGTACGGCTGATTTCCGTTGGGATCGTGACGATGCGTGCCCACCCAGGCAATCTCGTCTCGCTTCACAAAGCCGCGGCGAATCTGATCGATCCCGTTAACGACTCCATTGGCGGCGTCGTACTGGACAACCAGATCCTGGTTGATGGCTTCGGCGGTCCATGTCTGACCGGGCGTCATCGGGGCAATCGAAACCTCACGCAACTGGCGCGGCTCTTTCAGACGGCTGTCCCATTGGCCCACAGGCCCCTGCCATTCGCGGATCATCAACGGTTGTCCGGCGATATTTGTATTCACGTCCCCGCCGACTGCCGCGGCGACTACGTAGACTCGATTGTAATTACCTTTGGGGAGTGGCAGCGTCTGACCGCTCGGCACGAGCACATTCAATGCGCCTTTGTCGGTCGAACCGAAGTTGAACGGCAAGCCATGAAGAGTCAACGATGACGGTAACAGCTCTCCCGCCAACGTCTGTCCGGTGCTGTCAAAATTACCATCGGCGCGACTGGCATCGGTCGAGACGCCGTCCAGATTGAAAGGCAACTCGAGTGGGGATGCTTGAATATCGCGCGGCGCAGCCAACGGTCGTGGACGGTTCGCTGCACTGCCCGGCGTATCTCGAAAGTGAATTGCGAAAGTCCGCGTTTCATAAGGCTTGAGCCTGACTTGCAATCCATTCAGTGTGAGCTTCAGATCAGACCCGCGGCGCACACTTTCCTCCGCCGCATTCATTTCGCTCACGCTCTGAAACGACAATTTGTGCGGACTCATAAACCTGATGTATTTCTCAGCCGGGCGGCCTTCCAGTTCCTGCACGCGTAAGACGTAGGCATCATAGTCCTCCGCCTTCTTGAGCGCGCGCACCGCAACCTGACCTTCGTTATCGGTCAAACCTACAGTTATAAACGAAGGACCGAGCGGTCCCGCGTGTGCCTCAGTCTGGAATGCGATCAATGGCTGATTGAGTGCGGCGCCGGCTGCCGGAACAGGCGTGCCATTGCGAGTGTACGGGGTGGGATTCTCACCTTTGCTAATCAGGCGCCAATCACCTTGGTGTCCGGCGATCGCATAAGTGAAGTGATGATGACCCAGGTCATTGCTGCTTTGATAAGGATACGCGCGCGCCCTGGCGGTGTGCAGCAACGTCAGGCGCAGCACGTTGTCCGCGGGCTTGTCCCAACCATACTTGCTGTCATTCAGCACGGCGGCGCCGAACATCCCGTCCTGATCGGTAATGTCGGCCCATTGTTGCGCGGGAACTTCATAATGATCCGGCGTGTTGTTGCCTCTTTGAATGGTCCCCAAACCCAAGTCATAAGTTGCCTTTGGATTTGAGGCGGCGAAGGGGAACGCAACCTTCAGCAGTGAGTTCGGCGATTTCCAATCGACAAAATTCTCCACCTCGACGCGTTGCCCGCGCAGACTTAACTTCACGCGTTGCACGAAGGTCGAGCCGGCTGCCTTTCGTTCGATCTCGACGGCGACGCGCACCGGTCCACGTTCGACGACGCGAACCTCGGGTGCTTGCACATACTCGCGCGCCGGCGCGTTAACCGTGTCCCACAGAATGCGCCACGCAGGCTTATCAGGCGAAGGATCGTCTCGCAACTCGAGTCGAACGGGCGACTTCAATAACTCGCGCGATCTGAGCTTGTCATAAATCGATGAGATATCGCCGTTCGCATCGATCCGAACTCGGTAGAAAACGTTTTCCAAAGATGAATCGCTTACGTTGAGACTTTCTGCCGCGGATGAAAGCGCGTTGGTAGATCGGCCTGCGTTACCTGCGATCACGTGAAAGACTCTGAACGATGTCGGGCCAACTGTGGTCCAGAACAGAATACGAACAGTGCTGCCATCTCTCTCCAGAATTTGCGTGGGCTGATCTTCTTTCGTGGCCGGATCGATAACGTGGAGTGTGGCGGGAGCTGCGCCTGTAAATTTCACGGTGGCTTCGACGCCCGCTTCGTTGGTCCACGCCAACGGATTGTAAACGACGAGTGGTGTGCCCGCGCCGCGGGTGTCCATTCTGCTCGCTACGGCTGCAACCGAACTCGTCAGCACGCCCGCAAACTGGTTGGCCGAAACCAATTCATCATTCCAGGAAAACTGATAAGCCTGCGGAATGCTCGTGCCGGTCAGATCGTCATGAAACTGATGCCAGAGCATTCTGATCCAGGCTTCGCGCAGACGCTCGCGCGGATAAGGCAAGCCGGTCAGTAATTCGGCCGCCACCGCGGTTTGTTCGGCGGCCGCGCCGAGCAATTCGTTCTCGCGATTGAACCGCTTCATCGCCGCTTGCGAGGTGTAACAGCCGACGCCGTGCGTCTTCATCGTCAGCTCGCCGTCGTATTCAGGCAGCGCAGCTTTTTCTTTTTCAGTGAGATCGCGGGTTAGTTGATCCGACGAGGTGTTGCGGACCTCCGCCAGGCCCGATCTGTTCTTGATCGATTTCTCGAGCCAATCAACCGACTCTTCATCAGGCGCGCCGCCGATGTCACCGGTCCCGAAATATCGAAAGCCGATCTGTCGATTACCGACGGAAGTCATGCGCTCGACCGCCCATTTCGGATCGACTGAGATATCGCTGCGAAGCTTGGTCACGTAATCGCCCGGATTCAATGCGGCCACGACGGTGCTGCCGTCGCTGCCTTTCCAGCGGCCGAGCGGGAAGGGAATTCCATACGATGATCCCCACGTCAGCTTTTGCGTGGAGAATTGATTGAGGCCGCAGTGCGTCGCGATCGCCGGCAGCGCGTAACTGAAGCCAAAACAATCAGGCAGATAGACGTCGTTGCTTACTTTGTCGAATTCCTGCCGGAAGAAACGCTTGCCGTAGAGCGCCTGGCGCATCAGCGATTCGGGCGAAGGAATGTTTGTGTCGACGGCATTGATCCACGAGCCGGCGACCTTCCAACGACCGGCGGCGACGTACTTCTGGACCGTGGGCCAGGCTTCCGGATGGTATTCCTTGAACCACATGTAATGGATCGCGCCTTCATAGTTGAAGGTGTAGTCGGGATATTTCTCGAAGCGCCGAAAGTTTTGGAAGAAGGTATTGGGGACAAACTCGCGAATAGTGTCCTGCACCGTCCAGTTCCACTGCGAATCGAGATGCGACGTGCCGATCACATAGAGCACCGGCTTTTGATTTTGTGTTGGTTGAGATGCGACCGGCGCCGCACAACTCGCCACGATGATGGCGGCGACAATCAGCAGGCGTTGACGGCGGCTTTGCACAAAAACTCCCTGGCTGAAATCAGTGTCTTGAAGACTCTCTTAGGTCGGGCAGGGTGGCTTGCCACCGCTCTCAATCGTCAGTCTGCTTGAGGCACAAGAGCGGGGGTAAACCACCCTGCCCGACCTGAGAGGTAACTGTGATCCATTTTTCTTTGCCATAGCCTCTTTGCCCCAACAGCTGGCGACGACAATGGATCATTAATTCACAATGCGTTGTTTGGCGCTCGGTAGTCTTAAGTCCTCGAGCGGATAGCTGTCGTGAATCGAAAAATTCTCGACGTCATTCAGGATAAACGTCGGGATGCCGTTCGCTCGGGCGGCTTTGATGTTGCGAAGATCTATCGACTTCCCGTCATTAATGATGAAAGGCGCGCGCGCGTCATCCTTGAGGTAGGTCACGTTCACCCCATTCATCTGCAGTCCCCGCACGTGGCGAATAAAGAAACCATACGCCGGAATCTCGCCGAACATCGTCGGCTCCGGATAATCGGTTTCTTTCTCCGGCGGATTGAGCGCGGCCTGTTCTTTGGTGCCGCCGCCTTTGTAGTAAATACGAATGTTGCTGAGCGTGACGTCTTCGATGTCGTGACCGGGGACGCCGCTGATGAGCGAGGCGTATCTCGGGTCAGCGTTGTAAACGACGATGTTGTTGAGCAGCACACGACGCAACTGCCCAACGGGTGGCCCGGATGGCCCACGCATGCGGCTGCCCAGTCGCAGAAAGATGGGACAGTTCGCCACGTCGCGCATGGTGATGTTGTCGATCGTCACATCTTCCAGCAACGCGCCGTCGACGCTTTCCAGCGCGAGGCCGCGGCAATAATCAAAGACGCAGTTCGAGATGGTGATGTTCTTGAAGCCGCCATTTGATTCAGTGCCGAATTTTATTCGGCCAGTCGGGTTGAAGGTGCCGTTGGCTGCCCGATAGTCGCGCTTGAAAGTACCGTCGAGCAGAGTGCCTTCGTCGTAACCGCTCACCTGACAATTGGTGATGGTGACGTTCTCAGTCGCACGCGCGTAACCCAACGCAAAAGAACTCTTCGGACAAATGCCATCGTCGAAGGGCGAGTTGACCGTGCAGTTCGAAATGCGCACGTTCTTGCACGCGTCGACGTCGATGCCGTCGCGGTTCGTATCGATCTTGATATTGTCGATGGTGAGATTGTCGACGCCGGTGGCGAGAATCGCGAAGTGGCCGCCGTGAAAGATCGTGATGTCGCGAATGTTCACGTTGCGGCAATTCTTCAAGGCGATGGTTTTGTTGCCCCAGCCCACCTCGACCGCGTCGCGCGGATTCGGATAACCAAACGGCGTCCTGGGTTCGTTCGCGCGGGCCGCATTCAAAGCATCATTCTGCTGCTGCGTCCGCGACTGAGTGCCGCTGCGCACCAGGCCTTTGCCCCAGATTTTTCCCGGGCCGACGATCGAAACATTCGTGAGGTTCTCGCCCCAAATCAGGCTGTTCTGCCAGTGACTGTGGCCGAAATCCTGGTACTTGTCCCATTCGTTCGGCTCGGGCGGATCATACTTCGCGTTGCTCGAGGTTTCGGCCGCGACGATCGTCGCGCCTTGATCAAGATAGAGTGCGACGTTGCTCTTGAGATGAATCGAAACTGAAAGATAATTGCCGGCCGGAAAGTAAACCGTCCCGCCCCCGGCGGCTGCCGCGGCATCGATGGCTTTGTTAATCGCCGCGGTGTCGAGTGTCTTGCCGTCGCCCTTCGCGCCAAAACTCCTGACGCTGAAGCTATTCGTATCTGCGGCTGACGAAATGTTCGTCCGCACGGCGAGCGAAACAAAGGCGAGCGTCAACACGATCGCAAGCACGACGATGAAATTTCGGTTTGGTTTCATTAGCGGACGGTGAACTCTCCGTTAATTCGAATATCTTCAGAACCTGATCCAATCATCACTTTGAATTTCCCCGGCTCAACCACAAAGTGCATCTGTCGATCCCACAGCGCGAGATCGTCGCGCGTCAGACCGAAGCTGACTGTTTTCGTTTCGCCGGGCTTAAGGTGAATGCGTTCAAAGCCGCGCAGGTTCTTCTCGTATGTGGTCACACTGGTCACAAGTTCGCGCGTATAAAGTTGCACGACTTCGTCGCCTTCGCGTGAGCCGGTGTTAGTGACATCAACTGTGATGGTGACGACCCCTCTTGATCCGGTCGCCAGCGCTGCCGGTACTGACACGGTCTGCGGACTCACTTTCAGATTGCTGTATTTGAAAGTCGTGTAGCTCAGTCCGTGACCAAAGTAGTAAAGCGCGCCGTTGACCCGGGTCTTTTCGCCTTCCCACTGAGCGTTCGGTTTCGAGGGGAAGTTGTAAGGCAGTTGGCCGACTGTCTTGGGGAACGTGACCGTCAACTTGCCGCTTGGGTTGTAATCGCCGAACAATACATCGGCAATCGCGGTGCCACCCTGGGCGCCGGGAAACCATGCCTCAATGATCCCCGGCACGTACTTATCAACCCAATTGATACTGATTGGCCGGCCGCTTACTAAAACGACAATCGTCGGTTTGCCGGTGGCGTAAACAGCTTGCACCAACTCCAGTTGTCGGCCCGGCAAATCGAGGCTGGTGCGCGACGCGGTTTCGCCAACCGTATTGACGCCATCGCCGAGCACCACGACTGCTACGTCCGTTTTTTCGCGGCATCGACCGCGCGGGCAATTGCGTCCTTTTCTTTTTCCGTGAGCGGCTCAGGCAGGACTTCGATCTGCGGCCAGTTTTCGCCGACCACGTCGCAGCCTTTGGCGTAATTCACTTGCACGCGATCGCCCAACTTGTTCTTGATGCCCTGGAGTACGGTGGTGCCTTTGATCTGGCTGGGTCCGTAGCGATACCGGTTGAGATTGTCGTCATCAGCGTTGGGACCGACGACCGCGATGGAGCGGATCTCTTTGCTCAACGGCAGCGCGTTGTGATCGTTCTTGAGCAGGACGATGCTTTCGCGCGCGGCCCGCAAAGCTACCTGTTGATGCTCAGGTGAATTGACAATCTTCTGTGCGTAACCGGCGTCATCAATGTAAGGATGATCGAAAATTCCCAGCAGGAACTTTACCCGCAGCACATCACGCACCCGATCGTCGAGAGTCTTCATCGACACCTTACGCTCTTTCATCAACTCGCGCAGCGGCAGCACAAAATCCTCGGGCGGAGTAAAGTTGGTCTTCACGTTCAAGCCGGCTTCGATCGATTGCCGCACCGCTTCTTTCATGTTCGCCGCGACAGCGTGCTTGTTGTAAAGATATTCGACCGCGGCGCTGTCGGACACCACGTAACCGCGGAAGCCGAACTCATCTCGCAGGCGCTCGGTCAACCAGTAATGGCTGCCGGTTACCGGAACGCTGTCGTAGTCGTTATAAGAACTCATCACACCGAGGATGTGAGCTTCCTTGATGGCCGCTTTGAAGGGCGGCAGCAGAATGTTCTCGACCTCGTGGCGCGTGACCTGGGGATCGGTGCGCGCCTGTCCTTCGCGTGCGCCTTTGCCAACGCTGTAGATCGCGAAGTGCTTCGCGGTTGAAGCGACACGATAATCTTTCTGCATCGCCCTGGCCATTTCCACGCCGAGCCGCGACACGAGATAAGGATCTTCGCCGTAGGTATCTTCAATTCTGCCCCAGCGCTGATCGCGAGACACATCCAGCGTGGGTGCATAGATATTCGTGTAACCCAGCGCCCGCGCCTCTTGCGCTGTGATGCTGCCGATCTCGTTGATCAGTTCGGGATCCCAGGTATGTCCCTGGCCCAACTCGGAAGGGAAACTGGTGGCGGTTGAGAAGGCGACGCCGCGCAAACCTTCGTTCGTGAAATCGACGGGAATGCCGAGCCGTGTGTCCTCAATGAAGAAGCGTTGCACTTCGTTCATGGCCCAGACGTGTTTGGCGATGTCGGTGGCGTAGATGCTCTTACCGTTCGGTCCCCAGCCGTTCAAATGCTCATCGATGTTGGCGATGCCATCTTTCCAAAGCTTGTTCTTCCATTCAGGCGTCGGTAGTTCGTCTTTCAAAGGCGCGTCGTTCTGACCGCGGCCACGGCCGACACCGTAGAGCGTCGCCGTCTGGCAGGTCTTCTCGTCGACGTTCATTTGCGCGAGCAGATCGTTTACTCGCTGGTCGATTGGCGCCTTTGGATTCTCGTAGACGTCCATGCGACCGTTCTTATTCAGATCGGTCCAGCCATTGTGATAAATCTCTTTCCGGTTTGGGGTTTGCAGGTTCGCGGCGGATTGCGTGGGCGTCCGCACAATGCTGACGGCCAAGCCGCACAAAAACAGCAGGGCAACAGTAAGAGTCGTTTTCACTGGCAATGATTTGGCTCTGAGTTTATATTGACAGCCCGTGGCTCAATCAATAGGATCCGGTGCTCGTTACCGATAACGAAGGTCGAACGCGCGTCGCACTTTACAACGTTATGGCTCGAAACGGCAAGCATATTTGTACAAAGGTTGTACTTTTTCATTGGCCCAGCGCTTTCGCGGTGCTTTGGGCGCTAATGATCGCGATCGGTGGGCAGCAGTTGGTCCCGCATTCGGTGGCAGAAAATAATCCGCCCCAGGATCCGCAGCTTCAAGTTTTTCTCCTTGATGCGCAGCAATTGCAGAGGTCTCGTCGCGCTGTTCGCGAAGGAGATGCACGGGTCGGCGCGGCCTGGGCAAAACTCAAAGCGGAGGCGCAAAAGGAGCTCGGCGCAAGAGCGTTTACGGTGCTTGAAAAAGGGGCGACTCCGCCCAGCGGCGACAAGCATGATTACCTGAGCCAAGCGCCGTACTTCTGGCCTGACCCAGGCAAGCCGAACGGTCTTCCTTATATTCGTCGCGACGGCGAACGCAATCCTGAAATAAACAAGATTACCGATCATAAAACCATCGATGATTTGGAGAACGCGGTTGAGACGCTGGCCCTCGCTTATTACCTGGGCGGTGACGAGGCCTATGCGACGAAAGCGGTCCAGTTGCTGCGCACGTTTTTTCTCGCGCCCGCGACCCGCATGAATCCAAATCTCGAATACGCGCAGTTCATTCCCGGCGTGAACACCGGCCGTGGCATTGGCTTAATCGAGACTCGTGGGTTTACGCGAATTGTCGACGCGGTGGGATTGCTTGCGGGATCGAAGGCACTAACGAAAGACGATGAGCGCGGCCTGAAGGATTGGTTCGGCAAGTTCCTGCAATGGATGCTCGACAGCAAGAACGGCCGCGAAGAATCGGCCGCGAAGAATAATCACGGGACTTATTACGATGTTCAAGTGACGTCGTTCGCATTGTTCATTGGTCGCACGGATTTGGCGAAGCAGACACTTGAACACGCGAAGCAGAAAAGAATTGCTGCGCAAATAGAACCCGACGGTCGCCAACCTCTGGAACTGGCGCGCACGAAGGCCTGGAGTTACAGCAACGGAAATCTTGATGGACTGATGCAGTTGGCCACGCTGGGTCAGCGAGTGGGAATTGATCTGTGGAATTTCCAGACGGGTGACGGACGCGGCATTCGCAAGGCATTGGATTTCCTGACGCCCGTTGCCGTGGGTAAACAAAAGTGGGCTTACCAGGAAATTGAAGGCGGAGTGAAACCTGAGTCACTGTTCCCTCTGATGCGGCGCGCGGCGCAGGTTTATCAGGACAAGCCATATCAAACCTTGGTCAGCAATGTGCCCGAGGTTAATTCATCCGATCGTCGCCGCTTGCTGGAGCCGGATCTGAAGATGGCGAAGCCATCTCAGCAATGATCGGCGAAGTGGCGATGCTCAATGACACAGTCAGCGGCTTAGTAACAATCTTACGAGGCGAGACACCGGAGACATTTCAATGAAAACAGCGAGACTGACAATCGCGAGTGCCATCCTGTTCTGTTTCTCATTTCAGGCGACCTCCGCCGTGCTCAAGCCGGCCAACCCTGACTGGTCGGTTGCGGTAGTCGAATCCACCATCAAGCGCAATCCCACCGGCGAATCGTTCAAAGGCTGGGGTTACGCCAAAGCGCTCTACCTGTATGGCCAGTACCTGGTTTATTTGCGGACCAGGGACAAGCGTTACCTCGATCACATTCAGTCATGGATCGATCAGCATATCGACGACAACGGGAAGATCAATCGCGAGGTCAACTCGCTCGATTACATCATGCCCGGAAACCTTCTGCTGATTCTTTACAAGGAAACGAAGCAAGAGAAATACAAACTCGCTGCCCAAAATGTTCGAAAGGTTTTCGATACGTACCCGCGCACGAAGGACGGCGGCTTCTGGCACGCGAACATTCCCAGCCGCGCATGGCAATTGTGGGCTGACGGCGTGTTCATGTCGCTGCCGTTTCTCGCGCGCTACGGTCAGATGTTTGGCGAGAGCAAGTACACGAACGAGGAAGTGGTGAAGCAGATGCTGATTTACTACCAGCATCTCAATGATCCGGCCACCGGTTTGTTGTGGCATGCGTATGATGAAAGCGGCGCTCAGGCCTGGGCCAATCCAGCGACGCATCAATCGGCTTTTCATTGGGGACGCGCGTTCGGTTGGTACGCCATGACTCTGATCATTCTGCTCGACATCATTCCCAAAGATCAGCCGCGGCGCCCCGAGCTAATACAGATCGTACAGCAGTTGGCGAAAGCCTTTGAGCGATATCAGGACCGCACGACCGGCCTCTGGTATCAGGTAGTCGATAAGGGTGACGTGGCCGGCAACTGGCTCGAGACGTCCTGCTCGAGTATGTACACCTACATGCTTTGGATGGGCGTCAAGCGAGGTTACCTGCCGAAGCGCTACGCGGCCGTGGCCCGGAAAGGTTATCGCGGTGTGCTGACGAAACTTTCTCGAGATGCCGACGGCATGACTAACCTGATCGACATTTCCGAAGGCACGAACGTCGGCGATTTGGCTTATTACTTCGGCCGCAAGCGGAATACGAATGACTTTCACGGCGTCGGTGCGTTCTTGATCATGAACGAAGAGCTGGCCGCCGGCAGTCAGGGATACCAACCGAAACCAATCAACTGGAAGTTGAATTAAATTTTGGAGTGCGCCGGCAGAGCAAAGCGGCGACGGCGCTTTGGATTTGAAGCTGGATGAGCTAACGGCCCACCTTATGAATGCTCGAGCGAAGAGCTTCCCGTGATGAAACCGTTTGAGACGAGTGAGTCCCAAGCGCCGACGCCGCTGCGCTCTGCTGGCGCACTCCAGACCCGGCGCGATTTTCTTGCTGCGGCGATGGCCGGGCCGCCTGTCGTTGCTGCACTACTCCGCGTCGCGGAGGCGGCCGGCGAGGGCGTCACCTTTAAGAGCCCGAACGGGCAAGTCGGATTCATCCTGTCCGCCATCGGTCCACAACTCCGTTATCGCGCGACTCGCGCGTCTCAACTCGCAATTGAACTTTCTCACCTGGTCATGCTCGTTGACGGTGTGGATATTTGTGAAGGAAGTACCATCCTGAAAGTCGATCGTTATCGCATCAATGAGAATTACCTGACGCGAGGAGGGCATTCGCGAGCCATGAATAGCGCGAATGGTGCGAGGATCTCCTGCCGTCACGATCGGACGGGCACGCAGTTCATCTTTGACGTCCGGGTCTTCAACGACGGCATCGCGTTTCGATTTGTGATTCCGGGAGCTGGGCAGCGCGTCCCCAATGAAGCGAGCACATTCAAATTGCCCGCCGGCAGCACTGTCTGGTTTCATGACTTCGAAGGCCACTACGAAGGAACCCACCGCCAGAAATCGATCGAGAGCGTCAAAGCTGGCGAATGGGCCGCGCCGCCTTTGACCATCAAGTTGCCGGACAGACGCGGTTACGCGGCGATAACAGAAGCAGCTTTGATGAATTACGCGGGCATGGGATTGCGCGCCGACGGCCAAAGAGGATTTGAGACGGTGCTCGGTCATGCGCTGCCGGTGAGCCATCCATTCGATCTACGTTACGGCAAAGATGAAGCGAAGCGGCTGTCGCAACCGGCGGCAATCGACGGAACGATCACGACGCCGTGGCGGGTCATCATGGTCGCCGCCGATCTAAACGCGCTGGTCAATACAGACATCATCGGCAACCTTTCGCCGCCTCCCGACAAAGCCATCTTTCCGGAAGATCTTAAAACAGATTGGGTCAAGCCGGGCCGCGCCGTCTGGCGGTATCTGGACGGGGGCGAGAATACGTTCGAAGGCATCAAGGAATTCTCGCGGCTCGCCGGGCAGCTCGGTTTTGAATACAACGTGGTTGAGGGAATCTGGGCTCGTTGGACGGAAGCGCAGATTCGCGAGTTGGTTGAGTATTCAAACCACCAGAACGTGAAGCTTTGGTTCTGGAAGCACAGCCGTCAATTGCGGACGCCGCCGGCCCGCGAAGAGTTCTTTTCACTGCTCAGCCGCTACGGCGTCGCCGGCGCGAAGATCGACTTCTTCGATCACGAAGCGAAAGAAATAATCGACGTGTATCAGGCAATGCTCCGCAGTGCCGCCGAGCACAAAATCATGGTTGAATTTCACGGCGCCAACAAACCTGCCGGCGAGTCGCGCACGTGGCCCAATGAAATGACCCGCGAAGCAATTCGCGGACTGGAATATCGCAGCATGAATTTGCGTTCAGTGCATAACACGACGCTGCCGTTCACGCGCTTCCTGGCCGGCCATGCTGACTACACGCCGGTGCATTTCGGCGAGCGGCGTCGCGAAACTTCCTGGGCGCACCAGATTGCGACCGCGATCGTTTTCACTTCGCCGCTGATGATCTATGGTGCGCATCCGCAGCACATTCTGGATAATCCGGCGCATGAGTTGATCAAATCGATTCCGGCCGTGTGGGATGAGACTATCGTCCTGCCACCTTCGGAGATTGGTGAGTTGGCGGCGTTCGCGAGACGAAGCGGGAATGTTTGGTTCGTCGGGTTCATGAATGCACTGACAGGAAAAACGATACGACTGCGCTTGAGTTTCCTTGGCGCCGGAAGATACAACGCCGTGTTGGTTCGTGACCGAATGGATGAACCTGCAGCGGTAGAGATAGACAATACTTCTTTAAGTCGCGCTGAGAGTCTAACGATCAAAATGCGCGCGGGCGGAGGATTCGTCGCGAGGTTCGAGCGCCAGGACGCGGCGGGAGCAAGCCGCTCTTCGTAACCTTAAAGAGTGCGCAGATCGCTGCTAATGGTTGGAGGTTCAGTTGGAAAGAAACAACGTGCCGGCGAATAGCTTCTGTTCACGAAAGATGGCGTGCCGCCGCGTCGTTCTAGGTCTGCTATCAATCTTATGCACATGCCAATTCGTTTTCGCCCAGCAACCGAAAGTGAGCATTGCCGCCATCGACCGTGCGCGCGTTCTCAAAGCTGCCAATCAATACCTGAACGAGAAGCCGATCACCATCACCGCGTCATCCAGTCCGCGCAGTGCCGGTGGATTGCACGACTTCTTTTCGGAAGCAGATTACTGGTGGCCCGATCCCAAAAATCCGACCGGCCCTTACATTCAGCGAGACGGCATGTCGAACCCTGATAATTTCGTCGAGCATCGCCGCGCCTTGATGCGTCTGAGTGTCCAGGTGCCGGCGCTGGTGGCGGCGTGGAAGTTAACAAAGGACCGGCGCTACGCAGCGAAGTCAGCCGATCATCTGCGTGCGTGGTTCATCGATGAGCGCACGCGCATGAATCCGAACCTGCAATACGCACAAGCAATTCACGGCATTACCACGGGGCGGGGAACGGGAATCATCGATACGATTCATTTGGTCGAGGTCGCGCGCGCGATCGAGGTGCTTAAAGATTCGTCTGCGTTGTCGATGAGCGAGCTGGGCGCGATCACGCATTGGTTCAGGGATTACCTGACCTGGATGACGACGAGTAAGAACGGCACTGACGAACGCGACGCAAAAAATAATCACACGACGTGTTGGGTGATGCAGGTCGCCGCGTTCGCGCACCTGGTTGGCGATCAGAACTTGCTCGCGTATTGTCGTGAGCGTTTCAAGACCATCATTGTGCCAAATCAAATCGCCGCGAACGGAAGTTTTCCGGAGGAATTGCGACGAACGAAACCGTATGGCTATGAGTTGTTCAATTTAGAAGCCATGGCGACGGTCTGTCAGATTCTTTCGACGCCGCAGGACAATATCTTCAGCTTCCAAATGGCAGACGGTCGCGGCTTTCGCAAGGCAATGGAATACATGGCGCCGTTCATTGCCGATAAACAATCATGGCCCATGAAACCTGACGTGATGTATTACGACGAATGGCCCATGCGGCAGAACAGCCTTTTGTTTGCGGGCATCGCTTTCAATCGTCTGGACTACATAAACGTTTGGCGCAAGCTGCCTGCGGACTCAAACGTGGAAGAAGTGGTTCGCAACTTCTTCATTCGCCAGCCGGTGCTTTGGGTGAATTCTCCGCTGCGCTAGACTCTCGCAACTGCCTTTGATTGCTGGAACAATGAAGAAACTCGCGTGGGGATTGATTGGTTGCGGGGACATTGCGCGCAAACGCATCGCGCCGGCGCTGCGCGATTTGGAGAACTGCGAGTTCATCGCCGTCAGCCGCGAGCGCGCCGATTTAGCCCGATCGTTCGCGGAAGAATTCGGCGCGCAGAAAGCCTACCAGTCATGGACGGACTTGATCTCAGATGACGCGATTGGCGCCGTGTATATCGCCACGCCGGTTCATCTGCATGCGACCCAGGCGATTGCGGCGATCGAGGCGGGCAAGCACGTGCTTTGTGAAAAGCCGATGGCGATGGACGTCGCTGAATGCGATCAAATGATCGCCGCCGCCCATCAAAACCAGGTCAGACTTGGGGTTGCTTATTACCGTCATTTCTATCCGGTCGTGGGGCGCACGAAACAACTAATAGCGTCGGGAGAGATTGGCCGCCCGGTCATTGCCCAAATCAACGCTTTCGAGTTCTTCGATCCCGCGCCGGATCATGCGCGCGCGTGGCTGCTGCGAAAGGACCGCTCCGGCGGTGGCCCGATGTTCGATTTCGGCTGTCATCGAATTGAGGTACTGGTGAATCTCTTTGGCCCGATCGCCGAGGTCAAGGCGCAAACAGCGAATGTAGTCTTCGAAAGGGAAGTCGAGGACACGGCCACCGCATTGTTTCGGTTTGAGAATGGCGCTTGTGCGACGCTGTGCGTTACTCACGCGGCGCGCACGGCGCAGGACACGCTCGACATCTTTGGCACGCTTGGTTCGATGCACATCTCAAATTTGAATCAGGGCGCGATGCGAATTCTGTCCGGCGACGAAGAGAGAAGAGAAGACCACCCACCGCAGGCAAACCTGCATGAGCCGTTAATTCGTGATTTCGTAAACGCGGTAATCGAGGATCG